>JAEEGH010002375.1_pt1 | contig 51110 bp, 46 predicted proteins | sample 9134181 | NCBI WGS metagenome assembly JAEEGH01 (sample SAMN16246544, study PRJNA631951) | gut metagenome | biome: gut microbiome; feature: rumen; material: DP-attached | host: Bos | place: Iran: Karaj | collected 2018-10
GTAAATCCGGATAACGCTTGCACCATACGTATTACCGCGGCTGCTGGCACGTATTTAGCCGGTGCTTCTTAGTCAGGTACCGTCATTATCTTCCCTGCTGATAGAGCTTTACATACCGAAATACTTCTTCGCTCACGCGGCGTCGCTGCATCAGGCTTTCGCCCATTGTGCAATATTCCCCACTGCTGCCTCCCGTAGGAGTTTGGGCCGTGTCTCAGTCCCAATGTGGCCGGTCACCCTCTCAGGTCGGCTACTGATCGTCGCCTTGGTGGGCCGTTACCTCACCAACTAGCTAATCAGACGCGGGTCCATCTTGTACCGAAAAAACTTTTCACACTGCTTCATGCGAAGCTGTGCGCTTATGCGGTATTAGCAGTCGTTTCCAACTGTTGTCCCCCTGTACAAGGTAGGTTACCCACGCGTTACTCACCCGTCCGCCACTCAGTCAACAAATCGTCACCCCGAAGGGATCGTAATAAGTTGCTTCGTTCGACTTGCATGTGTTAAGCACGCCGCCAGCGTTCATCCTGAGCCAGGATCAAACTCTCATGTTAAAAAGTTTAATTCCGAATCAGTATAAAACTGACTTGTTTACTAATAAAGGTTTTTGTTTCGTCTTAGAAACTAAATGAATTTCAAGGATACATGTTTTAAAAACTTGTATTAATTCAAGGTTTGTTTCACTGTTCAGTTATCAATCTTCGTTTTGTTGTTGCCCTCAGCAGCAACTCGTTTATATTATCACGATGCTGTGTTTTTGTCAACAACTTTTTTATTTATTTTTCTTGATTTTCTTTGAAAAATCAAGGGCTGTGACTCTTTCGAATCAGCTTGTAAATAGTATCATCTGCATTGATTTTTGTCAAGCACTTTTTACTATTTTTTATCGCTGTTTTAGCGAAGCTTTTCGCTCACGCGACAGCTTGTTTATAATATCAAACAGCCCTTTTGGTGTCAACAACTTTTTGCAAACTTTTACAAGATTTTTTTCAAAGCTTCAACATCCTCTTTTGTAGTACCCCAACTAGTTGCAATTCTAATAACTGTATGCTCTTCATCATACTTTTCCCAGAAGTCATAAACCACATTTTCTTTAAGTTGTTCTAGCTTGGCATTATCCATAACAACAAAAATCTGGTTAGTAGGATTTTCCATATATAGTGTATATCCCTTAGCCTTTAAATCTTCTCTGATAGAATCAGCCCACTTAACACCATTTCTACCCATAGACATATACAAATCATCAGTAAACAATTCAGCAAACTGAATGCCTAGTAATCTTCCTTTTGCTAGAAGAGCTCCATGCTGTTTGATCTGAGTAATCATATGTTTAGGTGTATTGTTCTTTGTGAATACAACTGCTTCACCAAAGAGCGCACCAACTTTTGTTCCACCAATGTAAAATACATCACATAGTTTAGCCATATCTGCCATAGTCATATCATCTGCGGCAGCAAGTCCGTAGGCTAAACGTGCTCCATCTATGAAAAGAGGTATTTCATATTCATTACATATAGAATAAATTGCCTCTATCTCCTCCTTAGAATACAGTGTTCCATATTCAGTAGGATAAGATATATAAACCATACCCGGATTAACCATATGCTCACAGCTTCCATCTGCATAATGATCTGCAAGCATTTGCTTTAATTCATCTGCGTGAATCTTTCCTGCATGCCCTGGTAAAGTTATTACCTTGTGTCCGCTATATTCGATTGCCCCCGCCTCATGAACAGCAACATGCCCTGTTGCGGCCGCTACTACTCCATCGAAGTTTTGAAGCATTGAATCTATAACCGTCTGGTTTGTCTGTGTGCCACCAACCAAGAAATAAATATCAGCATCAGGACAATTAATGTAATCTCTTATTTTTGCTTTTGCAGAATCACAATATGGATCTTCTCCATAACCCGAAGTAGAAAGCATATTTGTTTCCTCAAGAGCTTTTAAAATATTAGTATGACACCCCTGGGCATAATCACATTGAAAGTAAAGCATAACATTCCTCCTTTATACATCTAGCTAACACTAATATATAAATGAATACAACAAAAAAGGCAACCACTTTCGTGATTGCCTTATCCAGCGCAGAGGGTGGGATTCGAACCCACGCGCCCTTGCGGACAAACGGTTTTCAAGACCGCCTCGTTATGACCACTTCGATACCTCTGCATGCATCTCTCGAGCACGTTATGTATAATATCATCCTATAAGATGGATGTCAACAAAAAATCGTAAGTTTTTTTGAAAATCCTTGAATTCAGAAAATTGTGACAACACCGCATTTTATCGTACTTTTCTGTATGTTTTTAATGGCGGTTTCTAAGTATCGCTTCTCCGAAAGTTGCATCCTCTGGAGTAGTGACTTTTATGTTCATATATGAGCCCTGAATCATGTGGACATCATGGTCAGTTGCCATCTCTACTATCATGGCATCATCTGTGATTGATGTGTCTGCATTAGGCATAATTTTATCGTATGCCCCTCTGATAAGATTGTATTCAAAACACTGTGGTGTCTGAACAGTCCATACAGTGCTTCTATCTGGTGTGTCTAATACTTTTCTGTGAGTGTCTGTAATCTTGATTGTATCTTTTGTAGGCATACCTACAACGCATGATTCATATAGAGCAACAGCCGACATACAGCGGTGGATTATATCCTCTGTAACAAAAGCTCTTGCACAATCATGTATCAAAACATAACCATCGTTAATTGCCTGGAGACCCGCGTATACTGAGTCGTATCGTTCCTCTCCACCTTCAACAATGGCGATGCATTTATCTATGTGATATCTTTCGATTATTTCTTTACGACACTTTTCAACATCTCCTGGTGCCACTACAAGTACAATCTGAGTAACCTTGCTTTCCTGGAATGTACGAAGACAATGAGACATAAGTGGAGCCCCACCTATATTCATATACTGCTTAGGAACTTCCTGTTCCATTCTTTTACCACTACCTGCTGCAAGTACAATCGCTGTAAATTTATTCATTGTTATCTTTCTCCCAGTTTAAGATTTGGAATAGCATTCAAATCCCAGCTATCCCTTCTGCCCGCTAAATACTCGTAGTATCCAGCAGCACCAATCATTGCCGCATTATCTGTACAAAGGATTGGTGATGGATGATAGAATTCTACACCCTTACTTTTGCACATTTCTTCCATAGCAGTTCTAAGAGTTTGATTAGATGCTACACCTCCAGCTATAGCAAACTTATCCATGCCAAATTCATCAATAGCCATGGCTGCATGTTCGCATAAAGTATCTATAACTGTCTGTTGGAAGGATGCTGCAATATCCTTATCGTTTACTTCCTCGCCCTTCATTTGGGCACCATTTATGTAGTTAAGTACCTGTGACTTAAGTCCACTAAATGAAAAATCATACACTCCATCAGATACCTTTGGACGTGTAAATGTAATTGCATGAGGATTTCCTTCATGGGCAGCCTTTTCGATTTTTGGACCACCTGGGTATCCTAGCCCGATAGCACGTGCCACCTTATCAAAAGCCTCTCCAGCTGCATCGTCCCTGGTACGTCCAAGGATTTCGTATTTACCATAATCCTCTACTCGAACAAGATGAGTATGGCCACCAGACACTACTAGGCACAAAAATGGTGGCTTAAGCTCCTTATTTTCGATATAGTTAGCACTGATATGCCCTTCGATATGATGAACGCCAATTAAAGGCTTGCCTGTAGCAAATGCTATTGCTTTTGCCTCTGCAACGCCAACAAGTAACGCACCAACTAAGCCTGGACCATATGTGACAGCAATTGCGTCCATATCTTCCAAGCCCATATCAGCTTCTTCTAATGCCTGCTCAATTACCTGATTAATTCTTTCTATGTGTTTGCGGGATGCAATCTCAGGAACTACCCCTCCATAAAGTGTATGAAGTGGTATCTGAGTAGATATGATATTACTTCTAACGTCTCTTCCGTTTACAACAACCGCAGCCGCTGTTTCATCGCAAGAGCTTTCTATTGCAAGAATTTTTATTTCTTTAGTATCCATTTATTTCGTCCTCTGTGGACAGCCTCCATGTAAGAATCTTCCAATTACCATTTGAATCTTTTCTCAGGCAGAAATCCTCGTATGTACGAGTATATGAACTTCCTTCACGTACAAAATAGTACGCTGAAACAAAAGCACACTCATAACCATTTATCTTTTTATACTGAACTTCACCCGACTCACTAACAGAGCTCGATACGATAACTCTTTGACGATTATGATAATCCTCTATTTCAAGATTTAACGATGCAACATAAGTATCTTTAGGATTATATTGTAATAGTTCGTCATCCATAAGCTTTCTAGCCTGATCAGCCATCTGCTCAAGCTCATCCTGAGTAAAGTCTTCTGCATAGTAGGCTGTAATTATTCTATTGTACCATTTAACCACTGCACGAGGTGTAGCAGGGTAATTCTTATCAAAATCCTTTGAAATAATTGCCTGAACCTCTGACAGCTCAACACTATCATCTGCGGAAACAGAATCATTGCGGCGTGACAAATAAGCATAGTATCCCACTACAAGAGAAACCATACAGATTACCGCTATTCCTATTCGCAGTACCTTTTTCATCCTACTCCTCCGAAAAATCAAGTTCTATAAACTTGCCGTCTTCTCCCAATTGCGCCTGTGGAAATATATCACAGACAGCTTTCATATATCTTTTATGCCCGGTCATGGATGGGGAAAAATGTGTAAGCCAAAGCTCAGATACATGAGCATCCTTTGCAACCTTTGCCGCTTCATAGAATGTCATGTGTTTATTCTGACGAGCTTTTGCAAGTTTTTCCTCCTCAGCATACATTCCTTCGCAGATAAGCAAGTCAGAGCCTTCGGCTGCTTCTACCAGCGATTGTGTAGGCCTTGTGTCAGTACAATATGTGACCCTCAAGCCCTTTCTAGCCTCGCCCATAACCATTTCAGGGGTGAATGTTTTTCCTTCGAATTCTACTGTTTGCCCCTTTTGTAATGGGTTCCACAGCTGAACCGGCAAGCCTAATGCTTTTGCGCCTTCTACGTCAAATCTACCTTTTCTAGGTATATCTATCGTATATCCATAGCATAGCACATTATGATTTACTTTGAACGCGTGAATGTGATAACCCATTATCTCGAAACGTTCATCAGGCTCTGTAATTTCATGAAAATGTATTTCAAATGGAAGCTCAGGTGCGATAACTCTAAGCGAATTAACCACCCTTTCAAGCCCCTTCGGACCAACAATTGTAATAGGCTCAGTCCTATCAGAATTGCCCATGGATAATAAAAATCCAGGCAAACCACTGACATGATCTGCATGATAGTGAGTAAGACAGATAATTGAAATAGGATTTGGCGAAAAGCCTGCCTCCCTGAGAGCTACCTGCGTTCCCTCACCGCAATCTATAAGTAACCCCTCGCCGTTAAATCTCATAAGACAAGAAGTTAACCATCTATTAGGAAGCGGCATCATGCCAGCCGTTCCCAACAAACAAACATCTAACATTTATAAATCCTCTATAACCCTTATTACAAGCTCTTTGACATACAAATAGCATCTTCTATTGGGTTTGAATAAAAGTATTTGCGCTTTCCAATTTCTTCAAAATCAAAGCGTTGGTAAAGATTTCGTGCAGGTGTATTTGAAACACGAACCTCTAAGAATATTGTTTCAACATTTCTTTTTCTAGCTTCTGATATGGTGTATTCTAACAATCCTTTTCCAAGGCCTTTTCCCTGGAATTTTGTGTCTATAACAATATCAGGCAGCTCAGCCTCTGGTGCTGTTATGTATAAAACAGAAAAGCCACAGATTACATCATTCTCTGTGACAACCATAATCAATGAATAATCAGAATCAAACGCCTCCTGAAAAGATTTCATAGACCATGGTGTAGGCATAACCGCCTCTTCTATTTGAAAAATAGCCTGCAAATCTGCTGATGTTGCATGTCTATATTCAAAGGCCATTAAGCTTTCCCTTCCTTTTCCATGCGTTCTCTCTCTGCCTGTGACAATCTGAGATAATCAGGTCTGTGATCAGCCGCTGGCTCGCATTCGCCATTTTGATAGTATATCTGGCCTAAAGTTGCAACTGATGCTGCATGCTGTCTGTTCAGATGGGCAGGTGCAAATCTGAACGGAACCTTTATGAGATTTGGTATTTCCTCCTTGAATACAGGAACTCCATCTCCTATAAATGTAACCGGCATCTGTAATTCGTTTATCTTTTCTGCTATTGCATGGAAATCTACTGCGCACTGACTGTGAAGTGTATTGAACTGTCCATCCTGATCAAAAGAGTAAAGGCCCGTGTATACCTGACCTCTTCTAGCATCCATGATTGGACAAATAACTCCTGACTGACCCCAAAGATTGAAAGCCAAAGCATCAACTGTAGGTACGGAAACTATTGGGCATCCCAAAGCCAAGCCTAATCCCTTTGCAGTTGCTGATGCAATTCGAAGACCGGTAAAAGATCCTGGACCTGCTGCCACTGCAATGGCATCGATAGTGTTTAAATCTAACTCAATCATCTTGCCAAGCTCATCAAGCATTGGAAGAAGAGTCTGAGAATGAGTCTTTTTGTACCCTGTAGTGTACTCACCAATTAAATTATCATCCTCTACAACGGCAACTGAAGCAACAAGCCCAGAACCGTCAATTCCTAATATCTTCATACTATATTTGCTCTATCGTAATTTTGCGATAGTCGAATCCTTTTTCTAAATTTTTCTCTATTGTGACCTGAGTGTAATGCTCAGGTAATATGTCGGTGATAAGATTGGCCCACTCAATAAGAGAGACGCCATCTCCATAGATGTAATCCTCGTATCCGATTTCATCCATTTCTTCGATATCGCCTATACGATATACGTCAAAATGATAAAAAGGCAAGCGTCCTGTGTCGTAAACCTGAACAATAGTGAATGTAGGACTACAGATTGCTTCGTCTATTTCAAGACCATCTGCAAAGCCCTGGGTGAAGACCGTCTTACCAACGCCCAAATCACCGATTAAGGTGAATACCTGACCAGGACTAGCTTCGCTAGCAAGCTTACGTCCAAGCTTTTCTGTTTCTTCTGGTGAATTTGTTTCTATTACTTCAATCATTTTATTTGAATCTTATAATCCTCTACGTGAGTTTTGATGTATGCAACAGTCTCTTCATATTGGTTTGCTATATCTTCCTTTGGGATGATATAAGCATTGATCCTGTTGCTATAAATAAGGAGATAATCCTTCCAAGTGGCTATCTTGTAAATATATTCCCATGGAAGCTCCGAATCCTCATCTGCTACTGGCGAGCTGACAACTATGCCTGTGTCTGTAAAACGGTATGTAAGAGGATGCATAAATACTTCCTGGCCCATCTGTGCCTTAGCTCTCATTTTGAGAGTCATTGGAATGTATAGCAAAAAAACTATTGCCACAAGCGGATATGCCACTCTGTATATTGGTGATAAAACTGAGAAACGCAGTATCCAGACAGCAACTAAAAGCACAAAAAGAACAATTGAAAAAATCCCCTGTGTGCTGGTGTATGCGTGATGGATATTGTAGCGATATAAATCCTCTTCTTTGATTTTTACGCTAAATGTAATTTCCTGTCCCATAATCCCAAAATCTCCCTATTTTTTGATATTTTACCATACTTTTGCACAAAAAAATAGAGCAAGCCGAAACCCCTAACGACTCGCTCTAACCCATTTCTCCTAAAAAGCAAACTGACTGTTACTTTCTCTAACTAAAGTAGAGTATAGGAGTATTAGTTATAATTGTCAATATAATATAGCTTCTATTGATACAATTTGTACAATTACTACAATTTGACATAATCATTTATGTATATGATTACCCCTTGCAAAACGATTTGTTACTTATCTTTCTTTCCAAGCTTCATTGTAAGGCTGATTCTCCCCTTCTTTTCATCCACAGAAAGCACTTCAACATCAACAATATCGCCTACAGATACAACTTCCAAAGGATGCTTGATATATCTGTCTGTCATCTGGGAAATATGAACAAGGCCATCCTGATGGACTCCGATATCAATAAATGCACCAAAATCAATTACGTTTCGAACTGTACCCTTAAGCTGCATTCCTGGCTTTAGGTCTTTCATCTCAAGCACATCACTCTTGAGGATTGGTTTTGGCATATCTTCACGAGGATCACGTCCTGGCTTTTCAAGTTCCTTGATGATATCCTCCAAAGTCATCTCTCCAATGCCAAGTTCTGTGGATAACTCTTTGATATTATTAATGCTCTTGTGAATATCTTTAAGAGTACCTGCTGCAATATCCTTTGTATCGAAACCAAGCTTTTCAAGAAGAGCCTTTGCTGCATCATAGCTTTCTGGATGAACTGCTGTAGCATCAAGAGGATTCTTTCCTCCAATAATACGCATGAAACCTGCGCACTGCTCAAATGCTTTTGGTCCAAGCTTTGGAACCTTTTTAAGCTCTGCTCTGGAATTGAATCTACCATTTTCTTCACGATATACAACAATGTTCTTTGCAAGTGTTTTGTTGATACCTGATACATACTCTAGCAATGATGCTGACGCAGTATTTAAATCTACACCAACTGCGTTAACGCAAGTCTCTACAACGCCTGCAAGTGTCTCATCAAGCTTCTTTTGGTTCATATCGTGCTGATACTGACCTACACCTACTGATTTAGGGTCGATTTTTACAAGCTCTGCCAATGGATCCTGAAGACGACGAGCCATAGATGTTGCAGAACGCTGTCCAACATCAAAGTTAGGGAACTCCTCTGTTGCAAGCTTACTTGCAGAATAAACTGATGCGCCAGCTTCATTTACAATGATGTACTCAACCTTTTCTGGAATCTCTTTAAGCATATCTACTATTATTTGCTCTGATTCACGGCTAGCAGTACCATTTCCAAGAGAAATAAGTGAAACATTGTATTTTTTGATAAGCGCTTTTATTACTTTCTTTGTCTCTTCTACTTTGTTCTGAGGGGCTGTTGGATATACAACTGTTGTATCCAAAACCTTTCCTGTTGCATCGACTACAGCAATTTTACAACCAGTTCTAAATGCAGGGTCCCAACCAAGAACATTGCGACCTGCAATTGGAGGCTGCATAAGAAGCTGTGTAAGGTTCTTGCCGAATACCTTGATAGCTCCATCTTCTGCAACTTCTGTAAGGTTGTTTCTGATTTCATTTTCAATAGAAGGCGCAATAAGTCTTGTGTATGCATCTTCTATAGTTGCTTTCAAAGCTTCATTCGTATTTACGTTATCTTTGCTGATTACCTTCTTTGAAAGGTAATTAATTATATCTTCTACAGGAGCCTCGATAGAGACCTTGAGAATCTTTTCTTTTTCACCACGGTTTAAAGCAAGAATACGGTGACCTGGTAGCTTTGCAATTGCTTCATCATAATCATAATAGTTTTCGTATACCGATTCTGCTTCGGCATCCTTCGCCTTAGAGATAATTCGACCGTTTTTGAAAGTCTTCTCTCTAATCCATGTACGATAATCCGCATCATCTGAAATGCTTTCTGCAATAATATCACAAGCTCCAGCTATTGCATCTTCTACAGTCTCAACACCCTTTTCCTCATTGAGGAAAGCCTTAGCTTCTTCCTCAAGAGATTTGTTGGTCATCTGAAGAATGATGATATTAGCAAGTGGCTCTAATCCTTTTTCTTTTGCGATAGTAGCTCTTGTACGGCGCTTTGGTCTGTATGGTCTATACAAATCATCAACAGCAACCTGTGTTGTTGCTTCAAGAATAGCCTTCTTTAACTCTTCTGTAAGAAGCCCCTGCTCTTCAATCGATGCTAAACAAGTGGCTTTCTTTTCTTCCAAATTACGTAAATACGTTAATCTTTCTGAAAGTGTACGAAGCTGTTCGTCATTAAGACCTCCTGTAGCTTCCTTACGATATCGAGAAATAAAAGGGACTGTATTTCCTTCGTCCAATAATTTAATTGCTGCATCTACCTGAGCTGGTCTAACCTGAAGCTCTGATGCTATCTGTTTAGTAATATCCATGTTGTAACTCCTGTTTTATTATTTTGCCTTCTTTGGAAATAGAAAAGCGTTTACCTTTGCTGAAAGTTTTATTACAAGCTCTGCTCCGCCCCAACTTAAAAGAAGCATCATAATAAAGGCAACAAACAAATCCTTGCTTGTATATCCTTGAACATCTCTTGTTGAGAAGAACAGTCCAATCAATGCATGATGTACTAAAATAACACACCAGCTAATTTTTGAAATATAAGCAACTGCTGCATACATTCTGCCATCTTCTTTGAGAGTGACATCACGAAGACCAATAATCATGGCAACTGACCATATCGCAAATGCGATTTCTCCTGCTTCAGCTGAAAGCATGAATAACGCAGACTCAGGTGCAAATCCCTGCACTAAATAGTGTCCCCAAATGAGAACCGTTATGACAAGACAAACCCACTTAGTCCATGTAGGGATTTGCTTGCTTCCTATTGTTTCATGCATGAGCATTCCAATGTAGAAATAAACCAAAACAAACAGAGGGTTCATCAGTACATTTATTTGGAATGGATTGTAAATAAAAAGCATTACATTGCTAATAATCAAAAGAACTGCAAGGGTGATGAATTTTGCCTTTTTAAGAAGCCAAGCTAGCAATGGATACACAGCATAACATATAACAATACAAGACATGAACCACTCACCAATAAGGTAGAAGTTGGCCTCAACCTGGAACATCATTCCATCAATACCTAATATTGTATAAATGAATTTCCATGGCTGTACAAATGACGCTGTGATTCCATTATTTACAAAGAAATACAGGCATGTCATCAGTGTGTATGCTACATAAAAAGGAATGTATAATCCCTTAAAGCGTTTAAGATAATACTGTTTAAGAGAAATGGTATCCTCCTTGTTGTACATAAGGGCATAGCCCGAAATTATGAACAAGAAAAGACTGGCTGGTCTGGCCATAACATTAAAGAAATAGTTAATGCCAGGCATTAAAGAATCAGTTCCATTTCCTCTATAAATATAGTCCACTGTAAAGTGATAGCAAAAAATAAAGATTACTCCAATGACTCGAAGAATATCAAGTCCAATGATTCTCTTTTTCATAAAACACTCCTAACTTAAATTATCTAGTTTAGTATATGCAATCTAGATATAAAAAAGCAAGTGGATATACCACTTGCTTTCGCTTTATAAGCATGAGCTTAATTATACTGCCTCAACATTTCTAGTTGCCACAACATCCACGCCTGTGCCACATACATTTTTAACTACTACATCGCCAATGTGAACAGGAGCCTTCATAACGGCTGCATCAATTTCCTTCATCACATCGTCGATTTTATCCTTTGGAATATTGCTAGCTGTTTTAACTGAAACTCTTGGCTTATCTCCTCCAAGAATAACAGCTGTAGATGTAACTGTTCTCTCAGGATGTGTCACTTCATTTCTTGCATATTTATCACCGATGCCGCAAGTGTTTCCTGTCACTGAGACAACCTCACCTTCATTCAATTCTACTGTAATCTGGCATCCCATTGGGCAGCCAATACATGTTAACTCTCTTTTTTCCATTTTCTGCCCCTCCTTACTCTGCTTCTATCTTAACTGTAATTTTCTTTAAACCTGGCTTTTCTTCTAGCTTAGATTTAAGCAAGATAACCTGTTCCATCTCTCCAGGAGCCATAATACGTTTTTTATTATGCATCACGCGCTCATCATCAAAATATACGCTTACATATGAATCCTTATATACAGCGCCCACTCTGAATCTTACAGTAAGTTTATCATCCATTCTTCCAAGGTCGATTGTTGAAGGAACAGTATAGCGAGCACCTTCTGTAGCCACGATTTCAATTTCTTCTCCACCGTTATCAGCAAGCTCACCCTTGATGAATTTAGCCGCATTCTGTCCTGCTCTATCAGCTTCTTCCGAAACATAGTCAACAAGATCATGAACGTGAAGTACGTTACCGCAAGCAAATACACCTGGTATGTTAGTCTCAAGTGACTCATTTACGATAGGTCCACTTGTAATTGGACTCATCTCCACTCCTGCATTTCTTGAAAGTTCATTCTCTGGAATCAAACCACATGAAAGAAGAAGGGTATCACATGTATATCTTTCTTCTGTACCAGGAATTGGCTTTCCATGATTATCTACCTGTGCAATTGTAACCGCTTCAAGATGTTCTTTGCCTTCAATATCTACTACTGTATGGCTAAGCTTAAGAGGAATACCGAAGTCATCAAGACACTGAACGATATTTCTCTTTAATCCACCAGAATAAGGCATAAGCTCTGCAACCACTTTAACCTTTGCACCTTCAAGTGTCATACGGCGAGCCATGATAAGTCCGATATCACCAGAGCCCAAAATAACTACCTCACGTCCTGGCATATATCCTTCAATATTTACAAGACGCTGAGCTGTACCTGCAGAGAATATTCCAGCTGGTCTGTAACCTGGAATATTTAAAGCTCCTCTAGGGCGTTCACGGCATCCCATTGCAAGAATAACTGCACCTGCTTTAATCTGATACATACCATCTTCTCTGCTCATAGCTGTTACTACTCTATCTTCAGAGATATCCATTACCATAGTGTTCAGCTTATATTCGATTTTTGCATCAAGTACCTTTTCGATGAATCTGTATGCATACTCTGGGCCTGTAAGCTCCTCTTTAAATGTGTGGAGACCAAAACCATTGTGGATACACTGATTTAAAATACCTCCTAATTCCTTATCTCTTTCAAGAATAAGAATTTTATCTACACCTGCGTTTCTAGCAGCTACTGCTGCTGCAAGTCCTGCTGGGCCTCCGCCAACGATAACAATATCATAATTAAGCATTACTGATTGCCTCCCTTCTGGTTCTTTGTACGATGTGTAACAATCTTTGATTGTCCACCACTCTTTGTAATCTCCTCATAAGGAAGACCTAACTCTCTATGGATAATTTCCATAACCTTTGGTGAGCAGAAGCCTGCCTGGCATCTTCCCATTCCTGCTCTTGTTCTACGCTTTACACCATCGAGTGTACGAGCACCAAGAGGTCTGTGAATTGCATCTAAAATCTCGCCCTCTGAAATAGATTCGCAACGGCAGATGATATTTCCATAAGCTGGATTTTTCTTAATTAATTCATTTCTTTCTTCAAGTGAAAGATTCTCAGGATTTAAAATATCCTTGCGAGTTCCAACCCAATTTTCTTTCTCAGTAAGATTCATTGCCTCTTTAAGAAGATTTGCTACCATCTCTCCAATTGCTGGACTAGCTGAAAGACCAGGAGACTCGATTCCTGCACAATCAATAAATCCCTTAGCATCTTCTACTTCTCCGATAATAAATTCATGTCCATCTTCATGGGCTCTAAGGCCTGCAAAGGAAGTAATAACTTTTCTCATAGGAAGATTCTTTACATGGTCGTTGGCCTTTGCAATAAGGTCTCCGATTCCTTCTCCTGTTGTATTTACTCCTTCTTTGTTTTCAATATCAATCGCTGTTGGTCCAACTAACAAATTGCCATGTACTGTTGGTGTAACAAGAACGCCCTTACCAAGATCTGTTGGCTGAGGGAAAATTGTATGTGTTACATGAGTTCCTGCTTCTTTATCAAGCAAGCAGTAATCACCTCTTCTTGGTGTGATATGTATTTTATTTGCACTAACCATGTTGTGGAACTTATCAGCATATACGCCGGCTGCGTTTACAACATACTTTGCAATGTACTCGCCATTGTTTGTACGAAGATGCCACATTCCATCTTCACCTTTTTTGATATCTTCAACTTCAGTGTTAAATCTGAATTCTACGCCATTAACATTTGCATTTTCTGCCATAGCAATATTGAGCTTAAATGGGCAAACGATTCCACCTGTTGGAGCATATAAAGCGCCTTCAACGTTGTCAGAAAGATTTGGTTCCATTTCAAGGGCTTCTTCTCTGGTTAAAATCCTAAGACCCTTTACACCATTTTTTACACCTCTATCGTAAAGGTCCTGGAGTCCTGATAATGCCTCCTTGTGAATGCAAACTACCATAGAACCATTTCTCTTAAATGGAACATCCAAATCCTTGCAGATTTCATCCATCATCTCATTGCCTCGAACATTTAACTTGGCCATCAATGATCCCTCTGCTGCATCAAATCCAGCATGAACTATTGCTGAATTAGCCTTTGTTGTCCCCTCGCAAACATCACTGCACTTATCTAAGACACATACATTTGCATTGTATCTTGATAACTCTCTTGCAATGGAGCTACCTGAAACGCCAGCTCCTATGATTACTACATCATACATATTATCTACTCCTTCTTTTTAATCCTTCACTAAGATTTTCATATAAAAAAGAGTTGGCAAAGAGACGCATCGTAAATGCGTTTCTATACCAACTCCAATCTCACGGTATCATATTATTTAATTAATCAGTCTTTAGCCCAACCTCTTGTGGCTGCAACTGCCTTTGCCCATCCCTTGAGGGCTTCCTTACGCTTTTCGTCTGTCATCTCTGGCTTGAACTCACGGCAGATGCCCCAGTTCTTGATGACGTCTTCTTTGCTGTCCCAATAACCAACAGCAAGACCTGCCAAGTAAGCAGCACCCATAGCTGTTGTTTCTACACAGCAAGGACGAACTACGTTTGTATTTATTATATCAGACTGGAACTGCATCAGGAAGTTATTATTTGATGCACCACCATCAACCTTTAATGAGTTGAGGTGCTTTCCTGAATCAAGCTCCATAGCGTGTAAAACATCGTATGTTTGATATGCAAGCGATTCGAGTGTAGCTCTGATTATATGGTATTTGTTAACACCACGTGTAAGACCTGTGATTGCTCCTCTTGCATATGGATCCCAATATGGAGCGCCAAGACCTGTGAAGGCCGGAACTACATAACATCCATTTGTATCATTTACTCTTGTTGCAAAGTATTCTGAATCAGGTGATGAATCTACTATCTTGAGCTCATCACGAAGCCACTGGATAGCAGCACCTGCAACGTATACTGAACCTTCGAGAGCGTAGGTGATTTTTCCATCCAAGCCCCAAGCAATAGTAGTAAGCAAATCATTCTTTGAGAAGATTGGCTTTTCGCCTGTATTCATTAACATAAAGCATCCTGTGCCATATGTGTTTTTAGCATCGCCCTCATTAAAGCATGTCTGTCCAAACAATGCAGCTTGCTGATCGCCTGCAGCACCTGCGATGCGAATTGGACCGCCGAAGAATTCTGGATCAGACTCTCCGTAAATGCAGCTTGAAGGCTTTACCTCTGGAAGCATGCTCATTGGAATATCAAGTATTTGGCAAAGCTCTTCATCCCACTCAAGAGTGTTGATGTTGAACAAGAGTGTTCTTGATGCATTAGAGTAATCTGTAACGTGAACCTTGCCCTTTGTAAGCTTGAATATTAACCAAGAATCTACAGTTCCGAAGCAAAGCTCGCCTCTTTCAGCTCTCTCACGAGCACCCTCTACATTATCAAGGATCCATCTTAATTTTGTTCCTGAGAAATAAGGATCAAACTTTAATCCTGTTTTTGACTGGAACTTTTCAACGATTCCTGGAATCTTGCCTTTCATTTGCTCAGCAAAATCTGATGTTCTACGGCACTGCCAAACAATTGCATGATATATTGGCTGGCCTGTTGCTCTATCCCAAACAATAACTGTTTCTCTTTGATTTGTAATACCGATTGCAGCAATATCATCTGCTGTTGCACCGATGCTTCTGACTGCTTCACGAGCTACTGAAAGCTGTGTCTGCCAGATTTCGTTTGCATCATGCTCTACCCAACCAGGCTGTGGAAAGAACTGTGTGAATTCTTTATTGACCGCTGCACACATCTCTCCTTTTTCATTAAACAGAATGCATCTGTTACTTGTTGTTCCGGCATCTAATGCCATTACATATTTACCCATTATTACTCCACTACTCCTTCTATCATTTGGTAGAAATACCTGGTACTGCGCTATAGCTCCCAGACTGCTTCATTTGTAGAAGATACTGCAAGCACCCCATTATTAAGCGCATTCATAACATCTTCTCTATCTGAAATAAGCCCTCCAGCAATAACTGGAACCTTGCTAATACTGTTTATCTTTTTGATAATCTTTGGCTGAACTATTCCAGGGAGAATCTCGATGACATCTGGCTGAGCTATTCCGTGACGGTCCTGCTTTTCGATATTAACAAGAGCCATACTATCTATCACAAAATATCTAAGCACTGTGTACATTCCAAGCTGATTTGCTCGCTCTATCAAGCTTCCTTTGGTGGTAATGATTCCATCTGCTTCGACCGTATTTTTGATGTAATCTACTGCAACATCCTTACCACTACCTAGGCCTGCTATTAAATCCATGTGCACCATAGCCACCTTGCCGGCTGACTTGATTTTTTTAACGATGTCAGAAATGTTGCAAATATCTCCATATAAAATGAAGATTATTTCACACTCTGTCTTTAAAGCCTTTTCAAGGCCTTTATCGTCTTTGACTGCTGCAATAACTGGATTGTTCTCTAGTTTTTCGATAAACTCTCTGTTCATAGTTTATTCTCCTAATATCACTGTCTTTATTTAGACATAAAAAAAGAATATGCCTAAATAGACAAGGAGAAAAATCCTTATCACAGCCACATTCTCTTCTCTCACGGGCACATATTATCTTGTAAGTTAATAATACACTTAGATTTAGGAAATATCAATATATTTTTACTGAATTCCCAGGTCTAAGTGTAAATAATTGACAAATTTGTGATTAGAATAAATACACAAAAATAGAAGCCCTATTTTTGGGCTTCTACAATTGCTTCATATAAATCATCATATTCTTCAAATGCAGGATACTGTGGGTATTCCTTTTTTATTGCATCTGTTGTTCTAAATAGGAATCCAGCTTTGGATGCTTCTATCATTGCAAGATCATTGAAGCTATCTCCACTTGCGATTGTTTCAAATCCACAAGACTGTAATGCGCGAACCGTTGTAAGCTTGCTCTTTTCACATCTCATCTTGTATCCTGTGATTTCACCATTATCCGCAACCACCAATTCATTACAGAAAATGGTTGGCATGCCAAGCTTTTCCATAAGTGGTCCTGCAAACTGTGAAAATGTATCGCTGATAATGATTACCTGACCTTTAGCTCTAAGCTTATCCAAAAATTCCTTTGCTCCAGGAAGCGGATCAATACCTGCAATAGTTTCCTGAATCTCTTTTAATCCAAGACCGTGTTCTTTTAAGATGCCAATTCGATAATTCATAAGCTTATCATAATCTGGCTCGTCTCTTGTAGTTTTTTCAAGCTCAGGAATACCTGTTGCTTTTGCAAATGCAATCCAAATCTCTGGTACTAAAACACCTTCTAAATCCAAACATGTAACAAACATAATATCCTCCCAATCATGTTCCACTCAAGCTAAAAATTAATAGAATCTAATTGCGGATATTATACCGCCTAGAGCAGCTTTTCTTTCGTTGAACTCATGCTCTGTCATCTCAGCTGTGATGAATCCAGTCTCATCATCTAAGTCCAAATTTGCATACTCTACATTTTCGAATTCATTTTCAATATTTGACTGAAGCGCAGATGTTCTTACAAAGTATTTGTACTTCTGCTCTGATGAATCAGCAAGCTCAAGCTTTTCGGCTGACCAACCGATTCTAACATGTTTATCAACATTTCTTGCAAGGAAAACTATATCTCCCACAACTGCAGATGCTGTTGGAAGGGCACCAGCGCCAGCGCCATAATACATAGATTCTCCAAGCATATTTCCACGAACAGATACTGCATTCATAACACCAGCCACATGATAAATAATCTGGCTTGGCTTTACTAAAAATGGAGCTACTCTACAAGAATATGTATCCCCAACTTTAACACTTCTTGCAATAAGCTTTATGCTATAGCCCATTGATTTTGCATATTTAAAATCTGTTGCAGTGATTTTACTAATTCCTTCTGTTGGAATCTCGTTAAAATCAACGTTTTTACCTGAAACAAGGGAAGTAAGAATAGCAATTTTTCTACAGCTGTCATGTCCCTCAACGTCAGCTGTTGGATCCTTTTCTGCATAACCAAGTGACTGCGCTTCAGCTAAAATTTCATCGTAGTCACTACCAAACTGCTCCATATTTGTAAGCATATAGTTTGTAGTACCATTGCAAATAGCTGAAATCTCTTCGATAACATCACCAGTAAGGCAAGCTGTAAGTGTGCGAATAATTGGAATACCGCCACCTACTGCAGCTTCAAATACAAAGTTAACATCATTTACCTTAGCTATTTTCATCAACTCTGCACCTTTGTCCGCTACAAGTGCTTTGTTTGATGTAGTAACAGATTTGCCAGCTTCAAGCATAGCTTTGACAAAAGTAAATGCTGGCTCAACACCACCCATAGTTTCAACAACAACTTTTACTTCTTTGTCTTTAGCTATTTCTTTGTAATCCTTAACAAAGCAATCCTCATGTGGATCGCCAGGGAAATCTCTGAGGTCAAGAATATACTTAAGCTCTAGTGGCTCACCAAGTCTCTCTTTGATGATTTCACTGTTAGTATCAAGAACTTTTGCTACACCAGAACCTATAGTTCCGTATCCCATAATTGCTACTTTCATGTTGTCACTCCCTTGCTAATATTTTTACGTAATGGACACCGTTAACATTTTCAATTGCGCTAACTAGATCTGAAAAATCCCCTGAATCTTCAAGAACATCCACCGAAATGGTAAGAGTTGCAAATCCCCCAACAGGGATACTCTGATGAATCGTAAGAATATTTACGTGGAAATGAGCCATCTCATCCAATACACTAGACAAAATACCTGGCTCATCCTCTAGCTGGATAACCATATTTACAGTCTTTCCCTTGGTGTCCTCATGAAAAGGAAATATGTCATCCTTATACTTATAGAAGGAACTTCTACTAATTCCTACAGCCTCCGTCGCATCTTGAACAGAATCGCATTTTCCTGTGGCTAGAAGCTTTTTAGCAGCCACAACCTTGAGCAATACCTCCGGTACAGCTTTTTCTTTTAAAACAAAATAGGTAGTTTTCTCTGCCATATCTCCTCCATAAGTGTCTTTCGTACAAATACATTTGTACTCGTTCAGAAGATAATAACATTAAAAGCTACCTATTTCAAGTATTAATTCATATCTGTCGCTCCACGATCTGGACATCCAAGTGAAAGCCATTTTAAATACGCATTCATAAATGGTGTAATTTTACCATCCAGCACAGCATCAGTATTTCCTGACTCTTCTCCGGTACGTAAATCTTTTACCATTGTGTATGGCTGTAATACATAAGAACGGATTTGATTTCCCCAGCCGATTTCCGAAACTTCACCACGAATTCCGCTTGCCTTTGCAGCATTCTCCTCTTGCTTTAACAAAAGAAGTTTTGTTTTTAACATCTGCATCGCTTTATCTCGGTTTTGGTGTTGGCTTCGTTCATTCTGACATGTTACAACAATTCCTGTAGGGAAATGTGTAATACGAATAGCAGAACTAGTTTTGTTGATGTGCTGTCCACCAGCTCCTGAAGAACGATAAGTATCAACTCGGATATCATCATCCTTGATTTCTACATCAACGTCTTCTTCTATATCTGGCATAACATCGCAGGAAGCGAATGATGTCTGTCGCTTTCCTTGGGCATTAAATGGCGAAATACGAACAAGTCGATGAATACCTTTTTCTGATTTGAGGTATCCATATGCATTTTCACCATTAACCTGGAATGTAACGGATTTGATTCCCGCTTCATCCCCCTCAAGGTAATCCAATTCATCTACTTCAAAACCAGCATCGGAAGCCCAGCGAGTATACATACGATAAAGCATCTGTACCCAGTCGCAAGCCTCAACTCCGCCTGCTCCTGAATGAAGTGTTACTATGGCGCTGTCAGCATCATATTCTCCAGATAAAAGAGTCTTCATTCGAAGCTTCTCTAATGAGTCCTCAAATTCCTCAATAAGCACTGATACTGTATCAACGATTTCCTGGTCCTCTTCCTCGTTGCCAAGCTCTATATAGTCTTCTATTTCTTTGTATAAGTCCTCTAGTTTGTCGATGATTGAAACATCATCTTTCATGGATTTCAGTTCCTTCATCTTGGCTGTAGATGCTGCTGCATCTGTCCAAAAATCCGGTGCTTCCATTTCGCGCTCAAGCTCCTCTATGCGAGCTTTTTTAGCTGCGACGTCAAAGTGAATCCCTCACTTCCGTCATAGAATTTTTCTGCGCCACAAGACGCTGTTTGAACTGATCAAGTTCTATCACGAAATCACCTCTTTTCAATAATGGCAATATTATCAATACTAATTAGAAGCTAAAACCTCTAACGCTTTTTGTATTTGGTTATCTAAGTCTACACTATATTGGTCGTCTTCACCACCCATAAACTCGTACTCAAGAACCTCGTCTGGTGTAATACCTGTTCCGTGGATGCACTCTCCACTAGGTGTGTAGTATGTCTGAGTTGTAAGCTTTACTGCAGAACCATCTGTAAGAGGAATTGTTGATTGTACAATGCCCTTACCAAATGTCTGTGTACCAATAATTGTGCCGTACTCAAAATCACGAATCGCACCAGTGAATATCTCAGCAGCTGATGCCGTATTTCCATTAACTAATACTGTCATTGGAATAGATTTATAATTAGCAGCATCTGATGTGTAATCTTCTCTGTTTCCAGCCTTGTCCATTGTATATACAACAGTTCCCTCTGGAAGAAGATAATCAAGAATATCAACAACTGAATCTAGTAATCCACCACCGTTATTTCTCATATCAAAAATAACAGATGTCATTCCCTGAGCTTCAAGGTCTTCGTAAGCTGCTACAAAATCATCATATGTTCCATCAGTAAACTGAGAAACCTGAATGTAACCAACATTATTATCAAGCATCTGATGCTCTACAGTAGGTGTTGAAATTGATGCACGTGTGCATGTGACAGTCATTTCTTCACCTTCACGATTAATGACTAATTCAACATCTGTTCCCTCTTCACCGCGGATATGTTGTACAAAAACATCCAAATCTTCTTCGGTTGCAATGTTTCCATCAGCTGAGACAATAATATCGCCTTCTTTTAAACCAGCTTGCGCTGCAGGTGTATCTTCATATACCTTAGTGATTGCAACTTCGCCTGTTTCAGCGTTCTTCTGAAGAAGCGCACCAATACCGGCATAATTACCTGTAAGTGTATCCATTAAATCCTCATATTCTTCTGCTGTATAGTATGCAGAATATGGATCATCCAAGCTTTCTACAAGGCCTGCATAAACACCATCGATTAATGTCTGGTCATCTACATCCTGATAGTAGTAATTCTTAATGATGTAAAGGATTGTCTGTAGTTTGCTTTCTGATGTTGCTGAATCGTCTGTCAGCGTGTCAATCACTCCCTGCGAGCTATCTGACACAGATGTCTTACGACCAAATAAAACAATAACAGCTACTAATGTAGCAAGTAAAAATCCAACAAGTATGCCGACTGTTGTTCCTATTACAACGGGCCATTTACTATTCTTTGGCTTCTCTTGAAACTCAGGTGAATAGTTTGATTCGTATTCTGTATTCATATCAAATGCCTTTCCTTTATATTGATAAGAGTGCCTTAGCTACTGCCAAGGCACTCCCCGTAACTTCAAATATTATACTAGACTCTAAGATGCTTATGCAAGGTTACTCGTGAACCAAACCAGCCGATACCAATACCAAGTACTAATGAAATTGGCACTAGTGTATTGAATATAGTCTCGATTGGTATGAAGGATACCATGCTACTAAGGAAATTAAACTCTGATGTAGCATACTCAATTACCTTGCCGTAGATAAAATACAGAAGGACAAGTGGTATAGCTGAACCAATTAATCCGATAAACACACCTTCAACGACGAATGGCTGTCTAACGAATGCATCCTTAGCACCGATTAATTTCATGATAGCAATTTCTTCTCTTCGAACAGAAATACCAACCATTACAGTATTACTAATCAAGAATACTGATACTGCAAGAAGAATAACGACAATTGCCATTGATACGATTGTAATAGCTTTATTAATATCTGTAAGTGTTTTGGCAGCTACTTCAGATTTGTTTACCTGACGAACTCCATCGAGCCCCTCAAGGAATGAAACCAATGTAGACTGCATTGAAACATCACTAAGATAAATTTCGTAGTTTGCTGAATTAGCAAGTGGATTGTCATCCGCAAATCCTGCTGCTAAATCTTCGTTACCTCCGAAGTATTCCTCTTTGTATTCTTCCCAGGCCTGATCAGCTGATATAAAATCATAGCTCGCTACTTCTGGTCGTTTTGAGATCTCTTCTCCAATCTCATCTATACGAGTTTGTGAGATTCCTTCATCAAAGAAAACTGTAACTGCTACACCTTCCTCTGCTGATTTAACCATTGCTTGGAAGTTTGTTCCTAAAGAATAAAATATACCAAACAAAAAAATACAGGCTGTCATTGTTGCAATTGACGCCAGAGAAAACATTTTATTTCGCCAAACGTTTTTCAAACCTTGGCCGATGTTGTAAATATGTGTACTAATCTTCATAGTCATCACCTCCAACATCGCTAACTACCACGCCTTTTTTGATGGTGATAACTCGTTTATTCATTGCTCTAACTATTTCCATATTGTGGGTAACTACTACTACGGTTGTTCCCCTTTGATTGATTTCGTCCAAAAGACGCATGATTTCCCATGTATTATCGCTATCAAGATTTCCTGTAGGCTCATCTGCAAGGATAATCTTTGGCTCGTTTACAAGAGCTCTAGCAATAGCTACACGCTGCTGCTCTCCACCAGAAAGCTGGCTTGGACGAGATTTGTATTTAGCTGCAAGTCCAACTAATGAAAGCATAGTTGGTACTTTCTTTTTTATTTCTCTGTTTGATGACTCTACAACTTTCATTGCAAAGGCAACATTTTCGTAGACATTTCTATCAGGCAAAAGTCTGAAGTTCTGGAATACAACTCCAACATTTCTACGATACATTGGAATCTTTTTATGTGTAACCTTTTTAAGGTCCTGTCCATTAATATAGATTTTTCCTTTTGTAGGCTCTAATTCCTTTAATAACAATCGAATCAGGGTGGATTTACCTGAACCACTATCACCCACTACGAATACAAACTCGCCTGGATCAATGTGTATTGTAACATCTTCCAAAGCTGGTTTTCCAACTTCATACGATTTACTAACATGATCTAATCGTATCAATATCAATACCTCATTTCTATAAAACTAAGTGTACTTAGAATTTTTCATCTTCCATATACTTCATGTATTTTACAACCATCAAGGCAATTTTGAAAGTGATTGCATCCTCAAAAACTCTTAAATCTAATCCTGTGCTCTTTTCGAGCTTATCAAGACGATATACAAGAGTATTTCTGTGAATATATAACTGTCTAGATGTCTCAGATACATTTAAGCTGTTCTCGAAGAATTTATCAATAGTTGTAAGTGTTTCTTCGTCGAAATCATCAGGAGATTTGTTGTCGAAGATTTCGGAAATAAACATCTTGCAAAGTGGAATAGGTAACTGATAAATAAGACGTCCTATTCCAAGAGCTGAGTACGCAATAATCTTCTTCTCACTAAAGAAAATCTTACCAACATCCATAGCCATAGAAGCTTCTTTGTAAGAACGAGAAACTTCTTTGATTTCTCCAACAACTGTTCCATAAGAAACGCGAATGTTCTTATTATCTTTATCGTGGAATGCATCGATTATAACTGCAGCAATCTTATCTACATCCTCGAATGTATCGTTCTCCCCAAGTTCCTTAACTACAATAATATTGTGCTCATCAACGGCTGTTACAAAGTCCTTTGTCTTGCCACCAAATACTGAACGAACTCTATCAAGCTCGTCGCCGTCTTTGTCAGGGCCCACTTCAACAATCATAACAACTCTTCGTGCATTAATATCCACATGAAGCTTCTTAGAGCGATTGTAGATATCAACAAGAAGTAAGTTGTCGAGAAGCAAATTCTTGATAAAATTATCCTTATCAAAACGCTCCTTATAAGCAATCATTAATTCCTGTACATGGAAAGCAGCAATCTTTCCAACAGTCGATGCTTCTTCATCATCCCCTTTGGCTAAAATAACAAATTCCAACTGCTGATCATCAAATACCTTGAAGAAGTGATATCCTAAAGCAACCTGACTGTCTGCCTCAGATGCAGCAAATACAGCTATAGCATCTGCAAACTGTGCTGTATCATTAAAAGTAGATGCGCATACAACACCGTCTGAATCAGTAACTGCTAAATCTACTTTTGTAAGCTGATGTAATCCTTCTATTGTATTTTGCATGATTTGATTAGAAATCATAGGTCGTACCTCCTGATTAACTATGCAATATTAACAATGCCAAAACCTTTTTTTGCATACAAATTCACATAACCTATGCTCATTCTAATATAAATAACCAAAAAATGAAATAGTAAACTTACATTTATTTATGCAAATTCACAACATGCCATAAAATCCCAATTGTGTGGAGCTTTTGTGAACGCAAAATCAACTCGGTAAGTTGTCAGATAATATACAGTGTATTCAGATATTATTTCTTCTCTTTGAAAGTCAAGCATATTAAGCAATTTTACAAGTTTTGTTGATTTAGGCCAAAACAAGCGTTCTTGCAAATTGTGGATAACTTTTAGGATTCGTTCACATTTTCTGTGGATAAAGTGGATAAATGGTTTACAAGTCCGAATTTACGTGATGATTGTGTGATTTTTTGTTGAAAAAATATTTCATTTCCACATTGTCTGAAATTATATTCTAGTTTAACAATTTCTGTTTTTGTGCAAATTTTCTCTAAACTGTTTCTAGTTTTCAAAATAAGTTTTCAGACAATTGCCTTCAAATTATTATAAATATTATTATTTTTAGTATTCTATCCTCACGGATTCACAATATAACATTTCTCATTTTGTCACGGGAAAAAGTTTAGCCAGTAAAAAAGGCACCGCTTAAATGCGGTGCCTTAAAATTCTTTTATTAGAAGATTCTTCTGATTGCAAGAATCTGCTTGTAGTTTACATTTGAATATGTGATACCAGTTCTGTATGTAGATGCATGAAGTAACTGACCGTTACCAGCATAAATACCAACATGACCTGAGTAGCAAACGATATCGCCTGGCTGCATCTCATCATAAGATACTCCATAACCAACGCTACGAAGAGCACTTGATGAATGAGGTAAGCTAACACCAAATGCTGAGTAAACACTCATTACAAATCCCGAACAGTCTGTTCCGTTTGTAAGAGATGATCCACCGTAAACATATGGGTTACCAACGAACTGTGAACCATAAGCAACTACTGAGCTTCCATCAGAACCAGAAGGAGCTGAGTATGACTTGCTTGATGAAGAAGATGATGATGAAGAGTTTGCTTTCTCAACTGCAGCTGCTGCCTGTGTAGCCTTCTTAGCTGCTTCCTGAGCCGCTTTCTTTTCTTCCTCTTCCTTTGCTAATCTTGCGATTTCAGCGTTCTTAGACTCTGCTACTGTAAAGTCTGTAGAAAGATCAACGTAATCTGTGCTGACATAACCTTCACCAGCGTTACATGTAACCTTTACCCAACCTGTATCAGCCATTGACTCATCAATAACTGTAAGGTCATCACCTACAGGAATCAAATCGATGATATCGGATTCTGTAGTAGCTTCTTCACGAACATAAAGAGTAGTTGTCTTAACTGTAGCTAAGCGTCTTGAAACTTCTTTTGCAAGTTCCTGATCACCCTGGACTACGTATTCACTCTTTACGTAACCTGTAACATCACCTGATGTGATAAGTAACCATGTACCATCCTCTGCTTCAACAGTTTCAGAAACTGTAGCAGCTGAGTTGTTATATAGCTTTCCGACATAATCGCTATCAGCTGATGCCGACTCGCGAATATATACGTAATTATCTACCTGGGCAATCGCAATATCTGCATATGGATTTTCCTCAGATGCAGCAACTGTACTAGCTTCGTTATCTGCTAACTGAGATTCTGCAGCAAGTATATTTGCATTTGCTATCATATCATTAACTGAAAGCTGTGCACCTGCGAAAGCAGTGTAGTCTGTTGTTTCTAAAACACCTGTGGCGCTAGATAAAGCACTGACACCAGATGTGGCTGTAGCAGCACTAGCACTAAATGAAAGGCTTGAAACAACAACACAAGCAGCAAGTGTATAACTAACAGCTTTTGTCATTTTTGAATTCATTCTGTAAAAAAACCTCCGAATTTGTTACAAACTTATTACAACTGTTGTCATTATATAATCTAACAGCAAATGTGTCAAGTCTGTTTTAACCTTGTATTTTCTATTAATCTGAAAATATGCCTAGTTTGTAACATTTTAGTAAACTATTGTAAATTTAAATAATTGGTAATAGATGTTATTGCATTCGCCCCATCAGCGGTTGCAGTAATTACCTGACGTAATTGCTTTGTTCTAACATCTCCTGCTGCAAATATTCCTGGAATATTAGTCTCGCATGTCTCGCCTGCAATGATGTAACCTCTATCATCTAATGAAGGAAGACCAGAAATGGTTTTGGTGTTAGGCACTGTACCAACTGCAATAAATACACCTTCCACTTCCAATTCTTTTTCTTCGTCTGTTTTCTTATTCTTTATAAGAAGTTTTTCAACAGAATCTTTTCCGATTATAGATTCCACCGTCGAATCTAAAACCAATTCTACATTATCAAGAGGTTTAATCTGATTTTGTAAAACTACTGCTCCTCTAAACTCATCTCTTCTATGAATAAGATAAACTTTTTTACAGGTTCTTGCTAAGTAAGCCGCATCCTCAAGAGCTACATCTCCACCGCCAACAACAGCTACTACCTTATCTTTAAAGAAGGCACCATCACAAGTAGCACAATAAGAAACTCCCATTCCTGAAAACTCATCTTCACCTGGGCATCCTAGCTTTCTGTTTGTAGCACCCGTAGCGATAATAACTGTCTTTGCCTGGAAATTTTCTTTCTTAGTAACAAGCTCTTTTGTTTCACCATTATCTACTATGGAAGAAACACGACCTCTAGCAAACTCTACACCAAGCTTTTCACAATGCTTTTTCATAGCATCTGCTAACTCAGTACCTGATACTCCTGGAATACCAGGATAATTATCTACCTCGTATGTGTTGAGTATCTGACCACCGCTGATAGAACTTGTGTCTAAAACAAGAATATTATAGCCAGCTCGCTTACCATATATTCCAGCAGCAAGACCAGCAGGCCCCGCTCCTATAACAATAACATCATAAACCATAACACTTCTCCGAATTTATTTGATTGCAATTGCCTCTGCTTCCAAAAGAACATCCTTAGGAATACGTGCAACTTCAATACATGAACGAGCTGGAAATGGCTCTGGGAAGTACTTTGCATATACTTCGTTAATTGCTGCAAAATCTTCCATGTTTTTAATGAAGACTGTTGTTTTAACAACATTTCCCATGGATGTGCCAGCTGCTTCTAATAATGCACTCATGCTCTTGAATACTCTGTCAGCCTGTGCTGCAGCACCTTCAGGAATAACACTTGTTTCTGGATCAACTGGAATGATACCTGATGTGTAAACCATTCCATTTACCTCGATGGCCTGTGAATAAGGGCCAATTGCTGCTGGTGCAGCTGTTGTTGAGATTACATTTTTCATAAGTATGTCCTCCTTATAGTTTGCGTATCTTTCCATCTACTAAGGAAATCTTTCTTTCCTTGTAGAGTCTTCCAATAGCACGTTTGAAAGCTGCCTTTGAAAGACCTGTTTCCCTTTTTATAACTTCTGGTGATGCCTTTTCTGAAAATGGCAATACACCAGCATAGCTATCAATTAAATCAAGCAACGCTTCGGCGTCATCTTCCATTTGGATGTATGCTTTATCTCTAATTGTTACATCGCATTTACCGTCTTCTTTGATACCGGTTACGCGAACCATGAGAACATCTCCAACGCGATACTTGCTTGTATCCTCATGCTTTGGAATCATGGCAGAATATTTATCCTCGATGGCAACAAAAGTACCAAAGTCGTGACCAAATTCATATATTCTAGCCTCTACTTCATCTCCAACCTGATATGGTGGCTTTGTAGAAAGCATTTCATATAAGCCCTTCATGCTTGCGCAAAGACGCTGACTTTTATCGATGTAGACTCTAACAAGAATCTCATCTCCCTCTGATGGTTGCTTTGTCATTTCCTTAAAAGGAAGGAATAAATCTTTTTCCAATCCCCAATCAAGGAATGCACCCACTTTGTTTACCTGGCTGACAGAAAGCACACCCATCTGTCCAAATGTAAGCTTTGGGGTATTTGTTGTACAAATTAATCTATCCTTTGAATCTTTGTATACAAAAACCTTTAGCTCATCACCGATTTTGGCATTCTCTGGAACCTGCTTCTTTGGTAAAAGAACTCTATCTGTTCCATCTGAAAGATAGACACCAAACTCGACTTTCTTTTCTATTTTTAAAACTTGTATTTCACCTAATTTCATTATTTGTACTCCACTATTGTATAAACTTCATCTTCTTTTTTGAGGACTACCTGATATCCCTCTTCTGCTTTTCCTATGTATACATCAAGCTTGTCATCTAACAATGCTGCTTTTTTGTAGTTGATATTGATTGTGTTGAATGACTGCTCTGGTAAATAATAACGAGTGACATCTATGTAGTGAGAGTTATTCATGTGGTTGTTTGTGTCCAAATATCTGTCTGTAACTGTAAACTCTCCAACCTTTTGTATGTCTTGGCTGAGCCTTAACTTGTTGTGATTTAAATCAAACTGAGGAAGGCTTGCATCTTGTGGATATGCCTTTGCAATTTCTTCTGTAAATCTAGCTGGCTTGAGCTTATCCAAATCCATAAGTACCCAGAGGGAATCTGCATAAACTAAAACCTCGCCATCCTCGGTTTCGATAGAGTAAAGACGATGTGCCATCATACCTCTAACCTGATATGGCCATGTGCATACCTTTACTTTCTCTGAATACCTAGGCAATCTATTAATATGTATTTCATAGCTTGTCACAAACCAACCTAGTTTTTTAGGAGCTAAATAATATACGCCTACACCTACATCGTCAGAATGAAAGCAGCTACAGTTTTGCATGTAATTTACTAAACCAAAATATGTGAGATTCAAGTTTGCATCAACTTCGCTGTATTTAATTCTGTCCTGATACGAATACATCACTTACCTCCAAAACCACCGTTAGCAAATATTATATATTAACAGTTTGATTTGTTCCATAAATTTCAGGTAAAAAAAAGACCTAAGCTAATGCTTAGGTCTTAGCTGGCCCACAAGGATTCGAACCTTGAAATGACGGAGTCAGAGTCCGTTGCCTTACCATTTGGCGATGGGCCAATATTATTCGCTGAGCGCTTTGTTTTAACTGCTTTACCGCGTCAACGAATGCTATTATAGAGCATAGATTTTAAAATAGCAAGCACTTTTTTCAACTTTTTTTAAAATTTTAAAATCTGGCCATCTAAAATATCAAATTTAACCTGAGAATCCCACGTAATTTCGGCATTTCCCGCAGTTTTGTCTGCAATAATTTTTTCTATATTTTCTTTGAAATTACATTCGACTACAGATGTAATTATTACTTCCGCTCCAAATTCTGTATTTAAAATTGGAAGATTATTTTCTCTGAGAACATATTCTATTTTTCCATAACCATTGTAATCAGTTTTTATTTCACATGGATATCCATCTTTGGGTTCAAGAAGCTTGCAATTTTTAAGCCCTTCCTGAACAGCCGCCTGGTATGCTCTAACAAGTCCTCCTGTCCCCAAAAGAACTCCACCAAAATATCTGGTTACTACCACTACACAGTTGTGAATGTTTTCCCTAAGAAGTACATCAAGCATTGGTCGACCTGCGGTTTGTGCAGGCTCCCCATCATCGTTGCATCTTGTAATTTCGTTGTTTGATCCTATTACAAAGGCTGAGCAATTATGCCTTGCATCCCAGAATTCTTTCTTTTTTGCGGAAATAAAATCTACCGCCTCTTTTTCGGATGTAACGGGGCAAATATGAGCAATAAATCTCGATTTCTTTTCCTCTATCTCCCCTGTTCCACCTTCATATACAATTCTAAAAGTCTTATTTTCCATAGGTTTATTATAGTTGATAATTTTGGTATAATGAAGTCTAAATTGGAGGTTATTATGAATTACGGAAAAGAAAATGCAGCTAAGCAGTCCGCTCAGCTTTCAGGACGTAAGAAGCGAAAACGTCACAGTGCCGGATTGGCCATCATTCGTATTTCGCTCATATGCATCGTCTCTGTAGTCATAGCTGGTGGAATTTTTGCTTACCTCTATGCAAAGAATCTCATTGACCAGCTTCCAGATGTATCCACAATAGATATCTCACCAACTGGCTACATGAGTACAGTTTATGATTCAGATGGAAATGAAATCGAAACCTTAGCATCAACAGGTGCCAATAGAACCTATGTTACTTTAGATAATATTCCTATCGATTTACAACATGCATTTGTTGCAATCGAAGATGCTCGATTCTATGAGCACAACGGTATCGATCCTCAGGGTATTATAAGAGCAGCAATGCAAGGTATCCTAGACGGTTTTCATTTTTCTCAGGGTGCTAGTACAATTACCCAACAGTTGTTAAAAAACAACTACTTCACCACATGGACATCCGAGCGTACTAAACTTGATAGTATCAATCGTAAAATCCAGGAACAGTACTTAGCTGTTCAGCTTGAAAAGATTGTTAGTAAAGATGTTATTTTAGAGAACTATCTTAATAGTATCAACTTAGGTCAGAACACCCTTGGTGTTGAAGCGGCGGCTGAAAGATACTTCAATAAATCTGTTTCAGATTTAACTCTTTCAGAATGTGCTGTTATTGCTGGAATCACTCAAAACCCAACAAAATACAATCCAATTTCTCATCCAGAGGAAAATGCAACTCGACGCAAAAAAGTCCTCAAAAATATGTTGGATCAAGGGTATATAACAGAAAGCGAGTATGAAACAGCCCTCGCAGATGATGTTTACGATAGAATCCAGGTACTTAATACCGAAATTTCTACATCATCAACTTCTTATTTTGTTGATGCACTTACAGATGAAGTTATAGAAGATTTACAAACAAGACTTGGTTACACTGAAACAGAAGCATATTCGCTTTTATATTCAGGCGGTCTTTCAATCTACTCTACACAGGATACTTCAATCCAAAATATAGTAGAGGAAGAAATCAACAATACTGATAACTATAAGGGAATCGAAAAGTATTCATTCTCTTACAGATTGACCATTACAAAATCAGATGGCTCTACAGCTAATTATTCTGATACAACAATGCTTTCTTATTATCAATCAAGCAACTCTAGTTATACTCTTGAGTTTGATTCAGAAGAAGAAGCAGCTGCTGCTATCGAAGAATACAAAGCAGCCATCATGGAAGATGGTGATGAAATCGCCGGAGAATCTGTAACATACACACTTCAGCCTCAAGCTGCAATGACAATCATGGATCAGTACACTGGTCAGGTTGTTGCAATGGTTGGTGGTCGTGGAGATAAGACAGCTGCCAAGACTCTTAACAGAGCGACAGGCATTACTCGTCAGCCAGGTTCTACATTCAAGGTTATTGCTTGTTATGCCGCAGCACTTGATGCTGGTGGAATGACACTTGCTTCTGTAGAAAACGATATGCCTACTACATATGCAGATGGCACATCACTTAAAAACTACAACAACACCTACCTTGGTTGGACAAATATCAGAACAGCCATTACAAACTCTATCAACGTTGTTACTGTTGAGGTAATGGGCGATATCGGAACTAGCCTTGGTTTCCAATATGCAAAGGATTTAGGTATTACAACCTTAACTGATGGTGATAACAACCAGGCACTTGCTCTTGGTGGTATCACAAATGGTGTTACTAACGTAGACCTAACATCAGCTTATGCTACAATCGCAAATGGTGGTGAATACAATTCACCAATCTTCTACACTACTGTGGTTGATCATCAGGGAAATATAATTCTTGATAACAGAGATAACACTTCAACTAGAGTGTTAAAAGAAACAACAGCTTGGTTACTTACAAGTGCTATGGAAGACGTTATGACTTCCGGTACAGGTACAGCTGCCAACTTTGATGTAAATGGTATTGCTGTAGCCGGCAAATCCGGTACTACAACAAAGAATCGTGATACAGTCTTTGCAGGCTTCACTCCATACTATACAGGCGTTATTTGGGGCGGATTTGACGATAATACACCTCAAAGCTACACAACCTACTCTAAGGTTATTTGGAAAGCCGTAATGAGCCGAATTCACGAGAATCTGTCTTCTAAAGATTTCACAATGCCTGATGGTATTGTTTCTGCTCAGGTTTGTAAAAAATCCGGTAAACTTGCTATCGGCGGTGTATGTGATTGCGATCCTCGTGGTTCCATGGTTTACACTGAATACTTTGAAGAAGGCACAGAGCCTACAGAATACTGTGATAAGCATTATCTCGGTACTGTATGTACTCAGTCCCATATGTTTGCAAATTCAGAATGTCCTGCATACTCAGGCGTATTTATTGTAGGCGCAGCTGCAGGAACGGCCGATGAAGCATACGGCGTAGATGCAGCAACATTCGGTACGTATTGTCCATATCATGGTGGTTACCAGATGCCAAACACTGGTGTAATCGGTGGTTCAACATCAACTACTACTGATTCCTCCGGAAGCAATGAAGGTACCATTCAAATAATTGGTGGCGAATAAAAAGTAAATCAAAAAGCTCCGCTCAATTAAGAGCGGAGCTTTTTTTGTTATCATTTCTTTTATACTTCGAAAATCATATCGCCGTAGCTTGGCATTGGCCAGCATTCTTTGTCTACAATCATTTCTAAGGCATCTACAGGAGCACGAAGCTCTTCCATAGCCTTAATTACTTCATCGTGATAGAAATTAGCTTTTTCACAGCTAGAAGCTTTCAAAGAATATGCTTTATTGTTTGTTTCCTTAAGCTTTACAAGGGCTTCCTTTGCCTCACGTAGATAATTAGATACCTTAATGAGAAGTTCCTTCTGAGTGCTTACATCAGCCTCAGGACAAGCATCCTGAATAGTGCCAATAGAAAGCCCAAGCTCTGTAGCATAACCTATTACAGCAGGAATAATCTGCTTTGAAGCCATATCTATCATAGTCTTTGCTTCTATATTGATTGACTTGATGTACTGCTCGTATTCGATTTCTGCACGAGACTCAAGCTCGACCTTAGAGAATACACCAAACTTTTCAAACATTGAAACTGTAGCATCTGTAGTAAGAGCAGGAATTGCTTCTACCAAAGAATTGATGCTTGGTAAGCCTCTCTTCTTTGCTTCCTCAATCCACTCATCTCCGTATCCATTTCCATTGAATACGATACGCTGATGCTCTGTAGCAAGCTTCTTAATCATGTCGTGAACTGCTACATCAAAATCTGCTGCTTTTTCAAGCTCATCGCATGCCTCGCAAAGTGCCTCGGCCATGATTGTATTTAAAACTACGTTTGGCTCACCAACTGAATCCTGTGAACCAACCATTCTGAATTCGAATTTGTTTCCAGTAAATGCAAATGGTGAAGTACGGTTTCTATCTGTTGCATCTTTTCTAAAGTCAGGAAGTGTTTTAACGCCTGTAGCAAGCTTTTCACCCTTCTTTGACTTAGTAGCTGTACCAGTAGAGATAAGCTGTCTTAAAACGTCCTCTAGCTGCTCTCCAAGGTATACAGAGATGATTACAGGAGGTGCTTCATTTCCACCTAATCTGTGGTCATTACCAACGTCTGATGCAGACTCACGAAGAAGATCTGCATGTAAGTCAACAGCCTTAAGAACGAGGCAAAGAACAAGCAAGAACTGGATGTTCTCATGTGGTGATTTACCTGGCTCAAAAAGATTGATTCCATCGTCTGTAACAAGTGACCAGTTGTCATGCTTACCTGAACCATTTACCCCTGCAAATGGCTTTTCATGAAGAAGGCACTGTAAACCATGACGGTTTGCAACCTTTCTAAGTGTCTCCATGATGATTTGGTTGTGATCTACTGCAACGTTACACTGTGCATAGATTGGTGCAAGCTCGTGCTGAGCTGGAGCAACCTCATTATGCTGTGTCTTAGATGAAACACCAAGCTTCCAAAGCTCAATATTAACATCACGCATATAAGCTTCAATACGCTCTGGAATTGAACCAAAATAGTGGTCGTCCATTTCCTGTCCCTTAGGTGGCATTGCGCCAAAAAGTGTACGACCTGTATACATTAAATCCTTACGGGCAAGGTACATTTCACGGTCAATTAGGAAGTATTCCTGTTCAGCACCAACTGAAGGAATTACGCGCTTAGAATTTGTGTTGCCAAATAATCTAAGAAGTCTGATTGCCTGCTCTGATAAAACTTCCATAGAACGAAGCAAAGGTGTTTTCTGATCCAATGCTTCTCCTGTATATGAACAGAAAGCTGTAGGAATGCAAAGTGTTGCACCTGCTGCATCCTGTCTAACAAATGCTGGAGATGTAGGATCCCAAGCTGTATATCCTCTTGCCTCAAATGTGGCTCTAAGTCCTCCTGAAGGGAACGATGATGCATCTGGCTCACCTTTTATAAGTTCTTTACCAGAGAAGCTCATAAGCACCTTACCACTTGGCAATGGAGCAGAAATAAATGAATCATGCTTTTCTGCTGTAATACCGGTAAGTGGCTGGAACCAATGTGTGTAGTGGGTTGCACCCTTCTCAATAGCCCACTCCTTCATTTCGTGTGCAATAACATCAGCAGTTTCTAAATCAAGTTCTTCTCCTGCAAGAATAGTCTGCTTAAGCTTCTGATAAGTCTTCTTTGGAAGTCGTTCCTGCATTACTGTATCGTTAAATACATTTTCTCCAAAGATGTCTGCCACATTAAAATATTCTTCCATTTATAAAGTATCCTTTCCCATAACATATATAAAGAAAGACAATCAGCAAGAATCCCCACCGATTGTCTTCCATAAAGCTCATAAGAAAGCTAAATCGGGCAAACCGATTAAGCCTTTCCAACTGAACCGAAAAGTTCCATCTTTTCTTTAACTGTTGCCTTGATAGCGTCAGTACCAGGAGCTAAAAGCTTACGTGGATCGAAGCCCTTACCCTCGAGGTCCTTACCAGCCTCAATATATTTACGTGTAGCGTCAGCAAATGAAAGCTGGCACTCTGTGTTAACGTTGATCTTTGAAACGCCAAGCTCGATAGCCTTCTTGATCATATCAGCTGGGATACCTGTACCACCGTGAAGTACGAGTGGCATAGCACCTGTCTTCTGCTGAATAGCATCAAGTGTCTCGAAAGAAAGTCCCTGCCAGTTCTCTGGGTACTTACCGTGGATGTTACCGATACCTGCTGCAAGCATATCTACACCAAGGTCAGCGATTGTCTTGCACTCGTTAGGATCAGCGCACTCGCCCATACCTACAACACCATCTTCTTCACCACCGATTGAACCAACTTCGCACTCGATAGAAAGGCCAAGTCCGTGAGCAACATTAACAAGCTCTGTAGACTTTGCAAGGTTCTCCTCGAATGGATAGTGTGAACCATCAAACATGATTGATGTGAAGCCAGCTTTGATGCACTTGTAGCATCCTTCGTATGTACCGTGATCAAGGTGAAGTGCTACAGGAACTGTGATTCCGAGCTCCTCGTCCATAGCCTTAACCATAGCAGCTACTGTACCGAAGCCTGTCATGTACTTACCAGCACCCTCAGATACACCAAGGATTACAGGTGAGTTAAGCTCCTGAGCTGTAAGAAGAATGGCTTTTGTCCACTCAAGGTTATTAATGTTGAACTGACCAACTGCATAGTGGCCTGCTTTTGCTTTATCAAGCATTTCTTTTGCAGAAACTAACATAATTATATCCTCCATATAATCGTTTTTGGGTTCTAAAGAACCCCATCTACCGCAAATTTTAACATAACGTAAAATTCTATTCAATAGCTATTTCAAGGGCACTGTTCTCGTCTACGACGTTAACAACCTTATGATTACCACCGAATTCTCCGTCCAATGTCCATGGGACATCTTCACTACATGTAAACTTTATTTCGCTAGTTTGGAAACTATATACCATCTCTGAATCTGGAATTATACCAGTCATAAAGCCTAGGATTTCATTAAGTTCCATTGGATTGCGAGGCATTTTGATTAATGTAGCTTCAAACACACCATCGTTTAATCCAATATTTCCTCTTATGATACCCTGAAAACCACCGACAGACTTAGAATTTGTAATCATGCCGTATATAAATTCATCATATATAACATTGCCATCGTATTCCACCTGCATGCGGAATGATGGGATATCGCGAAGCTGTTTTGCTCCTTCGATAATATATGCAGCATGTCCCAAAAGATTTTTCAAATCTTGTGATGTAGCATAAGAAACTTCTGTAAAAATACCAAATGCAGCCACATATACAAATGAATCTGAATTGAATCTACCTATATCACATGGAAATAGTTTATCAGAAACACTAATCTGCGCTGCATTTAACATGTTCTTATCTATACCAAGTGAATTTCCAAAATCGTTTGTAGAACCAGCTGGAATATATCCAATTGGTTTTCTTTCTGATGGGTCTAACTGCATCATACCAGTAACCACTTCATCAAGTGTTCCATCTCCACCAGAACAAACGATTCTATCGAAATCCTTGGACTGTTCAATTGTCTGTCTTGTTGCATCGCCACCAGACTGTGTAATATGTACACTAACCTGATAGCCAGCCTTAATCATTATATCCAGAATGTCAGCCAGATGTTCTTTTATCTGCCCTTTACCAGAGCGTGGATTGATAATAAATAATAATCTTTTTGACATATATCCCTCGATAATAATTTATTTTGTAAGGAAATCAGCAAGTTCTGTGACAGCCTTTTCTTCATCATCTCCTGTAGCATCAATAACTACCTTTGATCCTGAAGCCAATACCAAACTCATCATACCCATAATACTTTTAGCATTAACCTTCTTTTCATCCATCTCGAAATAGATTGAACTTCCAAACTGGTTAGCTAACTGCACAAGGTGTGCTATTGGTGTAGCTTCCATTGAATTTGTCATCTGAATAGTAACTTCTTTTTGCATGACGTCCTCCTGAAAAACTAAATAAAACCTAACGCTGGCCTTTTATAACTGTTCTGCCATTTGAACCAGCTTTTTCAATCGATGATTAACTCCTGACTTGCCTATAGGTGGATCTAAGTACTGTCCCAAGGCTCCTAGCGGTGTGTCTGGATTATCAAGTCTTACCTGAGCAATTTCCTGTAGCTGTGGTGGCAATGTATCAAGCCCCAGCTTTTCATCCAAAAGATGAATTGCTTCGATTTGTCGAACAGCTGCATTAACTGTTTTGCCGATGTTTGCTGTCTCGCAATTGACTTTTCGATTGATTGTGCCTCGCACCTCTTTAACTACCCTGATGTTTTCCAGCTCCATTACTGAGTGAGCGGCTTCCATAACACGTAATATTTCAACGATTTGCGCGCCTTCTTTAAGGTATACAACATATTTACCATTTCTGCTAACATATTTTGCTTCCACATCGAATGTGTTCATAACCTTTGTTAGCTGCGAAGCCATAGCTTCTGTGTTGCATACAATCTCAAAATGATATCCCTTATTGGGATCTGAAATGGAGCCTGCCGCCAAAAACGCTCCTCGTATAAATGAACGCTTACAGCATGGCTGTTGGATAACTAAATCGTTTGCTATCTCGCTATCATCGGATAGCTTAAGCATTTTTTTAGTCTCCAATAAGACATCAGTAGACAGTGCTGTGACATCTTTTCCTATATTAAGTGTTTTATTTAATAAAGTAAAGACTTTTCTGTTTAATGGTTCATCTGAATAGTTCTGAAATGCATTTATTCCTTCCATAAGAAAAATGCCAGACATCTCTGCCACCATACAATGCCTACTTTTAGGAATAACAGAAAAGAGTTCCTCTTTTACATCTTTTGAAAATGACAATTATTTTCCTCTCAAAGCATCCTTGCCTATATCACGATGCTCAATTTTAAGTCCATAAGACTCATCATGATTTAGTGCCTCAAAAATCTCATCTGCGAGGCATACACTTCTGTGTTTACCGCCTGTACAGCCAACTGCAATAACCAGCTGATTCTTTCCTTCTTTTATATAGTTAGGAATCAGGAACTTGATTAAGTCAGTTGTTTTCTCCAAGAAAATCTGAGACTCCTCATATTTTAAAACGAAATCCTTGATTGGCTGGTCGTTTCCTGTGAACGGCCTAAGGTCTGTATCATAATATGGATTTGGTAAGAATCGTACATCAAAAACCAAATCCGCATCTTCTGGAATTCCGTACTTAAAGCCAAATGAAATGATAGTCACGAAAAGGCTCTTGTAATCTGCATCATCAACAAATATCTTTTCAAGCTCTTCCTTTAACTCTCTTGTTAAAAGATGGGTTGTGTCGATTACATAGTCTGCCTCATCACGCAAAAATCCGATAGATTCTCTCTCCTGCTGAATGCCTGCTGCAATTCTTTCTCTACCAGAAAGTGGATGATTACGTCTGGTCTCTTTGTATCGTTTAATTAACACATCATCCTCTGCATCCAAGAACAGAATAGAAAAATGTTTGTTGTCGTTGTCTAATTCCTGCAAAATGTCCGGCAAAAGCTTCATAGCTCTACCATTACGTACATCTATTCCAACAACAATCTTTTGATCAAAAGCGCCATTTTCAGCCAATTCAACAACGCTCTTTAACAATTGGATTGGAAGATTGTCCATGCAATAGTAGCCCATATCCTCCAGCATTTTAAATGCTGTATTTTTACCTGCACCTGACATTCCTGTTAGAATTAATAGCTTCAATTTACGTTCCTCCCTATAATTCGAACCTCTGGAACTAAATGAACTCCAAATTTATTAAATACTTTTTCATTAACATCTGACATTAATTGCATAACATCAGCTGCTGTTGCATCGCCCTTATTTACTACAAATCCACAGTGTTTTTCTGAAACCTGAGCACCACCTACAGTATATCCACGCAATCCTGTGTCATCAATAAGCTTTCCAGCAAAATATCCCTCTGGTCGCTTAAAAGTAGAACCTGCACTTGGGAAATTAAGTGGCTGTTTTTCTGTGCGCTGCTGTCTGATTTCGTCAATTCTAGCCTGTATTTCTTCTGGATTTCCTTGACTAAGCTTAAGAACAGCAGAAAGAACATATCCTCCATCTTCCATTAAAGATGAATGACGATAGGACATTGATAATTCCTCTGGTGTAACAGTTTTCTTTTCCATTTCTGGTGTTAGGATGAGGACCGACTCAATTATATCCTTCATCTCTCCACCATAGGCACCAGCGTTCATGAAAACAGCACCGCCTATTGAACCTGGAATTCCTGATGCAAATTCCATTCCAGTAAGCCCAGCTTTTGCAGCTTTATTGGCAACTGTCGAAAGCAGTGCACCAGCTTCAACGACCATTGTATCGCCGCTGATTGTAATATCATTTGATTGTTTTCCAAGGGAAATAACAACACCTTCGATTCCCTCATCAGATACAAGTAAATTGCTTCCATTTCCAATAACGATGAATGGAATCACCTGTTCTTTAAGATGTTGAATTAAAGGAATAATAGAGGGATAATCCGGCTCGATATAAATATCGGCCGGACCTCCTATTCTAAAAGTCGTGTGACTTTTCATTTCTTCCTCTAAAAGGATTAAAGATTTTGGAAATTTTGCTTTTAATTCTTCTGCTAATTTCTGGTATTTCTCATTAAGCATATTTAATAAACGCCTCGTATCCTAATAATGCTTCGTATAAATCAACCTTTGAAATAATCTCGCAAGGAGCGTGCATAGAAAGAACAGCAACACCTGAGTCAATTACCTGCATATTGTAATTACCCATGATGTAAGCGATTGTTCCGCCGCCGCCCTGATCAACCTTACCAAGCTCAGCTGTCTGCCAGAATACATTGTCCTTGTCCATGATGTTACGTACATCAGCTACATACTCTGCAGATGCATCGTTTGAACCACTCTTACCTCTAGCACCTGTGTACTTGTTGAATACAAGACCACGGCCAAGGTATGCTGCATTGTTCTTTTCAAATGCTGAAGCATAGTTTGGATCAAATGCTGCTGATACATCTGATGAAAGAACCTTGCAGTTTGTAAGTGCTCTACGAAGCTTAAGCTCTGAATAGTCTCCTGTAAGATTGTAAAGCTCTGCAAAAATATTCTCGAAGAATCTAGATTCCATACCTGTTGCACCTACAGAACCGATTTCTTCCTTATCTACTAGAAGGCAGCATGCTGTCTTCTTAAGTTTTTCTTTGCAATCAATAAGTGCCATAAATGATGAGTATGCACATACTCTATCATCGTGACCATATCCTAAGATCATTGAACGATCAAATCCAAAATCTCTAGCTGGGCCAGCTGGAACAACTTCGATTTCTGCTGAAATGAAATCTTCTTCCTCGATATCGTACTTATCTTTGAGAAGCTTGAGAACATTCTTTTTTACAGATTCCTTTTCCTTCTCACCCTTTTTATCAAAGCCCGGGATGCTTCCTACGATAACGTTGAGGTCTTCACCTTCAACAACCTTTGCACCCTTTTTGTCCATCTGATCTGCTGCAAGGTGAATAAGTAAATCCGAAATGCCAAATACTGGATCATTCTCATCCTCGCCAACATTTACAGTCATCACTTCACCTGTCTTTTTAACAAGCACACCGTGAAGTGCAAGTGGAATAGTTACCCACTGGTATTTCTTGATACCACCATAATAGTGAGTATCAAGTAAAGCAATATCTGCATCCTCGTATAATGGATTCTGCTTCAAGTCCATTCTTGGGCTATCGATATGAGCGCCAAGGATGTTCATACCAGACTCTAAATCCTCTGTTCCTACGATAAATAATGCAAGCTCCTTGCCTTTATTTACAGCGTAAACCTTTTCTCCTGCTTTAAGCTTCTTGCCGCTTGCAATAGCTTCGTCAAGATTCTTAAATCCGGCTTTTTCTGCTTTTTCTACAAAGAATGAAACACATTCTCTTTCTGTTTTACATGTTGATAAAAACTTTCTATAGTCTTCACCAAAGGCCATAACCTTTTTCTTATCTTTTTCTGAAGTATACTTACTCCAAGCATTCTTACGTTCCATAAAACTAGTATCTCCTATCCATTAATATTATTCTGAACTCGCCTGTAAAGCTCCTCAGCAGCATTGTAGCCCATCTTCTTCTGACGATGGTTTACTGCGGCAGCCTCACAAATAATTGCGAGATTTCTACCTGGTCTGATTGGAAGTGAATGACATGTTACATCAATACCAAGAATGTTCATGTATTCGTCTGTCATACCAAGACGGTCATATTCTTTTTCCTTTGACCAATCCTCAAGCTTAATAACTAAATCGATACGCTGCTCATCCTTTACAGCCTCAACACCATAAAGTGATTTAACATCGATAATACCAATACCTCTAAGCTCAATAAGATACTGTGTAATCGATGGAGCACGTCCGTATAATCTTTCGTTGTTTGGACGACGAATCTCTACAACATCGTCAGATACAAGTCTGTGACCACGACGGATAAGCTCAAGTGCAGCTTCTGATTTACCTATTCCAGATTCACCTGTAATAAGCAAACCTTCACCATAAACATCAACTAATACACCGTGGATAGTTGTGTATGGTGCAAAATCTTTATTCAAAGAATAAATCAGGGCTGACATAAACTCTGATGTAGCACGGTCAGTTCCTAACACTGGAACCTTTGCCTTAACGGCTTCCTTAAGTAATATTTCTCCTGGTTTTTCACCTCTACAGAAAATTACACATGGAATATCATATGTTAATAGCTGTGCAAAGCTTTCAGCCTTTTCTTCATCTGTCTTTTTATTTAAGTATGCCGCTTCTACATTTCCAATAACCTGAATACGGCTTGAATCGAAATGCTCATAAAATCCGTGTAGCTGAAGCGCTGGTCTATTGACATCAGCAACTGTAACCTGAGCCTCTTCAAGATTAAGCTCTGGTGTGAAATTGGTAAGATTAAATCTTTCCTGTAGTGTTGCTACTGTTACAAATTTATTATTTGCCATAAAAACCTCCCATCAACTGAAAATTCATAGATTATTTTAGCTCATTTTCCGCGGAATTAATAGGGTGAAAGTAATTGTATACATTCTCTGCTGCTTCTTTGCTCATAGATTCTGTATCCATTAAATCTTCCACTGTGGCATTTGCCATTTTTTCTGCGGAAATATATTTTTTCATAAGGGCTTTCCGCCTCTTTGGTCCAATTCCCTCAATATCATCAAGAAAACTGTGAACCTGACCTTTACTTCTAAGGCTTCGGTGATACTCTATAGCGAAACGATGGGCCTCATCCTGAAGTCTTGTGATTAACTGGAATCCTTCTGAGTGAGTATCTATCGGTATTTCTTCATCTCTATAATAGAGGCCTCTTGTTCTATGATGATCATCCTTTACCATACCTGCTATAGGAATATGAAGACCAAGCTCTGCCATAACCTGCTCGGCGATATGAACTTGTCCCTTACCACCATCCATCATTATAACATCCGGAAACTTGGTAAAGCTGTCTTCGATTACGCCACCATTTTCTTCAAGTTCCTCTATTCCATGTGAAAAACGGCGTGTAAGGACTTCGTGCATTGATGCATAATCATTTGGTCCTTCAACTGTTTTAATTTTGAATTTGCGGTAATCTGAGCGTTTAGGCTTGCCTTTTTCAAACACTACCATTGAACCGACTGATTGGAATCCGGAAATATTCGAAATATCGTAGGCCTCCATTCTGCTTGCGCCAGGAAGTCCTAAAATATCTGCTATTTCCTTCATAGCTCCAATTGTTCTGCCCTCTTCCTTTTTGATTTTTTCTCTATCCTGATCCAAAACCATCTGGGCATTTTTAGCTGCAAGCTCCACAAGCTTTTCCTTTGCGCCACGCTTAGGAGTTCTTATGTATACCCTAGAGCCTTTTTTATTTGTAAGCCATGTCTCGATTAATTCTGATTCAGTCATTTCAAACTGAACAAAAATTTCTCTAGGAATAAATGGTGTACCTGTGTAGTAATCCTTAAGGAAATACTCAAGCAAATCTTCATCTGTATCATCCACACGAACATTGATAAAGAAGTGCTCCCTGCCAATCATTTTGCCACCACGAATAAAGAATACTTGTACAACAGCATCTTCTTTGCCTTTGGCCATGGCAATGATATCTCTATCCTCTCCATCTAGCTGGGTGGCTTTCTGTCTGCCCGCACATACCTTAACTGATTCTATCAAATCCCTGTAAAGGGCAGCCTTTTCGTAGTCCATATCCTCTGATGCTGCAAGCATTTTTCTTTGTAAATCTTTTATTGTGTCAGCATAATCCCCGTTAAGGAACTCGATTACTTTTTCTACGTTTTTACGATACTCTTCTACTGGGACATTACCTTGGCATGGTCCTAAGCACTGTCCAATATGGTAATTTAAGCATGGTCTATTCTTTCCAAAATTCTCTGGAAGCTTCTGCGAACAGGTTCGTATCTTGTATAGCTTTTGAACTAACTCGATAGTATCATGAACAGCTCCCGCAGATGTGAATGGTCCAAAAAACTTGCTACCATTCTTTTTCATCCTTCTGGAGAACAACACCCTTGGATATGCTTCCTGTAAAGTGACCTCGATATACGGATAAGTCTTATCATCACGAAGCATAGTATTATATTTCGGACGATATTCTTTTATTAAATTACATTCTAAAATAAGAGCCTCTAATTCAGAGTCAGTGACTATAAACTCGAAATAATCAATATTCGCCACCATCTGCTTTTTCTTGAGGCCCTCATCATGGCTTGGTTGAAAGTATTGTCTCACTCTGTGACGAAGGGACAACGCTTTACCTACATATATAATTTCATCATTTTTCCCGTGCATTAGATAAACTCCCGGTTGATCCGGGAGTTTACTAAGGTCTTTTTCAGTTACCATATAAATTACTCATCAAAAATACTATCTGCTACCACATTCTGTGGGTCATTAACATCATCAAAAAGACTATGTCTTTCTGGCTCTTTCTTTTCTTCTGGGTCTGGAATTCCTTTTATTTCTCTGAAGATTGACATGAATTCCTTACCTGTGATTGTCTCATGTTCAAATAGATAGTCGGAAATCTTATCAAGACATTCCATGTTATCTGCAAGAAGCTGCTTTGCTTTTGCATAAGCATCAGTAATCATCTGAAGAACTTCTTTATCTATTTCAGCAGCTGTGTTTTCACCGCAGATTAATGAGGCTCTACCGTCAAGATACTGGCTCTCTACTGTTGCGAGTCCCATCATTCCGAACTTATCAGACATACCAAATCGAGTAACCATTGCCCTGGCAATCTTTGTAGCCTGCTCGATATCATTTGCTGCTCCTGATGTGTATGAGCCAAACTTAATATCTTCTGCTGCACGACCGCCCATATATGTAACGATTTTTGCAATTAACTCATCCTTAGTTTCAAGGAACTTTTCTTCTTCTGGAGTCTGAAGTGTGTATCCCAATGCTCCCATTGTTCTAGGAACAATTGTAATCTTTTGAACTGGCTCAGCATCCTTTTGCAATGCAGAAACAAGAGCATGCCCAACTTCGTGATATGAAACGATTTTTCGTTCTTTCTCACTCATTGCTCTATCTTTCTTTTCCTTGCCGCCGACTGCTACAAGTTCAAATGCTTCGAATAAGTCTTTTTGATTTACAAACTTACGCTTATCTTTGACTGCTAAAATTGCAGCTTCGTTAATAATGTTTGCCAAATCAGAACCAACAAGGCCTACAGACGCAAGTGCAATAGCATCCAAATCAACTGTTTCGTCCATCTTTACATCTTTTGAATGAACTTTAAGGATTTCAAGACGTCCCTTTTGATCAGGCTTATCAACAATGATTCGTCTATCAAAACGACCTGGACGAAGTAAAGCTTTATCAAGCACCTCTGGTCTATTTGTAGCTGCAAGGATAAGTAATCCCTTGTTAGAATCAAAACCGTCCATCTCTGAAAGGAGCTGGTTTAATGTCTGCTCACGCTCGTCGTTGCCGCCGCCATAATGTGCATCACGGCTCTTTCCAATGGCATCAATTTCATCGATGAAAACGATACATGGTGCTACTTTCTGAGCTTCCTTGAAAAGGTCACGAACACGTGAAGCACCAACACCAACAAACATCTCTACGAAATCAGAACCTGCAAGTGAGAAGAATGGAACTCCTGCTTCACCTGCAACTGCTTTTGCAAGAAGAGTTTTACCTGTTCCTGGAGGGCCTACTAAAAGAGCACCCTTTGGAAGCTTGGCACCTATTTCTGTATATTTACGAGGATTGTGAAGGAAGTCTACCATTTCCTGTACAGACTCCTTTGCCTCATCCTGTCCTGCAACATCTTTAAATGTAACGCCTGTAGCTTTTTCCATATTGTAAAGCTTAGCATTTGATTTGCCGACGCCCATTGGGCCACCGCCCATACGTTTCATAAAGAAACCAAGAAGCACCCACAACAATACAATTGGAAGAACAAATGAAAGGATATTATAGATAATTGCTGCTGTAGAATCAGCAATTGTGCCCTCATACTCAACACCGTGCTCATCCAATTTATCAAGCAAATCATCATCACGAAGATATGCTGTATAAAGCTTTACTGATGTAGACTGGCCTGTGCTCTCATAAATCTGCTGAAGCGCATTAGCCTCGTCAGATGACATGCCATATGTTTCACCTTCAACAAGAGTGATATTGATAACATCGTTATCAAAATTTACTTCAGCAACTTTGTCATCCTCAACAAGCTGTAAAAACTCTGTGTAAGTAATCTCCTGATTTGAATTTGAACTAGCCCCTCTATACACCATGCTAGTAAAGAAAAGTGCCACAAGCACTAGTATTCCTAATGTGTAGAAAGGCTGACGATTATTTTTTTTATCTCCACCGTTTTGGTTGTTATTATTCTCGTTCACAACTGCCTCCGTTTTGTAGAAAATTCTTATATTAATTTATCATAAAATAGTGTAAAAGTAATGATTTTAATAAAATTTTAATAGATATAAAAAAAGAAAACCGCCTGCTATCTTTGCAGACGGTTTTGTAATTTTACTTTGATAAGATTTCAGTATCATTAGTGAACTCTGTTCCAGATACCTCTTCAAATTTGTGTAAGAGATCCTCAATTGTAAGATTCTTTTTCTCTTCTCCTGAGATATTAAGAATAACTCTACCCTCGTTCATCATGATAAGTCGATTGCCGTAATGGATAGCATCTCTCATATTGTGAGTTACCATCATGGCTGTAAGGTTATTCTCCTTAATTAGCATATCAGTTATCTCTAGAACTTTTGCTGCAGTCTTTGGATCAAGGGCTGCTGTATGCTCATCAAGAAGTAATACCTTTGGCTTTTGAATAGTTGCCATAAGAAGTGTAAGGGCCTGACGTTGTCCACCTGAAAGCAATCCAACTTTTGCTGTAAGTCTATCTTCCAAGCCTAAATCAAGCTGTTTAAGCATTTCGTGGTATCTTGCTCTTTCAGATTTTGTAACTCCCCAGCCTAAGCCTCTAGTTTTTCCTCTTCTTGCAGCCAGAGCCATATTTTCATCAATCTGCATATTTGCTGCAGTTCCTGTCATAGGGTCCTGGAAAACTCTTCCTAAATAGCGTGCGCGCTTGTGCTCTGGAAGTCCAGTTACATCTACACCATCTATTGAGATAGAGCCTGCATCTACTGGCCATACGCCTGCAATGGCGTTAAGAAATGTCGATTTTCCTGCACCATTTCCACCAATAACTGTGCAAAATTCGCCTTCCTCTAAATAAAGAGATGCACCTGATAATGCTACTTTTTCATTTATTGTTCCAGCATTAAAAGTTTTTCTGATTTTATTAGCATTAAGCATTATCGTTTACCTCCTCTTTTTGCCGCCTTAAAGAAGGAGCTATTCATTTTATTCTTTAAATATGGCACAGCAAGGAATACAGCAACGATTATTGCTGTGAACAGCTTCATATCATTTGCTGGCATCTTGAGCCACAATACGAATGCAATGAAAATATAGTAAAGAATTCCACCTACGATTACGAAGCCAAGAGCTAGCCAAAATGTGCTCTTTTTCTTAAAGAAAGCATTGCATAATACATCTCCTATAATGATGGATGCAAGGCCTATTACGATTGCACCTCTACCCATATTTACATCGGCATTACCATTGAACTGAGCAAATAATGCGCCTGCAAAAGCTACCAATGAATTAGATACCACCAGGCCTAATGCCTTCATGACATTTACGTTAATGCCTTGCGCTTTTGCCATAGCAGGATTTGTTCCTGTGGCACGAAGTGCTGAACCCATTTCTGTTCCAAAGAACCAGTACATAATCGCTATTATGATTACAGCAATAACAAATACAGTTATTAATGCATCTGTTTTGTATCTAAGTGAAACAGCCAAGTTGTACTTATCAACTGAAATAGGAGTATTTGGCTGATTTTTTGCGATTCTTAAGTTAATTGAATACAGTGCAAGCTGAGTTAGGATTCCTGCTAAAATATCAGGGATTCCAAGGACTGTATGCAATACGCCTGTAATTAATCCTGCTAAGGCTCCTGCAATCAAAGCAAGGACTAATGCTAGCACCCATGAGTGACCAGATATAATCACCATTGCCGCAACAGCTCCGCCTGTAGCAAAGGAACCATCAACAGATAGATCCGCAAAATTTAATAATTTAAATGTAATGTAAATGCCTAGCGCCATTATTCCATATATTATTCCCTGCGCAACTGTTCCAGGCATTCCTGCTATTAATGTTTCAATTCCCATTTTAAACTCCAAAGAGCAAGGTCAAAACTACTGACCTTGCCCCAAAATAATTTTATTTTGTTGCTAAATCTTATTATTCAGCCTCTTCTTCCATCTCGATTGCAACATAATCATCTGGAAGCTCAATTCCAAGTTCTTCTGCAATTACTGGATTGTATTCCTTTGTAAACTCGGTAGCGTACTGAATCTCGTATGTTGCTGGATCCTGTCCGTTAACGAGGATTTCGTAAGCCATAAGGCCTGCAGCATATCCAATGTCATAGTATGAGATAGAAAGTGTTGCGATACCGCATCCCTTACAGATTCCTTCCTCACCAGCGATGATAGGAACACCTGCTGTAAGTGCTACATTGTTGATTGTCTCAGCGCAGCTTGCAGCAACATTATCTGTAGGAACATACAAAACATCGCTCTCTCCACAAGCTGTCTGTACTACTGTTGCAACGTCTGCTGAGTCAGAGAATGTGTATGCTGTTACATTGTATCCATATTCCTCAAGATATGTAGTAATCTGATTTGCCTGATATAATGAGTTATCCTCACCAGAGCAGTAGATAATTCCTACTTCTTTTGCATCTGGGAAAAGTTCATTTAACATTTCTGCCTGTCCATCAAGTGGAGCTAAATCAGATGTACCAGTTACGTTGATTCCTGTTGTGCCTTCCCAATCCTTAATTCCAAGTGCTGTGCCGTAATCTGTGATAGATGTAGCTACGATAGGAATAGAATTTGTAGCTGTTGAGCTAGCCTGCATAGCAGGTGTAGCATTTGCCATAATCAAATCAACATTATCTGAGACAAATGAATTGGCAATTGTAGCACATGTTGCTGTATCGCCAGATGCATTCTGTACGTTGATTTCTACCTGGTCCCCAAGTTTCTCTTTTAAAGCATCTGAAAATCCCTCAGTAGCTGTATCAAGGGCTGGATGCTGTACTAACTGAATTACTCCTACATTGTATGTCTGATTAGCATCTGCTGTAGTTTCCTCTGTAGTTTCGGTTGTTGTGGCTGTTTCTGCTTCCTTCTGAGCGGCTGCGTCTGTACCGCAACCAACCATGCTAAGAACCATTACTGACGCCAAAACTGATGCAAGTATTTTCTTCTTCATGTTTTTCCCCTCCTGATTATTCTTCTTTGATGTACTTTAGCACTTTTAATCACTAAAGTCAACAAAAACAAAAATATGGGCCAAATAGGCCCATATCTATTACATACATGTATATCCACCATCAACTGGAAGAATAACGCCGTTTACATATGTACTTGCTGGAGAAGCAAGGAAAATCGCTGCTGTGTCGAGCTCGCCCTCTTTACCATATCTATTAAGAGGAATCATTGTCTTTGCATATTGCTGGAAAAACTCACTATCCAATGTCTCTTTTGTAAGTGGTGTTTCAAAGTATCCTGGACATATAGCATTGACCGTAATACCCTTATTTCCCCACTCTGACGCAAGTGCTCTTGTAAGATTTACAACGCCACCCTTTGCAGCGTGATAAGCAGCTGCCGGAGCAATATTATTTCCAACCAAGCCATACATAGATGCAATGTTGATAATACGTCCATATCCGGCAGGAATCATGGCCTTTTTAGCAATCGCTCTAGCCATTTTAAAGCTGCCTGTTAAATCAATGGCTACTTCTCCTTCAAATTGAGCATCTTCAACATCTTCGGCTGGTGTAGCACCTGAACCTGTACCAGCATTATTAATTAAAATATCAATTCTGCCAAACTCTTTAAGGACTGTATCTACTGCGGCATTTACTTTCTCAGTATCTGTAATGTCGCATGGAACGCCTATGGCCTTTACACCATATGTGTCAGAAATCTCTTTTGCCACCTCTTCGATAAGATTCTGGCGACGGGCAACTGCTACTATATTACATCCCTGCGCTGCCAATGCCTTGGCCATCTGTACGCCAAGACCTGATGAGCACCCTGTAATAAGTGCTACTTGACCCGATAAATCAAAATACTTTTTCTCCATAAAAACTTCCTCCTTTAATTTTATGCCATTGTATCAAAATCTCAGGAAAAATGTAAAAGTATTTTTGCATAATTTTGTATTTATTTTGTATTTTTCAGACAATTCGTTTGTTAATTATCAAACACTAAATATGAATTACTTCATCTGCTTTATATTTATCAGTTAGTTTTTTGCAGCAATAGTAGAAACCTGGTACCAAGAACATATCTGCAAACAACCAGGCAACTGGACTTGCCCATATCGCTCCACTGAAACCTATCATTGGAACTAAAGTAAATGCTACCAATATTCTGGCTATCATTTCCATTACCCCAGCAAATACAGCAAAAGTAGAAAATCCCATCCCTTGAATTGCAAATCTGAATATATTAACACCTGCCAACAAAGTATATGTGATACTGTTGGCTAATAAAAATATTCTAGCTTGTTTAATAACAATGTCTGTAGATGTAAACATCCTTAAAATTGTGCTACCGCTAAAGAATAGGACTACAAAGATAAGAATTGCATATATCGTTCCTAACATTTGCGCTGTCCATACACCTTTGCGAACTCTTTGAATGTCCTTTGCACCAACATTTTGTCCGGCAAATGTAGCCATTGTACCACCAAGTGCATCGAATGGACATACAACAAACATAGACACTTTTGAACCAGCAGTCATAGATGCTACCGCGATGGTTCCCAAACCATTAACAGCTGTCTGTAATACAACAGAACCTATTGCAGTTATAGAGTATTGCAATCCAAAAGGAAGCCCCATTGATATTAATACAGCAGTATGGTGTGGACCAAGTTTTAAATCATTCTTTTCGAGTTTAAGAATTGGAAATTTTTTCTTCATATAGACCAAACAACTTATACCTGCAATAAACTGGGATATTACAGTTGCAAGTGCTGGTCCATCTACGCTCATGCCCAAAACTATAATAAATACAATATCTAATACTATGTTGATTCCAGCAGCCATAATCAAAAAGTATGTTGGCGTTTTGCTATCCCCTAATGAACGCATTATACCGGCTGTAAGGTTATACAAAAATGTTCCTGGTATTCCAAAAAATATAATAGATATATAAGAATATGC
>JAEEGH010002378.1_pt1 | contig 51070 bp, 39 predicted proteins | sample 9134181 | NCBI WGS metagenome assembly JAEEGH01 (sample SAMN16246544, study PRJNA631951) | gut metagenome | biome: gut microbiome; feature: rumen; material: DP-attached | host: Bos | place: Iran: Karaj | collected 2018-10
TGCCAAATGCCCACGCCTCCGTTGTAGGATGCGTGAGCAGGCAGCCGTCTTTTCTTGCGAATGTCTTGGTGAATGGCTAATTCGAGAGACTTTCAAGAAAGCTGTCGGATGCTCTTTCTTCTTTTATGTATTCGGTTGCAAAGGTACTATTTTCCCATTACATTCCGATACTTTTTTGCAAAATATATTATGGACTCATGACACTTTTCTTTGTTTGAGGGTTTTTATGCGTTTTTAGTTTAATCAGTCCAAACTTAGAGACCCCGTTATTGCCTCAAATTATATTCTCTATAAATGATCAGTAGAACCGACCCCATGATCCGACCCCATGATCCTCCTAAAATCGATTTATCGTTAGAGAATATTCGTATGTTTCATCATATATATTCTTAAGTTTCCACACATTCTCTTCACTCCAGTATTGGGACGGATACATTTCGTCTCCAATCTGTATACTCTTTATTAGTTTCCAAAGAGGGGTAACACCATTTGTTTCTGGATTGGGAGACACGTCATCACTATTCCAGTATAATTCCTTGAAGGCACCTACATGAAACCTATTATGAGGAGGAATCATGAAGACCGTGTCTATTTTATCAGTATAATATTGCATAGGACTGGTTGTATCAGATTTTAATTCAAAATTGTTTATACTGGGTATCCCATAAATGTTTGGTAATGGCCTTGTATACAACACAACCATGTTTTCTGTATTGTTGATGACATCGAAAAGATATCCACCTTGACCTACACATGATATAGTGACAGTATATGACACCATTATTATTAATGCCGCATATAATTTTTTCATGACGATATTTTTCTTTTCAACTGTAATGTTTGTCGAATGCAAAGATATTGACATATTTTGATACAACCAAATGAATTACTCTGAAATGATCAGGAGAACCGACCCCGTGATTCCCTGTGATTTCTAATACTTTTTGGAATATGGTACTCATAATAACCTCTATCATCATAAAAATGAAATGCTATTAATTCATCTCTTCCAGTATCTATTACAACATAAGGAACTATATCAATAGCGTTTTGCGTCGAGAAGTCGCATCCATAGTGTCTATTTAGTAATTCTTTTAAAAAATCAATGTTAATAGTTCGTTCAACAACATTTATATTGAGAAAACCTGGGGTCGTCCCCTTTTTATACTCTCGAACGATACTATATTCAGTTACTTTATGATGTTTTAGTATCCTTATCATTTTTTTTTCATCTTCCCAATAGTGGATGATAATGCGAGCATGAGATATTGGAATTTCACTTAATCGCTTTATAGTGTATTCCACTTTTTGGGCTCTTGATAAATAATCCATTATACAGCAATGGTATGCTATACTCCTTCTTAATTTTCTTTTAAATATTTTCTTTAGAAACAAATTGTTATTAATTAATAAATCCATATTGATAATCATTTTTTAAAAATGTTTAGATTTTCGTCAGCAGTTCCTATGCGTTTCAAGTTACCACCTTCTCTTTCAAAAACTTTATAGACTCCTCCATTATGTTTTGTGTTGTCAAATGAATAATATTTCTTCCCTAATTTAAATATTTTTTCACCATGTTTCGTTCCAAAACCCTTACATAATTTAGCTCCTTTTGATAACAATGTCGCTATGGCTTTTGACTTTTGTGCTGGTGTAATAATATCTACTATACCCAAAATCGGAGCACAACCTGTTATTCTTCCTGAAAAATTAACATTCCAGTTGAAACGTCCATCATTATATTTGAGACCACCATCCAGTGATAATATAACCTTTTCCCAAGTAGAAATAACAGGCTCATAAACGAAAGCGCCAGAATAACCAATTCCCGAGAAAGACACCGGAGTTAAATATGCATCAAAACATTTTCCAACAACTGTTAATTCTCCATTAACGACAGATGTATAACTTGTATAAAATTTGTGCGTCTCATCATTGTAAGTTAAGTTCCCGCAGAATTCAGCATCTGTAGCATGTCCCCATCCTGAGAAATCATATTGTGTTTGTCCGCGTCCCAATGCATTCAAAAAGGCATATATCTGGTCTTTGTCATTTGTATACCAGTAATCTCTTCCATCCGAATCAAATGCGTTCACCGGGTTATTCGCACAATATGCATACGGACTAATGGGATAATAGTCCTCGCACATCGGGTCGATGCCGTTCCATGTCAGCAGGATGGGGTCGTACATACGTGCTCCATAGTCGTACCACTTCAGTCCGTGCATCAGGTCGAGTTCCTTGCCGTTGTACTTGTAGCGCTGCAGCGTGGCATTGGTGTTTGCGCCTGCCGTGGTGCGCTCGCAGAAGGGGGCACCGAATGGATAGTAGTTCGTGACCTGCTCCAGCGTGCCGTCCTCGCTGACCACCTCGCGGTTGTTGCCCAGATGGTCGCGGTTGTAGCAGTGCCAGCTTATGCCGCCGCTTGCGTTGACGTCGTTCAGCGAGCAGTAGCCGCCCGCGAACAGGTACTGCGCAGGTACGCCGTTCTCCATGACGAGGCTGCCCAGATAGTCGATGGAGTCCTTCGACAGTATCTCACTGGCCGTCAGTTGGTGTGTCTCGCCGCTCCCCACGGTGATGCCGGGGACGGCGGTGTAATAGACAGCACGCAGCTTGCGGCCTGTGGCCGTATAGGCATACTCCGTGACGTTGCCGTCGGCGAACTGTATGCGTCGGGGCATGCCATTGTCATCATACTCGATGAACATGATGCCCTTGCCCGTGTCGGTAATCAGCGAGCCGTTGGCGTTGTACTGGAACGCGCTGGTGTTCGATGCGTCGCCGTTGAAGTCGAAGGCGCCGTCATACTGCAGCTTGTCGGCATCGTCGCTGACATAGTGCAGGCGGTTGCCCTTGAGTGTGATGTGCAGGTTGTCTATCTTTCCGCTATGCCCGTCGTTCTTCCTGCCGCGCCGCTGTAGTCGCTTCACGGCTCCGCTCTTGGCGTACTTCAGTATCTGCTCGTTGAAGTAGTTCTGGTGGTTGTTGAGTCCGTCACGCTCCCCGTAGATGCCTTCCGTAAGCCGGTTCAGCGCGTCGTATGCGAACTTGTAGCCGCGCTTCTGGGCGTAGTTGTTGTTGCTCCACTTCTGTACGCTGACGTTGCCGTTGTAGCAGGGGGTGCCTGAGCACCCACCGTCGGAGGCATAGTAGAGCTCCTCCTTGAAGCTGGGGGTGCTGATGCCGGTGACCCATCCGTGCAGGTCGTAACCGTAGCTGACCGTTCCCGCACTGCCTGGACGGACTATGGCAGTCACCTGTCCGAGGTCGTTGTAGGCTATGGTCTGGACGGTGCGCGACGATGTGGGCAGGCTGCTGCCCACACCAACCTGCAGGCTGACGGTGTGCAGGCGGTCGTTGGACGTGAAGTAGGTGTTGTCGGCATGGGCGATGAATGCCGTTCCCTGCCCAGTACGGCTGAGCTGGTATTCTTCCGACAGCGGGTTGCCTGTGAAGGAATATGCCGTCGCAAGGCGTTCCGTGAGTGATGCATCCGGCATGGTGTTGCGGGTTTCCACCATCCGCCCTTTATCATCGTATAGGTTCAGCGAGTATATGAATCCACCGTTGGAGACGGCCGTGACGCTGCCCGTGGTCAGTCCCTTCATGCAGGTGCCGCTCTGGGCGGCCACCGGCGAGAACATGCTGGACAGACTGCCATAGAGGAAAGCATAGCTGTCGTAGTAGTTGACTATCTCCAGTGTGGGATCCGTCATGCTGACGCCGTTGCTGACGACATAGTCGGTGGAGAGGAGGCCGCCGGAGTTCTGGGTGAACGTAGCCGTGGGCACCACGGAGGATACTGCCGACACACCGGCTCCGCTGCACGTCCCCTGTACGGCAAGCCGCCCGAAGGCGTCGTAGAGCATGAAGCGGTAGCGGCCTTTCTGCCGGAGCATGCCGTCCTGCATGAATGCCACGCGGTCGGCCTTGTCATACCAGTACTGGATGTACGCGGCTCCTGGGAAGCGTTTCTTGACGACGCGCCCCATGGCATCGTATTCATACCCGTAGGAGGTGTGGTTAGGGTCGGCAGAGTTGTGGCCGGGCATCAGGACATCGGTCAGCTGTCCGAGCGTGTTGTATATGTACCGGGTGCGGTTTTCCGTTCCCCTGTTCTCCTGCACCTTTTGCCCCTGCAGGTTGTAGAAGGCGGTCAGCGTATGCCCGTCCTCGTCGGTAGTCTGCTCGCCGGTCAGCAAGCCATAGGAATAGGAGGTGTTGTCGGCAGACGTGTTGGTGATGTAGGAAACCGTCTTCTTCTTGCCTCCTGCATGCCATGCCACCCCTGGCATGGTGGATTCCGTCTGCCTTCCGAGTGCGTCGTAGCCGAAACAGCTGTAGCCGCAGTTGTCGCCGTATTGAGACGATGACATGGAAGACACATTGCTTGTGGTCGGGAGCTGTATGGAGGATGTGCCTGTGACGGGCAGCCACTGTCGGCTGACGTTCCCCGCTGCGTCGTAGGACTGGAGGGTATAGGCATAGTTGCCGCTCATGCCCAGACCGTCCGTGGCGGAAAGGAACGGCCATCCTCGCCCGTTGTAGAACTGGTAGGAGGTGATGCCGTGGCTCTGGAGGCTGTCGAGCATCCTGACAGTCTTCACGTAGTTGGCATTGGGCTGGGCATGGATGCCTACATGTACCGTGAAGAGGTAAAGCAGTAAAAGTATGATATGTCTTCGTCCTTTCATTTCTTGATAGATTCTCATGACTTTCTTTTTTAATTAACGTTGAACTTCTCAGAATATTGTTGACCGCCAGCTTCAATATAGAGCACATAAGATCCATAGTGAAGACCCGCATAGCTGAGTGACAATCGCTCACTATTTCCTTGGTGAAGATTGCCGGATGCCTGCCGATAGAGGATTCCCTGCTGGTTGCAAAGCAGTAAGTTTACAGGAACAGGACCTTCAGTAGTTCCAGTAACAGTACAGTTTACGGTTAGGGTTTTGCCCGAGGTGTCGATATCCAGTGAGTAGGAAAAGGATTTATTGGTATTGTCCGCCGAAGATGCATTATTCTGCCTGTCGTTTGACTTTGACGAGGCGCCGCGATTGGCAGAAGCAAGACTCTCCTGGGAATAGGGGGAACTGTAGAATGCCGCAGTCTGAGCGGCAGAATTTCCACCCCCTACAATACTGGTCTCACAGGTTTCCAAGACGGGATACCGGCATCCTGGGGCATAGTATCGCTGGGTCATGGTACGGACAGTCCTGCCATCACTGCCCATAAGTCTAATTATACTGTCGTTTCCAAGGAGTGGAATGCTGTCTAATGTCCCGTATGTGGCAAGTATATTGTCAAGAGGCTGTGCAAGTGTAGTGGTAATGCGCTCCGTCTGGATTCGCAGTACATTATGAAGAGTGTCGGAATTCTCCATAATCAAGGCCCCCCAAGCATCTGCCTTGGTGGTATATCTTCCTATCTTACGAAGGAACAAGCGTTCGCAATACTGGCCTTTCCCCTCGAAGAGTCCCTGAATACTGTCACCAAGACCCATGGGGAAGCGCAGCCACACCTCGGGTTGTGCATAGTCGATATGCATCAGTCTGCTTTCCGTACCTACCAGCAAGAGAGAGTCGCCTTTCATCCAGTACTTATTCATCCCTGCATTGTCTATGGCTATGAGAGAGTCCGTCCCCCATTCCATGTTCTCCACGTCATTGCTACAGATGGTTTCCATACCCTGCAAGTCAGCCAGCGCATCAGGACATACTCTGATACTTGCGGGATTTACCTGCTGACGTTCAACCAGGTCGTTAGCTTGATACATATTCTGCCCAAAGGTGACTTGTGCTTGGCTAAGGCAGGTGTTCAGTGCCAGCCCTATTAATAAAAGGAAGCTTCTATAGTTTATTAGATATGCCATCTCGTTCTTTCTTTTGAGGTTGAAGTTAATGCCCATAGTGATAGGTGTAATTTTCCAAGAGATTATAATTGTCATCATATTGCGCAGTAAGTCTTCCAAATCCGTCGTAGTTGTAGATTGTACCTACGCCGGAATAGTCAAACTCAGAAGTAAGACCTGAATAGGGATCATAAGTGTATGTTCTTACAAGGGCTCCTTCAGGGAGGGCATTGCGGATATTCATATTCAGATTTTTCAGCGCGATACTTGTTAACTGGTTACTTATCTTCCTGTAACTTTCCAATTGGGAAAGTAGACTGCTCAGTTGGGTGTTGGCATTCAGTTGTGCCTCGGTATAATTCTCGATGACGGCAACAGGATACCGTCCGCCATAGCCCCATACATAGACCTTGGCAGGAGAAGTACGTAAACTTACATGGATGGGATTGAAGTTCGCATCATAGGCCAAGGCTTCTTCCTGCAAATAGAATCCACTGTCTTTAATAACCGCTCCACCAGACATAGACGGACCAGCGACATAAGAATTATTCAAAGAAAGGTTATAGAATGATTTGGGTACTACCATGCCGCCAGAGAGTACCATGAAGTCTCTGTAGTTACCTTCAACAGCGATATTATTATAACGCTTGACCGTTTGTATGGGTATTCCAATGATGTTCTTCTGCTGGAGTGCTGCTATCGCCTGTGCTTCTGAAGACAAACCTGTACCTGTGCCCACATTGAGATAATCTGGGTAATAGTTATTCATTTGGACAGTTTCTGATTGCCTGCTTGTGCTGATTGTACCAATTCTGCCCAGACTGTATCCATAAGATGTTTCAGTAACGACAGAGTCACGAACCCCATTTCGGTAGCTATAGATAGTCTCTGTAATCCTAGTCAATTGACTTCTTGATGAATGGTGACTGGATCTACTGATATTATAAACCGTTATATTGGGTTGGCCGTATTGACCTGTTATGTCATCCTTTCTAAACACATATCCGTATCTTGTGTTATTCAAGCTTGACGAGTAGGCATAGTCTTTTTTAGCCACCAGGCTACCGTTGCCGTCAATAATAATTTCCTTGTGAGGACGTCCACCATCCTGTGAGTATGGACAGAAATCACCAAGGGGGTAGGCAAGATATGCGAAATTCTGGTTATTGTAGTCGATTATACTTTGGTCATATCCGATACGCTTACCATAAATAATATTAGGTACTTCCGTGAAATGGTCTTGTCCCACATTATTATGATACCTTATATAGACATAGTTTAACGGAGGGTCTAAAAGATTGTCATACATGTAATGAATGATACGCTTCTGTACAGCACCGGTATTGTCCTTGACGACTTCCTCTACTTCTTTGTAATATACAGACTGTCCTTGGTAGGCGTTTAACGGTCTATCAGTACTTATGCGGTTTGCAACATATCCCATGCTACCATCTGGAACTTGTTCCCATGTGTAGTAAGTAGCATTGTGGAACGCAGGATGGGTAAGGACACCACTTCTTTCTCCTGTAAGGGCAAAATTGGAATCGTGCATTTTGTATGAGTAATCTGTGTAGGAGATTGCTAACTCATTCCCATTTACGTATTGGCTGACCTTACTTTTCAGCCGTTTTCCCTCTATTTTCAGATGGTGATTTAAAGATTGCAGATCATTCCCGGCAATTTGGAAATAGTCATGAGATTCGTACCCAAAACTATCGATTGCTCCTGTCGGGTATCTGATACTGCTAAGGCAAAAATAGTCATTCACTGTCCCATCATAATAGTCACTAATAAAACTAAATCCCACCAAATGCTCGTTAGGTGTGTGGGGGGATACCATCAAACATGCGGGAAAACCTGATGTATATAGGTCAACAAGTGCCTGGAAGTTGGGGCACTCTGTCCATGATCCTCTCTTCCCTGAAAATTGAGTCCCGCTATATTGGTTGTAGCAGGATTTGGCCCGATAGAAACTATAAGAATAGGTAAAGACATAGGGAGGCAACCTATTGCCTGACGCATCGTACTCTGCAATACTATCAAGTCGCATTCTGTAATTGCTCCATCCCATGTTGGTACGTGTGTCTTGGTTGTCGTTGGTGAAGTAGCTATTGTTATACAGATCATAGCCCTTGACTAAAGCTCCTGTCTCGTCCTTCAGTTCTATTTTTGTATTCTTTTAGATAATATGGTATCACCATTTATAATAGATGTGCGTCTATCCGTGCGTCCGCCATTGGCTGTAAAAGTAATGGATCCAAAATCTGATATAACAGAAGTGATTCGCTTGGTATGATGGCGTCCATAAAAATTATAATCAGTTTCATCATGTAAATCTATCATTGACTCATCTGCATAGTTGAACTGGAAAGTACCTCCCTTCGCCGTTTCTATTCTCGTCAGAAACCATGCCGTGGACAAAACAGGCATACTATTACTATAACTCTGCTTGCTTTCTTGAGCCTCAAAAAAGAATTTGGTTCCATTGTCGTCCGTAATAATATAGCCATTGGTCGTCTTGTTCAGTTTATAGGACTCATCGGGGTATAGCTTCTGATAATACTGATTTTGGCTATTGAGAACCATCTCAATGGTTCCCTGATGTCCGGGAATAGAATAATGGAATTCATCAGGCATCAAATCTGTGTTCATCGCCTCAACAAAGACATCCCTCTCGGTAGGAATCTGAAACTTAGAACTCAGATAATCGCCTTGGAACTGCCAAGGAGCATTGCTGGTTGTTGTGATGAAAGAGTCTTCCCTGCCCTTAATAGTTGTTGTGATGCAGCCGCCTGCCATCAATGACCAACCAAGTCCGACAGTTGAGGCTTCCGTCTCACAATTCACATCTCCTCCATAGAATACCAATGAAATGGGAAGGTTATAACCTTTTCCTTGAAGTTCAAATAAAGGAATGGTAATTGAAGGCTGCCCCTTGCTGAGAGCTGTCTCTATGGATGCTCCGATATTGAACTGCTCGGAGTTTATGCTCGGACGGCAAACCTCATAGTTGAATTCGGATTGTGATAGTCCTTTTCCTGCCATGGAGAGCAGGAAAAGGAAAAGAATTAGTACCTTTGATTTCGCAACGCAGAGCAAAAATGAATACAATGTATTTTTCATACCTTATACATTATAGTCCAATCCAACCTGTGAAAACCCAAGAACCCAATACGAGTCTGATCTCATAGTTGCCGGAGAGCGTAGAGGGCAGTACGACCTGCGTCTGAGTAGAATGGACCACCGTCGTGTAAACCACATCACCATCCTCATCCTTTATATTAAGAATGTACTCAGGATGATAGTTCTCGAACGTCAGCGTGTATTCCTCAATGTAGACCGTCGGAGGATCAGTGGGGGACTTGGGATAGCCATAGCCAAGATCCGTTTCATTTCCCCAATTAACAGTAAAGGGTATTTGCTTTTTTGCTGACACACTTGTGCTTACTATAAAAACACTGATAATAAACAAAAAGATTTTCTTCATAATTTTACAGACTTAATAATTTAAAACCGTTGCAAAATTATGAGATAAAAAAGATATAACCAAGAAAAGGCTCGACCAAGAATTAACCAAAAATTAACTGGCTTAACATGCCTGATTTTCAGTAGATTAGTATTCAATTATGACGAATTCTTACCAGAATGGTCTATGAAATTTTATCAAGTTCCTTTGCCAATTCTTTAGAACTGCCTTTGCTGCCAAAGAGTTTTGTCTGTGTTTCAGAGCAAACCTTTGAAATATAGGGTGCTGACACGCCCAACATGTTAGCAATCTCTCCACTCTTAAAGTGAAGACGTAACAACAAACAAATCTTGTATTCGTTCGAGCCGAAAGTCAAATGGGAAACAGAAAAGTCATGGAATCCTGGAAAATATTCGTCAATGAGGTTATATAAGTCGTCCCACTCGCTATTTTCGAGTTTTTGCCCTTTGATTGCCATTTCTTTTATTCTCTTGTAGCTGAGGGTTGCCTTTATGTCACGTTCTGCTTTTGCAGATCCGAAATACACCAGTTTCCCGTATCTTCCCAGTTTATTTTCCAATTGTATGATTCTCTTTTCTTTTTCTTGGATGGAATGTAGGTTAGCTGATTTGTCTTTTTCAAATTTGTTCAGTTCCTTTTTTACTTGGACTAATTCTGCTGTCATCGCTTTTAGGTAATCAAGCAGTTTCTTTCTTGCCAGAAATAACCATGTAGCTATGATGTAGACAACCAACAAGATTAATATGCAGATGAAGAGTTGTCGGTCTCGTTTGGAAGCCCTTTCTGATTCTTTACGGGCTTTCTTTTGGTAGTGAGAATAGTCGTACATGGCTCGCATCCGCTCTATTGTTCCTACTGCTGTGTGTGCAAACATGGAATCATTCATAGCGTATGCATACTGATAGTATTTGGCTGAAGAGTCAGCACGATGGAGTTTCTGGTATAGTTCGGCCAGTCCTGTGGCAGCTGCATTCTGGTTGTTAAAATCAAGTCCATTTTGCATCTCCTTTCTGAAATAGTATTCAGCAGAATCCAGTTGTCCTTTTCTTAGATAATAACGTCCTTTGATTTTGTAGTATATTTCCCTGCCGTGTTCAATATTGCCCTTTGAATCAAAGAATCCTGACTTTAACTCATAAATTGCCATATTATGTTCTGCCTTTTTGAGTTCGCCTATATCAATGAGGGTTCTGAGCATATAACTGAGTACGATGGCAGCATGGCTTGGATAGCCATACTGGATATATAGAGAATGTACTTTGTTACAAATATTTATGACAGAATCTGACATGCTCATCATTGAGTATGAATGGACTTTCATTTCATAATTTCTCAATGCCGCAAGTGTGTCCTTACCTTTCCATGCGTACTTTACAGCTTCATCAGAGCTTTGAATTCCTTCAAGATGCAAACCTTGTCCAAGAAAAATATTTGCCATCTGCCCATAAACCCTGCTTAGCTGTGCGAAGTCGCAGTCGTTGGCAGTAGTGTCAGCGCAATCGATGGCGTCGTGATAGCATTCCAGGGCCATGGGGGCCTCGCCAGCTTCGTAGTAGGCGCGGCCAAGGAGGTAGTGGGCCAATAGGCGGTCGTTGGCAGTGCCGTGGTCGTCAAAGAACTGCACGAGTGGTTCCACGTCCTGCACGGTGAAAGGCTGATCGGTACGGTTACGCTGATTGATGCTGTCGAGGTTGGCTCGCATACGGTTGCGGTCGGCCTCCGTCGTGCAGCAGACCATCGTCATCAGGAGGGCAAATACAAGTAGTAGATTCTTCATCACCCTGCAAAGGTAAGAAGAATTTCTTTCCAAACCAAACTTTTTCAAAAAGATAATCAGATTAGATCAGGGGACGTCCCCTGGTCTATATGGTTGTGTTTGATTCAATCGGCTGTTATTGCCACAAAGGTTCACTCTCCCATCCGCGAGGGAAGCCCATGGCGGTGACGTCGATGGACGGGTAGGCGGCGAGAAGGGCATCGGCTTTCGCCTTCATGTCGTTGTTGGGCGAAACGATGTTGAGGAAATACTTGATGATGCAAAGGCTGAAATAGACTTTCCGCTGGTTGACGGGAATGGTAATCCAAGGGCGGGTCATGCGCCGCTGGGTCAGCACTTGCAATGCAAATGTACGATTCCATACGCGAGCGTGATGGCCGCAGTTGTTGCGGGCAACGGTGATGATGGTCATCCATGAGTTGAACACAGGGACACCCAGCAAAAACTCTTGGGCTATCTTCTTGCGTATCTGGTTGCTCTTGATGTTGTTGTATATCCTGGTCAGTACGCCTAAGGGTAGAATCTCTGCCAGCATCCATGCAGGAGGATATGGGTCGGAATAGGTGTTGCGGAAATGCTCTATGAAATCCTCGCGTGACTTGGCGAGTTCAGCATCAATGAGTTGTTTTGTCTTGACAAAGGTATTGGCATCATAGAAACAAGTCGGGTCGGTCATCCAGAAGGGATTGCTCGTCTCACGGCTCGTGATATTGACAATGGCACTGCGCACGGCAACCTCTATCTTTTCTATCTCGTTGAACATCAGCAGTCGCAGATGCCTGTCAAAACGATACATATCCAGAGCCTGATTGAAGGCGGCTCCGGGCTTGAAAACATGATACTCCTTCGGTATGGTTAAAAGGGGATAAAGGTATGCACTGAATCTGTAGTAGCCGATGTGGCGGAGGTAGTTCTCCGTCCGTGTGACATTCTCGACGTGGAGACCGCGCGATTGTAGCAATGCCGTCAATTGGGTGGGCGATGTGTAGGTCTTTGAATAATGTGCCATAAGAAAAAAAACGACCCGCCGATTTAAGCATTGTAAAGAGGCTTGGCGGGTTCTCGTGGGTGCAAAGATAGTGCATTTTATTGAATCGACCAAACTTTTTGATGGGAAATCGTTTTTTGAGCGTCGATTTTGTTGCTTTTTTGAAAGTTTGACATAAAGTGAATGGGTCACATTTAGATCAGGGGAAGGTTCTCTGATCTGTTACTACTCTTTGAATAATCCCGTAACTGATGCCCGTTATTCGGGCCAGTTATCTGAATCCTGCTTCTTGGTCGCATAACTCTTTTATGATTTTGTTTTCGTCAATCATAGGAATCTTTGATGGTTATCTGCCGCAAATGTACAAAAAAATCCCAAACTCTCAAATTTTTTCCTGCGAATTTTTGTAAGTGACTCGCTACGTAACGACGGCGATGTCATCAGTGTGTTGCAAAAATAAGTGAAAGTTGTTGCTAAAAGTCTTGAAAAATGTGGGAGTTCCGATAATTATGTGTATCTTTGCCGAAAAAGAATACGACTATGGCTACATTCAATCTGATTCAACTTCCTTACGCTCCTAATGCATTGGAGCCTGTGATTAGTGCCCAGACCATCAGCTTTCACTACGGTAAGCATCTGCAGGCATACGTGAATAACCTGAACGGACTGCTGCCAGGCAGCGGTTTTGAAGACACCACCCTTGAGGATATTGTGCGCAAGAGCGATGGCGGCATCTTCAACAATGCCGGGCAGATACTCAATCATAACCTGTATTTCACACAGTTTTGTGCGCCTAAGGAGAATAATCAGCCTGTGGGACGGTTGGCTGAAGCTATTACGAGCCAGTTCGGTTCGTTTGAGGCTTTCAAGGCAGAGTTCCAGAAAAAGGGTGCTACGCTTTTTGGCTCCGGATGGGTATGGTTGTCTGCGGACAAGGACGGCAAGCTCGTCATCACACAGGAGGTCAACGCTGGCAATCCTTTGACACGAGGACTCACGCCGTTGCTGACCTTCGATGTCTGGGAACATGCCTATTATCTTGACTATCAGAATCGCCGTCCCGACCATCTGGCTGCGCTCTGGCAGATTATTGACTGGGACGTCGTTGAACACCGGCTTGGCCTGTCCCTGTGATTATAGAACTACGGAGAATAATTTGGTGATATGTCCTTACAGCCTTACAGCGCCGCTATCGAGTAATGAAAGAGCAGTCAGCCTTAAAGTAAAATATGAACATCAATGAACTGATAGCGACTGTAAACGATGCGGTATGGGGTTACGTACTCATCTTTGCATTGGTGGGGTGTGGACTGTGGTTCACATGGCGCACCCATTTCATGCAATTCCGCATGATCGGCGAGATGTTCCGGGTACTGACAGACTCGGCTGTCGACTCGTTGGAAACGCAAGTCGGAGAACTTAGTTCCCAACAACGTCGCATCTCTTCGTTTCAGGCTTTTGCCGTCAGTGTGGCTACGCGTGTGGGTACTGGCAATTTGGCTGGTGTTGCCTCGGCCATAGCAATAGGTGGTCCTGGAGCTGTATTCTGGATGTGGATGATTGCCCTGGTGGGGTCGGCAACGGCTTTCGTTGAATCTACGCTGGCACAGCTATTCAAGCAGAAACACAAGGACTCGTATATTGGCGGCCCTGCCTATTATATCCAACGTGGTCTGCATCAGCGCTGGCTTGCCATTACCTTTGCTGTGCTGATTACCCTTCAGTTCGGGCTATCCAATAATTCTATTCAGGCAAATACCATTTGCGGTGCCATGCAGGAGGCCTTCGGGTGGTCACCCTTATGGGTGGGTGCTGTATTGGCTGCCCTGGGACTGTTCATCGTCTTTGGCGGCATCCAGCGTATTGCTATGGTCTGTGGCGTGTTGGTGCCTATCATGGCTATCGGCTATTTGGTGTTGGCGATTATCGTTGTGGTGATGAATATCGAGTTGGTACCTCACGTATTCAAAGTCATTGTGCTTGATGCTTTTGGTATCGAGCAGATTACTGGAGGGGGTATAGGAACAACAATTATGTACGGCGTGAAGCGAGGCTTGTTTTCGAACGAGGCTGGTGAGGGCAGTGCACCCAATGTGGCCGCAACGGCAACGGTGACTCATCCTGTTAAACAAGGGCTCATCCAGGCACTGGGCGTCTTTACGGATACTTTGTTGGTTTGCTCGTGTACGGCCTTTATCATACTTATTAGCGGACTCTACGAAGTGCCGGAACTCAACGGTATTGCCTTGACGCAGTCGGCATTGCAGTCTGAGGTTGGTTCGGCTGGCCCAGTGTTTATAGCAATAGCTATTTTACTCTTCGCTTTCTCCAGCATCATTGGCAACTATTATTATGGTGAGGCTAATATCCGTTTTATCACGCCCAATACGAAGGTCATGACCGCCTATCGCATCTGTTCAGCAGGTGTGATGGTCATGTTTGGCGCTATGGCCAGTTTTGAACTCGTCTGGAACATCGTCGACTTTTTCATGGCCTTCCTGACGGCTTGCAACCTCATCGCCATTATGTTGCTGGGGCGTTATGCCTTCCGCCTACTTGATGACTATCGCCAACAGAAGCGTCAGGGTATTAAAGAACCCGTCTTCCACCGTAGTAAAATCCCTGAATTGGAAGATTTGTTGGACTGTTGGGAATAACAGAAGAAAGTGAATAGTAAAATATATAACCGGTATCTATATCATCTGGTGGCATTCGTGGTGATTGCCATTTGGGGGTCTACGTTTGTGTTCACCAAGCTGTTGCTACTTGGCGGACTGACTGCAGCGCAGATATTCATCTTGCGCTTCATCATTGCTTATGTACTTCTGTCAGGCTACTGCCTCATAAGGGGCATCCGCTGGCTATCCGATTCATGGCGTGATGAACTGCTGATGGCTGCATTGGGCTTGGTGGGAGGTTCGCTCTATTTCCTGACAGAGAACTCTTCCATGAACTACACCACGACCACCAACACCAGCATCATTGTCAGTCTGTGTCCGCTCTTTGCATCGGCCATCATCGGGCTTTTCTATAAGACGGAACGGTTGAGTCGACTGCAGACCTTTGGCATGCTGATGGCAGCAGCAGGAGTCATCGTAGTGGTCATGAACGGACACTTCGTGCTCCATCTTTCTCCACGAGGCGATTTGCTGGCCTTTGCAGCCTGTTTGTGCTGGGCACTCTACAGTCTGTTGATGATTCCAGCCAATGCACGCTACAATACGGTATTCGTCACGCGTAAGGTATTCTTCTACGGCCTGCTGTCGATGATACCTTATTATATCATATACCCCGAGCTGAACCTTCATTTGGTTCTTCAGCAGCCTCATCTGTTGTGGAATTTGCTGTTCTTAGGGTGCGTAGCCTCCATGCTATGCTTTTTGACGTGGAACTGGGTTTTGAAGAAGTTAGGGGCTGTCGTAGCCACCAACTATGTGTACCTGAATCCCGTAACCACCATCATTTTTGCCTGGTTCCTTCTGGGCGAGCCGATAACCTTGTGGTTCCTCCTTGGCACCATCCTCGTTCTCTTGGGCATGTTTCTGGCAGACAGAAAGAATAAACAATCATAAAAACAAAAAACTATTTGTTTTGTATTGTTCTCACTTTTTCGTATCTTTGCAGCAAATTAATAACAAACTTAAACCTCAAAAACGCTATCTAACGATGAAAAAACTATTCTTACCTATTCTGCTGATGGTAACAGTATCGGCACATGCTGCTGAAAATCCCGTGTTAACTATCGAAGGCGGTCAAGTGCAAGGTGTTCTGGCTGACGACCATCCTGACGTCTTTGTCTATCGTGGCATCCCCTATGCTGCACCTCCCATCAGGGAGAACCGCTGGAAGGCTCCTCAGCCAGTCGTACCCTGGAAGGGCGTGAAAATCTGCGACACCTTTGGCCGTCCGAGTTTCCAGGCTATCCAATACACTGGTGGATATTACACTGAGTGGGGCTATGGCAAGGAAGCTGCTTTTAGTGAGGACTGCCTGTATCTGAATGTATGGACGAAGGCACCAGGACAAGCTGACAAGAAGCTGCCTGTGGCTTTGTGGATTCATGGTGGCGGCTATCGCGAGGGCTTTGGTTCGGAACCGGAGTTCGACGGTCAAGAGTGGGGTGCCAAGGACGTGGTGCTTGTCTCTATCAATTACCGCTTGGGCGTTTTCGGATTCCTCGTTCACCCCTTGTTGTCGGCAGAAAATCCTAACCACGTTTCCGGCAACTACGGCATCCTCGACCAAATTGAGGCGCTGAAATGGATTAAAAAGAATATCCGTCAGTTTGGTGGCGACCCCGACAATGTAACTATATTCGGACAGAGTGCCGGCGGTGGCAGCGTGCGCACCTTGTGTGAGTCACCTCTGGCTCGCGGCTTATTCCACAAAGCCGTCATCATGAGCGCCCAAGGACTGAGTATTCCCAACCCCAATGGTGGCGGCATGATGGGTGGCCGCTATAGTGGCGGTTCCATCGAGGACGCTGCCGCAAAAGCCAAGAAAGTGTTCGACTGGGCTGGACTGACCGACCTGCAGAAAATGCGTCAGGCATCCACCGAAACCGTCTTCGCCCTCAACACCCTTTACTTCCAGATCAACGACGACGGGCAACAGGCAGCCAGTGGAATGCCCGCTATGTTCAGAGGACTGCCCTTTATGCCAATGATAGACGGTTATGTCAGCATCAAGAGCTTTGACGATGCTACTCGCGAGGGAACATTGGCCGACGTACCTTATATGATTGGCTTCACCCTCAACGACATGGGCAATATGGCCCCCAATATTGCCGAGTTCTGCAAAGTGCGTCAGGAGAAGGGCGGCAAGGCATGGGCCTACGAATTTGCCCGTCCGCTGCCCGACGACGGTAGTCATCCTGAAGTCACTGCCCGCCTCAAGGGAGCATTCCACTCCAGTGACCTCTGGTTTGTGTTTAAGTCGCTGAAACACTGTTGGCGTCCCTGGACACAGGGTGACTGGGATCTCTCCGAGAAGATGCTGACCGCCTGGACCAACTTCGCCAAGTACAGCGACCCCAATGGCCCCAAGGGTGGCGTCTGGGCGCCCTGTACTGCCCAGAATCCCAAGTTCATGGTGTTTAAACTCAACGACAAGGACGTCGAGGCATCTGTTTTCGGTGAACCCGAGATAGCTCCACGGCCTCAGGGTTTTCCTGGTCTGAGATAATCGCAATTCCCTGAAGTCATGATACCTGTGAAAATGCGCCCGCTGTCGATGCCCAGACGGCGGGCGGAGAAGTAGTCGGCAGACTGCTGGAAGGTGCAGACGGACGAGACCTTGATGCTTTGCGGCAACAGTCCGGCAGCAATGAGTAGCAGACGGTTGCATGCAGGCAGGTCAATATGCCACTTGCGATACTTCTTGGAAATCTGCTCCATCGGAAACTCTGCCTGGCGGAAAGCCTCATACACCTCGTCACCGACCTCAAAACTGTCGAGGTGGATACCTGGCCCGATTTGGGCGATAAGCTGTCGGGGCTGTGTGCCGTATGCCTCTGTCATCGCCTCAACCGCTTTGACAACAATACGCTCCACCGTGCCTCGCCAACCGGCATGAACGGCACATACGGCATGGTGCTCACCATCGTGTAACAGCACGGGGATGCAGTCCGCCGTGGACACGCCGACACAGACACCTTTGAGGTTCGTCATGACGGCATCGACACCTTCCAAGGCTTCCTGCCGCTCAGCAGCAGTCAGCGAAAAGAAGACTTCGTCAATCTTTGCCACCTGCGTCTCATGTACTTGATGGGGCATGATGAGACAGTTGTCCGTTATGCCCAGCTTCTGACACAACGCCTGACGGTTCTTACGAATGTTCTCCTCCTGGTCACCACAATAGCAGTTGATGTTAAACGCTGCATAGTTGCCCGTGCTACAGCCTCCGTGGCGTGTGCTGCTGAAGGCTATGACACCAGCACCCAAATCATAATAATCCAGCTGCGGTTGTTTCATCATGGGTGCAAACTTATTAGCTTTTTCACCGTTTCTACAAGCTGTTTCGAGGGCTGGGCGTCGCCCTCTGCGGGCAGCAGGTACCAGCGAACCGTCCAAGTGAGTTGTTCGTGGGGCTTGAGGGTAGTGTAGGCACCCTGACTCTCCAGTTCGATATAGGTCCTGCCGCGGTTCACGTACACCTGTATCTCGGCTTCGTCTGGGGCAGGAGCACCCTCGCTGGCACCTTGACGGGTAACGGGAAGGTCGTCGAAAGTCTTCACAAGCAACAGCCCATGATTGCAATAGGCGAGCCAGCCTTTGCCGTCGGCATTGATTTTGCGGTTCTCGCCAGCTTCGTCAGGGTGATACCACACAGCACCATGGGCAGCATGGAAGTCCATGAGTCCTGAAGGCGTGATGCCGTCAAAGGGAGCATCGAAGAAGATGACGCCGCCGTCGTTGACAACACGGGTAATCTCCCATGGAGCAACCTGACGGGTTTCGTCGCTCTCATTAACAATAGAATAGGTGACGACGATGGCATTGTGCTGCTCGTCGGTAGCGAAGGTCTTGCGGACGCGATATTTCAGTTTCTCCGACACCTCGCTAATCAATGTAAAACCCTGCTGCGAATCCCCTGACGGCGTTTCCATCACGGTATATGGCATCTTATCGAACTCCTTTACAGGCGGCCAATACCACTCCTTCTGCGGACTGGTCCAGAAAGTGCTGCCAAAGGACTCTGGGGCAGTTAGTTGCGAAATGATTTCCTTTCCCTTGTAGGTCAGCGACATAATTTTACCGCCCTTTGCGGGGTTGACAGTCATGGTAACGTCGCCAACCTTCAGCTGACAACCCATAGTATTCTGAACACCTTTGACGAGTCCCGACTCCGTGCAGACCACCATCGGGGTTTGTTGGGCTACGCCTGCTAATGGCATCAGCATAGCCAGAATAAGGAATAGTTGTTTTTTCATATAGCGACACACCTTTTGGCTGCAAAGATAGTAATTTATTTTGGTTTCTACTTGTTTTTTCGTAACTTTGCCGCGAAAAATAAAATAACCAGACTTAATATCATTATACCTAACTGACTCCGTCATTTATGAATAAGAAACTGATGACACTCGGAATTTCGGCAGCCATGCTGTCGACATCGATGGTGCAGTTGACCAGCTGCACGGAAACCCAGCGTGAGAACCCCCTGTTGCAGGAGAGCACCCTGCCGTTTGGCGCTCCTGACTTCAGCAAGATTCAGACTGCAGACTATTTGCCTGCCTTTGAGGCTGCCATACAGCAGACGAAGGAGGAGATTGCCGCCATCGTGGAAAACAAAGACTCAGCGACCTTTGAAAACACTATCCTCGCCTTTGAAGAGAGCGGAAAGACTCTTGATCGTGTCAGCCGCATTTTCTTTGCCATCACCGAGGCCGACAAGACTGACGAGATTGGCGAAATAGAGAAGAAGGTACAGCCCATGCTAACCGACCTCTATAACGAGATATCGTTTAACAAGCCACTATTTGAACGCATCCGTCAAGTCTATGACCGCGACCACGATAGCCTGCAGGGCGAAGACCAGAAGCTGTTGGAGGAAATCTACAAGGGCTTCGTGCGCAATGGTGCCCTGTTGCCTGACGACAAGATGGCCCGTATGAAGGAGATTAACCTGCGCATCTCAGAACTGCAGACACAGTGGGGCGACGAGTTGCCTGCTGCCACCAACGACGCCGTAGTGTGGGTAGACAAGAAAGAGGACTTGGCTGGTCTCAGCGAGGCCGACATTGCCCAGTGCGCCAAAGATGCTGAGAGCAGAGGAGGCAAGGCACCCTACGCCATCGTCATCGTCAACACCACCCAGCAGGCTCCGCTGGCCAGCCTGGACAACCGCGAACTGCGCAAGAAGGTCTACGAGGCCTCCATACACCGTGCTGACGGTACGGGCAAATACAATACATTTCCACTGGTTGTCGAGATAGCCAAGCTGCGTGCTGAACAGGCCGAAATAATGGGCTATCCGAACTATGCCTCCTACTCGTTAGAGAACACTATGGCCAAGACACCCGAGAATGTCTATGCCTTCCTGAAGAACCTGATAGCCCAGTACACGCCGAAAGCCCAGGCTGAGACAAAGGTCATTGAGGACTATGCCCGTAAAACCCAAGGTGCGGACTTTCAGCTCCAGCCTTATGATCGCTTCTACTACTCTGCCAAGATGAAGAAAGAGTTGCTGGACATCAGCGACGACGAGGTGAAGCCTTATTTCAATGTCGACAGCGTACTGATTAACGGTGTGTTCTACGCCGCCAACCGTGTGTATGGGCTGACGTTCAAGGAGCGTACCGACATCCCTACCTATCATGCAGACATGAGGGTCTTTGAGGTCATTGACAAGGACGGAAAACCGAAAGCACTCTTCTACTGCGACTACTTCCGTCGTCCCACAAAGCGTGGCGGTGCCTGGATGGACGGGTTCCAGAAACAGAGCCGTCAGCGCCAGCAGTTGCCCATCATCTTCAACGTCTGTAACAGCGCCAAGGCTCCTGAGGGACAACCCTCGCTGCTCACCTGGGACGAGGTCACCACGATGTTCCATGAATTTGGTCACGCCCTGCACGGCATCCTCTCTGACTGTCAGTACAACAAGCTGAGCGGTACCAGCGTAGCCCGCGACTTCGTGGAAATGCCGTCACAGTTCAATGAGTCGTTTGCTGCCATCCCTGAGGTCTTTGACCACTATGCCCGTCATTACGAAACAGGTGATCCCATGCCCGCTGAACTGAAAGAACGTATGCTGAAAAGCATCAACTTCCAGACGGCCTATGCCCTTGGCGAGAATCTTGCAGCCACCTGTGTCGACTTGGCTTGGCATATGCTGTCGTCCGACAAAATTCCTACTGCCGACCAAGCACTGGCCTTTGAGAATGAGGCACTGAAAAAGGTAGGTCTACTGGATGCTCAGATTCCGCCACGCTATTTTACCAGCTACTTCAACCACGTTTGGGGTGGCGGCTATGCTGCAGGCTACTACAGCTATCTGTGGACGGAGGTACTGGCTGTCAACGTTGCCGACGTCTTTGCCAAGCGTGGTGCCCTGAAGCCGGAAACGGGCCAGGACCTGCGCGACAAGATACTGAGTCGTGGTAATACGGGCGACCTGATGCAGATGTTTACAGACTTTACGGGTATGCAGCAGCCCGATGTCTCCAGCCTGCTCAGAGCCAGAGGACTGTAACCGTCACTTACACAAGACTCATAATGACTTACTTCGGTGAATTAATATCAATAGGCGTAGCGTTTTCGTGGACGGCAACGGCGCTATTGAGCGAATTTGGCTCAAAGCGATTGGGCAACCTGACTCTGAATGTGCTGCGCATGTTGCTGGCAATGCTGTTTTCGCTGGTGCTCTTTGGCGTAGTGACGGGCTCTCCGCTGCCCCCAGGAGCATCAGCAGAAGCAGCCGGGTGGATGCTGCTGTCAGGACTCGTAGGCTATGTCATCGGTGACTTCTGCCTCTTTCAATGCTATATCATCATCGGTTCGCGCTACGGACAACTCTTTATGACGCTCGCTCCGTTAGCAGCAGCCCTGATGGCATGGCTGACATTAGGTCAGCAGATGAAGGCTATGAGCATCGTGGCGATGTTGGTGACGCTTTTAGGTATCGGTATCTCTGTACTTGGACGCGGCGAACACCATAAGGTATCGCTGAAACTACCCCTCAACGGTGTACTCTTCGCCATCGGAGCAGCAGTGTGTCAGGGTGTCGGTCTGGTATTGAGCAAGATAGGCATGGACCATTACGAGACCACAACAATGGCCGAAGCGGGCATACCCGACTGGATAGTACCGTTCAGTGCTAACTTCTACCGTTGCATTGCTGGCATCATAGGCTTTTTGTTCCTGCTTTGGGTAGCCAATGGACTGGAGCATCTGCGTGAAGCAATGCACGACAGGAAAGGTCTGACCGTAGCAACAGCAACCACAATTTTCGGTCCCTTTGTGGGTGTAGGCTTCTCGCTGATGGCGGTACAATATACCAGTGCCGGTATTGCCTCTACACTAATGGCCATGACGCCTATCATTATCTTACTGCCCTCATACTGGCTCTTCCACGAGAAGATTACGTGGCGTGCCGTCCTTGGTGCTGTCATCTCTGTATGCGGTGTGAGCCTCTTCTTCATGGGATAGCGACTAAAAAAGAAAAGAATAATAACTAAAAATACAAAATGATGAAAAAGATGATAACATGCTTGCTGGCTACATTAGGTTTTACATCAGCCTGTGGCCAACAGAATTTCGAGAATTCAGATGTCAATGGCTTCTGTCAGTTGATAGAGGAAACGGGTACTGTCATACTTGATGTCCGTACTGCTGCTGAATATCATGAAGGACACATTGAGGGTGCAATCAACATTGATCAGGGTCAGGGTGATTTCATGGAGAAAGCAAAGTCCGTGTTACCAATAGACAAGAAGATTGCTGTTTATTGCAGAAGTGGCCGTCGTTCTGCCAACGCTGCTGCCAGACTGGCTACTGAAGGCTATCAGTGTGTGAATCTTAAAGGCGGTATCATCGCTTGGAAAGAAGCCAACAAGCCCGTGACGACTGATTCATACGAGATGGATATCTTCAAGACCAAGAGTGGAAAGACAGTCAAATTCCATGCGCTCGTTCATGCCAGCATCAGGATAGAATATGATGGGAAAGAGATAGAGATTGATCCTGTAACCAAGTTAGGAAATCGTACGATTGACTTTACTGCGATGCCTAAGGCTAACTATATTTTTGTCACCCATGAACACGGTGACCACTTCGACAAAGAAGCCCTCAAGGTGCTCTCTGATGACGGGACGCGGCTCGTTACCAACAAACGATGTGCTGACATGTACGGTTCTGGCGAGGTGATGGCCAATGGTGATGTGTTGAAGATAGCCAATGACTTTACAGTAGAGGCTGTTCCTGCTTATAATATTACTGAAGGACGCCTTCAGTTCCACCCCAAAGGCAGAGATAACGGCTACATACTGACCCTTGACGGACTGAGAATCTATATTGCTGGTGATACTGAAGATATACCTGAAATGGAAGCCGTCAAGGACATTGACATTGCTTTCTTGCCCTGCAACCAACCCTACACGATGACTACGGACCAACTGGTAAAAGCTGCGAAGACTATCAAACCTAAAGTGCTTTTTCCCTATCATTACGGACAGACTGACGTGAGCACGATTTCCTCTCAGCTTCAAGGTACCGGCATCGATGTAAGAATCAGACACTACGAATAAGCACCGGTCTGTCCCACAGGGTCAGATAAATGTACTTATTCGTAGTCGTCGATGACGGAATTCATGAAATCCATCATCGGCTTGGCGGCACGGAACAGGCGCTCCATCTCGTCTAACCAATCGTCACCCTCGAAGAACGAATCCGAAACGGCGTGCCAACAGCAGTAGTCTTTCAGACGCAGATAGCGGACATACGGCCAGTCCTTAGGAAAACCGGAGGGGCAAGTCTTCAACTTCGCCAGTCCGAAGCCTTGAGGCTGATCCCAGCTATCAATGTTTGTCGGCTCCTTTGTACTGTAGGACTCATCGCTGCCAAAGTATTTCAGGAACTCCTCGTTCTCTACACACTTGAGCCACTCTTCCGTGTTGGCCATCATCTCGTTGCGACATGAAGTGAGGATATTCGTCGGGAGCCAATAGTTACCAACGGCTAAAAGGCAATGGTCGGGCTCAAAATGCAGGTAATATCCACCTCTTAACGCTTTTTTGCTCTTAGCATTGATATAAGCGCCAAAGTGGTTCTTGTAGGGTGATTTGTCCGGCGAAAAACGTGTGTCACGATAGAAGCGGTAAGTGCAGTCTTTCACTTGTACGTGGGCTATCTCACGGTCGAATGTCACTATCCGATCCAATGCCTGCTGCACACCCCGCTCAAATTCAGTCCTGGCGGCCTCGTATTCCTTCTTATGATTCTGGAACCACTCACGGTCGTTGTTGACCATCACCTGCCGTAGGAAATTGATAATCCTCTTTTGGTCCATTGTTGATGACTTTATTTTATCTCGCCATTGCCGTAGACAAACTTCTGTGCATTGCTGGTGTAGTCGAATATCTCTTCCGGACGGAAGAAGCGATTCAACTCTATTGCAGCATTCTCCACAGAGTCTGAGGCATGTACGATGTTCTGCTGGTTGCTCATGGAGTAGTCACCACGGATGGTGCCTGGAGCAGCCTCGCGACCATTGGTGACACCGGCCATCTGGCGTACGACCTTTACGGCCTCGACACCTGATAGTGCCAATGCAATTACAGGCGATGCCTGCATGGAAGCCTGTAGTGAGGGGAAGAAGGGCTTGTCGGCCAAGTGTGCATAATGTTCACGCAGGATTTCATCGCTTAGCTGCATCATCTTCATTCCAGAAATACGCAAGCCACGGCGCTCAAAACGGTTCACTACTTCGCCTATCAGCTGACGCTGTACGCAGCCAGGCTTCAATAATACTAATGTTGTTTCCATAGTTGAATAGTTTTAGGGGTAATAAGTCATTCTTTGACTATTATTCTGATTTGCCAGGGCAAAGTTACGGAAAAAAACTGAGAAAAAGAATTTTTTCATGCCAAAATTAAAGAAATAATAGTATCTTTGCACCAAGGTTTAACATTCAACTTTTCTATAATTAACCCATGATACTGCATTACGACGTGATAGTGATAGGCGGTGGCCATGCTGGATGTGAGGCAGCAACAGCTTCAGCCAACATGGGAGCAAAAACATGCCTCGTTACGATGGATATGAATAAGATTGCACAGATGTCGTGCAACCCGGCCATCGGAGGTATTGCCAAAGGTCAGATAGTGCGCGAGATAGACGCTTTGGGCGGACAAATGGGACTCGTCACCGATGCCACAGCCATCCAGTTTCGCATGCTAAACCGCAGCAAAGGCCCTGCCGTATGGAGTCCACGGGCACAGTGTGACCGCGGGAAGTTTATATGGAAATGGCGACAGATGCTCGATGAAACCGAAAATCTCGACATCTGGCAGGACCAGGCTGACGAACTGTTAGTTGAAAAATCACCAAAAGGAGCAGAAGCAGGAGTTTGCGTGGTTGGCGTCAAGACCATCTGGGGCTGTGAACTACGCGCCAAGGCTGTCATCATTACTGCTGGCACCTTTCTGAACGGTTTGCTGCATATAGGCAGAAAGATGGTTCCCGGAGGTCGCATAGCGGAGCCTGCCGTACCCCATTTCACTGAAAGCATCACCCGCCACGGTATCCGTTCAGACCGCATGAAGACAGGCACCCCCGTCCGCATTGACAAAAGCAGCGTGCATTTTGAGGACATGGAGCGACAGGATGGAGAAAACGGTTACTATAAATTCTCATATATAGGCGAACAGCGTCCACTGAAGCAACTTCCCTGCTGGGTATGCTATACCAATCCAGAAGTACACGAGACATTACGTGGTGGATTAGCCGATTCTCCGCTGTATAACGGTCAAATCAAATCGATTGGGCCACGTTATTGTCCGTCAATAGAAACCAAACTTGTGACCTTTCCTGACCGTCCACAGCATCTGCTGTTCTTGGAACCTGAGGGTGAAGACACCCACGAAATGTACCTGAACGGCTTCTCATCGAGTCTGCCGATGGATGTACAGATTAATGCACTGAGAAAGATTCCAGCTCTGCGTGACATCAAAGTGTACCGGCCAGGCTATGCTATTGAATACGATTTCTTCGATCCTACGCAACTGAAACACTCGTTGGAATCGAAGGTGATTGACGGACTGTTTTTGGCTGGACAGGTGAATGGCACTACTGGCTATGAAGAGGCAGGGGGGCAAGGCAGAATAGCTGGCATCAATGCAGCACTGAAAGTAGGCTCGAAGGATGTGTTTGAACTGAAACGTGACGAAGCCTATATAGGCGTACTGATAGATGACTTGGTGACAAAAGGTGTGGACGAACCCTACCGTATGTTCACGTCAAGAGCGGAATACCGCATTTTGTTACGACAGGATGATGCTGATGCCAGACTGACAGAAAAAGCCTACGCATTAGGCATTGCCAAACGCGAGCGCTATGACTGGTGGATGGAAAAGAAAGAAGCTATTGAAAGAATCGAAGCTTTTTGCAGTACTTATGCCATTAAACCGAAGACAATTAATGGCGCATTAGAAGCCATGGGCTCTACCCCACTCGTTTACGGTTGTAAACTGGAAGACTTGGTGGCAAGACCGGAGTTGAATTTCAAGAAACTAATGGAGATAGTGCCAGAATTCCGTGAAGTCATCGAACATCTTCCCAATCGTAAAGAAGAAATTGCAGAAGCTGCAGAGATACGCATCAAGTATAAAGGCTATATTGAACGTGAACGAATGGTGGCTGACAAAATGCACCGCTTGGAGAATATAAAGATTAAAGGTAAGTTCGATTATCCTAACTTATCTGCCATTTCTACAGAAGCCCGCCAGAAGTTGGAAAAGATTCAGCCAGAAACGCTGGCACAAGCCAGCCGAATACCTGGCGTTTCACCCAGCGACATCAATGCCATGCTGGTGCTTTTGGGGAGGTGAAAGAAATGAAGGAAATGAGATGTGTTCCACGTGAAACAAATAATCAATTAAAGATAACAGAATAACGTTAAAACCAAGAATTATGAACAATGAGATTTTATTGAAAAACTTGCGTTGTATACCCGACTTTCCAAGAAAGGGTATCAACTTTCGTGACGTTACCACTTTATACAAGGATGCGGAATGCATGAAGATCATGCTCGACGAGATGTATGAGTTATACAAAGACAAAGGTATCACCAAGGTTGTTGGAGTTGAAAGCCGCGGTTTTGTGATGGCTTCAGCATTAGCAGGAAAGTTAGGTTGCGGAGTAGTGCTGGCACGCAAACCAGGAAAACTCCCAAGCACGGTAATTAAAGAACAGTTCAGTAAAGAATATGGAGTGGACACAGTAGAGATGCATATTGACGCTATAGACGAAGACGATGTTGTACTGATACACGACGATTTATTGGCAACCGGAGGCACAGCAAAAGCAACCTACAAACTGGTAGAACACTTCCATCCAAAGAAAATCTATATGAACTTCATTATAGAAATACGCGATGAAGGACTACACGGTCGTGACCTTTTCAAAGACATTGACCTGACCACACTGATGACGGTGTAATGTTTCACGTGAAACACTAACACTTATGACGAAGGAAGAAAACGAGACACGGCTAGACAAGTTGAAGGACATTGTAAAGGCGATGCCACAAAAGCCAGGCAGCTATCAGTTTTACGATGCAGACGGCACAATCATCTACGTCGGCAAAGCCAAGAACTTAAAATCACGTGTCTCGTCCTACTTCCACAGCGAGGTAGACCGGTTTAAAACCAAAGTGCTGGTATCAAAAATATATGATATCAGCTATACGGTAGTCAACACCGAAGAGGATGCCCTACTCTTAGAGAATGCGCTCATCAAAAAATATAACCCCCGTTATAATGTGTTGTTGAAGGACGGTAAAACCTACCCCAGCATCTGTGTGGCTAAAGAATACCTGCCCCGTATTTTTCCGACACGCACCATCAACAAGAAATGGGGTACATATTATGGTCCCTACTCGCATGTGGGAACAATGCACGCAGTGCTCGAACTCATCAAGAAAATCTATCACCCTAGGCCCTGTAAACAACAGCTGACTAAAGAGGGCGTTGAAAGCGGGAAATATCAGGTTTGTTTAGAGTACCATCTTAAGAACTGCAAGGCACCATGCGCGGGAAAACAGTCATGGAACGACTATCAGAAAAACATTCGGCAGGCGGTTGAAATCCTGAAAGGCAACACACGTCAGGTGCAACGCGAACTAAAGGACGAGATGATGCGTTTAGCAGAAGAACTGCGATTTGAAGAGGCGGAAGAGATGAAGCGACGCTACCTGTTGTTAGAGCAATTTGTAGCCAAGAGTGAAGTAGTCAGTCACAGCATTGACAATGTGGATGTGTTGTCAATTACGAACGATGAAAAGATAGCTTTTATCAACTACATTCATGTCTCTAACGGGCAGATCAACCAGAGTTTCACTTTTGAATATAGAAAGAAACTGGAAGAGAGCAACGAGGAACTTTTGCAGTTAGCTATCGTCGAGATGCGAGAACGATTTAAGAGTAACGCCAAGGAAATCATACTGCCTCAGGAGGTCGATATAGACCTGCAGGGTGTTACCATTACCATACCTCAACGTGGTGACAAAAAAACGCTGCTCGACCTATCGATGATGAACGGAAAACAATACAAGTTCGACAGGTTAAAACAAGCCGAAAAACTAAATCCAGAGCAGAAGCAAGTTCGGCTGATGAAAGAGTTGCAGGAACTGCTGCACTTGGAAAAAATGCCATATCATATTGAGTGCTTTGACAACTCCAACATCTCAGGTTCGGATGCCGTAGCGGCTTGCGTGGTATTCAAGAAAATGAAACCATCCAAGCAAGACTACCGAAAATTCAACATCAAAACAGTGGTAGGTCCTGACGACTATGCATCAATGAAGGAAGTGGTCTATAGAAGATACCACCGTCTGATAGAAGAAGAGCAACCCCTACCCGACCTCATTGTTGCTGATGGTGGCAAGGGGCAGATGGAAGTCATACGCCAAGCTGTGCAGGATGAACTCGGTCTGGATATACCCATTGCTGGTTTGGCAAAGAACGACCGCCACCGCACCAACGAACTGCTATACGGTTTTCCGCCGCGAGTCATCGGGTTGAAGGATACGTCAGAGCTCTTCAGGGTACTGACACAATTGCAGGATGAGGTACATCGCTTTGCTATAGAATTCCATCGAAATAGGCGTTCTAAGCACGCTTTGGAGTCAGGCCTTGATACTATCAAGGGCATCGGTCCTAAAACGCGTGACGAGCTTCTAAATAGCCTTAAATCGGTCAAGCGCATCCGTGAGGCGAACATGGAAACAATCAGTAAGGTAATCGGCCCGGCAAAAGCCAAGATTGTGTACGAGCATTTCCACCCAGAGACGTAAAGAAAAACAATCCTTAATCTCGTTGGCGGAGAACCGTAATTTCGTTGGCGGAGAGCCGTAATTTTGTTGGCAGAGAGCCGTAATTTTGTTGGCAGTGAGCCGTAATCTCATCGGCAGTGAGCAATGATAGCTCAACGACCTCATGACGAATAGAAATGACATGATGACAAAGTGACATCGTGACATTAAGGTGTTTGAACATATAGAATGAGGAGGGAAAGAAATAGTAGAAGAATTATTTAAGTAAATAATATAATAATATATTATTATATTATTCATTAAACAGCATCTAGACTGATTAAAAGTGCTTAATGTCACGTTGTCACGATGTCATTGTCACTATCCTGAATGTCATTTCTAATGAATGTGCTTAATGTCACAAAGTCAAATGTCACAAAGTAACATGATGTAGAAACTACAAGCAGACAGCTATCGCCAAGAAGCATCAATCAGAGGATATTTGACATGAGAATTTGGAGAATTGAAAATAATATAGTATCTTTGCCGAAAATAAAGGAAGAGCAACGATGAGAGCAGTTATACAGCGCGTGAGCCGAGCCAGTGTGACAATCAACGGACAGGTGAAGTCGGCCATCGGATGGGGATACCTCATCCTCGTGGGCATCTGCAACGAAGACACAATGGAGGATGTGGAATGGCTGGTGAAGAAGATAGCAGGCCTACGCGTGTTCGATGACGAGCAACACGTGATGAACCGTTCCATCATGGACATGTGCCGATTCAACGCTGATGGAGAGCCAACAGGCGAGACCACGACAGGCGAAATTCTCGTCATATCGCAGTTCACGCTCTACGCCAGCTATAAGAAGGGCAACCGCCCCAGCTGGTTCCGCGCCGGCTCCCACGAGCACTCCATCCCACTCTACGAAGCATTCTGCACTCAACTGTCAGAAGCTATAGGCAAGACTGTAGGAACTGGAGAATTCGGCGCCGACATGAAGGTTGAACTGCTTAACGATGGTCCGGTCACCATCTGTATGGATACTAAAAACAAGGAATAAGATGAAAAAATATCTTAGGGAAATAGAAATTTCAGGACTTATACTGGTCATTATCGGCATTTTCTGTTCTATAGTCTGGGGCAATGCCTTTGGTATGTGGCCTTGTGCTGTTGGACTGTTCTGCTGGCTCATTACCTTCCTCTATAAGGCATTCCGATGGAAGGAATATGAACGTGAAAACAAACAGAACATCATGATTCTCTTGATTGCCATAGTAATACTCACCCTCAAAATGCTATTCAGATGACCATCAAAGAGGCACAAGAGAACGTAGACCATTGGATTAAAACGTATGGCGTACGCTATTTCTCGGAACTGACGAATATGGCAGTCCTAACGGAAGAAGTAGGCGAACTAGCCCGGGTAATGGCTCGAAAATACGGAGACCAGAGTTTCAAGGCAGGAGAAAAAGACAACATAGGTGAAGAAATGGCTGACGTGCTGTGGGTGTTACTCTGCTTAGCTAACCAAACAGGAGTCGACCTGACAGAAGAATTGAGAAAATCGATAGAAAAGAAGACAAAACGCGACGCTGAACGTCATAAAAATAACGAGAAGCTAACAAATTTATAAATAACTGATTATTAACTAAATCCCATCAAACTATGAGTGAACATTGCAACTGTGGCTGTGGCCACGACCATCATCACGAGGACGCTCAACAGCTGGAGTCCATGTATGAGCAGGCTTTGAGTCTTTACAACTTTGACATCAAGGATGAAGATGTTAAGGCTGCTGTACAGAAAATCATTGAAGAAAAAGTACCCGAGAACGACACACCAGAGGTAAAGAAATTTATGTTTGGCAGTATCGAGCTCACCACACTGACCACCCAGGATTCAGATGAAAGCGTGTTGAAACTTGTAGAGAAAGTCAACAACTTCGCCCAAGAGTATCCCGATATGCCTCACGTCGCTACAATCGTTACCTACCCTCGTTTTGCGAAGTTAGTCAGCGAGTCTTGCGAAGTAGAGGGTGTCATTCCTACTGTTGTCAGTGGTGCATTCCCTTCATCACAGGCACTGATGGAAATCAAGATTGCCGAGACAGCATTGGCAATCAAGGACGGTGCTAAGAACGTTGACATCGTGATGCACGTCGGCGAGTTCCTGGCAGGCGACTACGAGACCGTTTGCGACGAAATCCGCGAGCAAAAGGCAACCTGCGGCAAGGTGCCTATGAAGGTAATCCTGGAGACTGGTGACTTAGGTTCTTGCGCTAATATCAAAAAAGCCTCAATCTTATCGATGTATGCCGGTGCCGACTATATCAAGACTTCTACCGGTAAGGAGAAAATCAGTGCCACACCGGAGGCAGCCTACGTCATGTGTCAGGCTATCAAGGAGTACTTCCAGAAGACTGGTATCCGTGTCGGTTTCAAGCCCGCCGGAGGTATCAATAGCATGAAGGATGCCCTTACCTACTACACCATCTACAAGGAAATCTTGGGTGGTGAATGGATGAATAACTACTATTTCCGCTTGGGCACAAGTCGTCTTGCCAACCTCGTGTTAAGCGACCTGGCAGGCAAGGAAGTGAAATTCTTCTAATAGTTACGCTGAACAACGTAGTCTACATAGGCCGTCAAGGAGTCCTTGATGGCCTCTTTTTTGACGTTTTGCTCAATATAAGACTTACATAACTGGCTGAATTCAGCCATCTTCTGTTCCGCATATTCTATACCGCCCTGTTGCTTGGTAAACTCTACCAAAACGGCAATTTCATCAATATTGATTGTGCCTGCCTTAACTTTCTTGGCCAACGTCTGCATCGACTCATAATACGAATTTTTCAAGGCATAAATGACAGGCAACGTCAGTTTACCTTCAGTCATATCGTTGCCTGTAGGCTTGCCGATTTCCTTGGAATCGAAGTAGTCGAAAATGTCGTCACGAATCTGAAACATGATACCCAAGTTTTTACCAAATTCACCAGCCTTTTTCACTTCATCCTCACTGGCACCAGCCGAGAGTGCGCCGATGGCAGCACACGACTGGAACAAAGCAGCAGTCTTCTGCTGTATAACCTGGTAATATATCTCTTCTGATATATCCTGATTTTGGATGTTCGACAACTGTAATATCTCACCTGCAGCTAGCGTTCTTCCCAGTTCTGACAGTTCCTGAACAATGCGCTGATTGTTGGTAAACGACACATGCAGCAAAGCCGTTGACAAGATAAAGTCACCCACCAACACCGCAACCTTATTATTATAAGTAGCGTTGACTGATGCCTGACCGCGGCGCTCACTACTCTCATCGACAACGTCATCGTGAACCAATGATGCCGTATGCAACAATTCAAGACCAACAGCTGAATGCTGGGTCACTGCTGACACCTCACCATAGTTTTTGGCCATCAACAACATCAGGAGCGGACGCATACGCTTTCCCCCACGTTGACGAATATGTGACAAGACCTGAGAAAGCAATCCGTTTTCGTAGGTCAGACTCTGATTGAACAATGTTATAAAATCGTTCAAATCATGCTCAATAGGCTGTCTAATAAGAGATAAATAATCCATAATTTCAGAATTTCGATACAAATTTAGTGAAAATATCATGATATCACGAAATATTTTAGTAATTTTACGCGAAAATTGAATATTGTTATGGATAAACTCTTCCTTTTAGACGCCTACGCACTCATTTACCGTTCCTATTACGCATTCATCAAGAACCCGAGAATCAACTCCAAGGGTCTTAATACCTCTGCCATTGTTGGCTTCGTGAATACCCTACAAGAAGTGCTCACCAAAGAACAGCCCACACACATCGGTGTGGCCTTCGACCCTCATGGTCCCACCTTCCGCTCAGAGGCTTTTCCTGACTATAAGGCTCAACGTGAAGCTACGCCTGAAGACATACGCAAGGCCGTTCCTATCATCAAAGACCTGTTGCAGGCATGGAACATTCCCATCCTACAAGTCGATGGCTTTGAAGCTGACGATGTCATAGGCACCTTGGCTACCAAGGCTGGCACACTGGGTATTGATACTTATATGCTGACACCTGATAAAGACTACGGCCAACTGGTAACTGACCATGTCTACATTTTCCGCCCACGCCATGGTGGCGGCTACGAGACAATGGGTATTGAAGAAGTGAAACAAAAATACGGCATTCCATCGACAACAGCCGTTATCGACCTGCTGGCACTGATGGGTGACTCTGCCGATAATTTTCCTGGCTGTCCCGGTGTCGGTGAAAAAACTGCCGTCAAACTTATCAACGAATTTGGAACAGTTGAGGAGATGTTGCATCGTGTCAATGACATCAAGGGTGCGCTCAAGACAAAAATCGAGACACATGTCGACGATATCAAGATGTCGAAATTTCTGGCGACCATCAAGACCGATGTCCCCATCGAACTGAACATGGATGAACTCAAAGTTCAGGAACCCAACGAGGCTGAACTCGGAAAACTTTTGGAAGAATTGGAGTTTAAGACCCTCGCAGCGAAGATTCTTAAAAAATCTGAAACAAAGCCAAAACCTGTGAATGGACAACTCGATTTGTTTGCAGAATTTGCGTCCCAAGTCCCGAGTGAGCCAGAATATTCAAGTTTTGAGAGCATAAAAACGGTAGCTCACGAATACAAACTTGTTGATAATGAGGAAGATTTAATAAGAATTTGTGACTTTTTTAGGACAAATGATTTTCTCGTTTTAGATACGGAAACAACTTCAACCTCTGCAATTGACGCAGAATTGGTGGGTTTGAGCTTTTCAGTGAAGGAACATGAGGCATATTATGTACCCATTCCTGCCAATCGTGAAGAAGCGTTGCGAATTGTTAATATCTTTAAACCTTTATACGAGGACGAGAAAATACTCAAAGTTGGTCAGAATCTGAAGTACGACCTTGAGGTATTACGAAACTACGGTGTTGAACTGAAAGGTCAGATGTGGGACACGATGATTGCCCACTACCTAATCCAACCCGAACTGCGTCATAACATGGACTACATGGCAGAGGTGTACTTGCACTACAAGACCATTCATATAGATGAACTCATTGGACCCAAGGGAAAGAACCAGCGTTCGATGCGCGACCTCTCCCCCACCCTCGTTTATGAATATGCCTGTGAAGATGCAGATATCACTCTGCAACTGAAAAACAAGTTGGAGCCAGAGCTGAAGAAACACGAGTGTGAAGACCTCTTTTATCAGATAGAAATGCCGTTGATGCCAGTGTTGGCAGAGATGGAGATGAATGGTGTGTGCCTCGATACGGAGTCGTTGGCTGAAACCAGCAAACAGTTTACCATTCGTATGAACGAAATCGAACAACGCATCTATGAACTCGCTGGGCAGCAATTCAACATAGCATCACCTAAACAGGTGGGTGAAATCTTGTTCGACAAACTAAAAATCATCGAGAAAGCCAAGAAGACCAAAACCGGTCAATACGTCACCTCTGAGGAAGTGCTACAACAACTGAAAAACAAGCACGAGATTGTGGCAGACATTCTGGAACACAGAGGGCTAAAAAAGCTCATTGGCACCTATATCGATGCCCTGCCTAAGCTGATAAACCCTCGTACTGGTCATATACATACCTCTTTTAATCAGACCATTACAGCCACAGGTCGTCTATCGTCTTCAGACCCCAACCTGCAGAACATTCCCATTCGTGGTGAGGATGGCAAGGAGATTCGCAAGGCCTTTATTCCTGAACCTGGATGCCTGTTCTTTTCAGCTGACTACAGTCAGATTGAGTTGCGTGTGATGGCTCATCTTTCTAAAGATGCCAATATGATTGAAGTGTTCCGCGAAGGCAAGGATCTCCATGCTGCCACAGCTGCCAACATCTATAAAAAACCTATAGACGAGGTTACTCGCGACGAACGTACCAAATCGAAACGAGCCAATTTCGGTATCATTTACGGCATCACCGTCTTTGGTCTCGCTGAACGTTTAGACATCCCTCGCGATGAAGCTAAGATGCTGATAGACGGCTATTTCGAGACTTTCCCACAGGTACGTGACTATATGGAAAAGTCTAAGGAAGTTGCCCGTCAGCAAGGTTACGTCACTACCCTATTCGGGCGTCGTCGCTACCTGCCAGACATCAACTCGCAAAATAGCGTTGTTCGTGGTTTTGCTGAACGAAATGCCATCAATGCTCCCATTCAGGGTACTGCTGCAGACATCATCAAAGTAGCTATGATTCATATCTTCCAGCGCTTCAAGGCAGAGAAAATCAAGAGCAAAATGATTCTTCAAGTACACGACGAACTCAACTTCTCAGTTCTTCCTGAAGAGAAAGAAAAAGTAGAGCATATCGTCCTTGAGGAAATGCAAAATGCCTTCCAAATGGCTGTTCCTCTCGTAGCTGATTCCGGCTTCGGCAGCAACTGGCTTGAAGCTCACTAAAGAAAGAGAGATTCGGCAAACTTATAGATGATGATGCCGGCTGTAACAGAGACATTCATAGAGTGCTTTGTACCCAGCTGGGGAATTTCCAAACAACCATCTGAGGCGTCTACTACTTCCTGGTGGACGCCTTTGACTTCGTTACCAAGCACAACGGCATATTTTTGGCCATGCTGAGGCACGAACGTCTGTAGTTTGGTACTATGTTCCACCTGTTCTACAGAGAGTACTGTATAGCCCTGTTTTCGCAGTTCTGAGACGGCTTCAAGTGCTGTCTTAAAGTACCGCCAACTGACACTATCTTCAGCTCCTAAAGCTGTTTTGTGAATTTCAGTAGATGGGGGTGTCTGACAAATACCACAAAGATATACTGACTCTACACGAAAAGCATCACAAGTACGGAATACACTACCTATATTATACATAGAGCGCACGTCATCCAATACTACTATCAATGGCAGTTTCTCAGCATCACGGTATTCTTCGACTGTCAGTCGTTTCATTTCTATAGTACGAATCTTTCTCATACCATTTGTTTTTGTTTGCAAAAGTAATCAATTATTCCGATACGATAGTCAACATCGTAAAAAATTATCCAAAAAGCTTTCAAAGTTCAGTAATTCTTACTATATTTGCAAACCATTCATTATTACATTTTACCAATATGAAAAGAAAACTATTCACTTCCATTCTTTTGCTGTCTACTGTATTCATACAGGCTCAGACAGCCAGAAAATTTACCATCAATCTTGTAGATGATGGAAAAGCCAATATGGTAGTATTTTTGCCAGAAAATCCTTCAGGAAAAGCCATTGTAGGTGTTCCTGGTGGTGGTTATTCCATGCTTTCAAATACGCATGAAGGCTATCTGGCTTCTGACTGGCTCAACAAACAAGGTATTGCCTACGCTGTTGTTAACTATCGGCTGCCAAATGGCGACCGTACCATTCCCATTGGCGACGTAGAAAAAGGTATTCGCATTATCCGCGATTCAGCCAGCGTGTGGAATATTAATCCCAATGATGTAGGCATCATGGGTTTCTCTGCAGGCGGTCATTTATCATCAGTCATTTCTACCCTCTCCGACTATGATGTACGTCCAAACTTTACCATACTTTTCTATCCAGTCATCTCTATGGATGAGCGCTTGTCTCATAAATGGTCGTGCATTAATTTCCTTGGTGAAGAAGGACACAAAGATGCAGCGTTAGTTAAACAATACTCCACACAAAACGCTGTCAGGCGTCATCTCACCCCTCCTGCCATCATCATTTCAGCCAGTGACGACCGCCTGGTACCAGTGACGACCAATGGTCTTGCATACTATACTGCAATGCGTAATGTAGGTAATGACTGTGCCATGTATATCTATCCGACAGGTGACCATGGTTTTGGCTTTGGACATTGGTTCAAATATCATGACCAAATGCTCAACGACCTCGGTAATTGGCTCAAAACTCGTCATACACCAAAACCCGATGCCATTAAAGTAGCTTGTATAGGCAATAGCATCACTGACGGTTATGGTATTGATATGGCTAGTGCATACGGCTATCCAGCTCAACTGCAACAGCTGTTAGGCGATGATTATTGGGTAAAAAACTTCGGAGTCAGCAGTCGTACAATGCTGAACAAAGGTGACTTGCCTTATATGAATGAAATGGCTTGGAAAGATGCACAGGCTTTTAAACCAGATATCGTTATCATTAAGTTAGGTACTAACGACTCAAAGCCAGAAAATTGGCAATATCATGCAGACTTCAAGAAAGACCTACAGCAGATGATTATCACGCTACGTCCTGATTTGGCACAACCTGTCAAGAAAAAAGGAAAGAAAAAGGCAAGCGTAAAAACAGTCGGTCCACAGATATTCCTCTGTACACCTATTCCCGCATTCAAGCCTACATGGAATATCAACGATTCAGTCATTGTCAACGGCATCATTCCCATACAGCAAGAAGTAGCTAAAGAATATGGTTTGCAAGTCATTGATCTGCATACATTCTATGCCAACGACGGTGATAAGATGATAGACGACGGTATACATCCTGATGCTAAAGGCGCACGTCGTATGGCAGAAATCATTGTCAAAGCTATTAAGCCATAATAACTGTGGATAAACTGTGGATAACTTGGTTAATAAATAGTGGATTATTAAAGAATAGCCATTACTCCCCTACTCTGTCAGTTGATAAAACTAATAAAAAACATAGTTATGAACAAGTTTTTCATAGTTTTTAGCCAAAAAAAGATATAAACTTATTACTTTTGCACCAAAATAGAGAATTGTGGATAAACTGCTTATTGTATTCAATATCAGTAAGTAAGTATCCACAATGAATAGGAAAAACCTATTGTCACGGGTGAATAACCTTTCTGGCAAGAAAATACTTCAAAAGTTTTGCACTTATGAACGTCATATCATCCTATTCATTTCTCTTTTTAAAAGAAAAAAAGAAAAGAAAATAATAATATTGTGATGTTGAAAACAGAAGACCTGAAAAAAGAAATCCGCAGAATGTGCGAAGAAAAAGGTGCAATTATCCTGGCACACTATTATACGGTAGGTGATGTACAGGATATTGCCGATTTTGTAGGCGACTCATTGGCTTTAGCCCGTAAAGCAGCAGAGACAGATGCCCGGATGATGGTGATGTGTGGTGTACATTTCATGGCAGAAACATGTAAACTATTGTCACCCGACAAGGTCGTGTTGTGTCCCGACCTTAATGCTGGCTGCTCATTGGCTGACTCCTGTAAGGCTGAAGACTTAAAGAAGTTCAAGGACGAGCATCCTGGCTATCAGGTCATCTCGTATGTCAATACTACAGCAGCAGTCAAGGCTTTGACGGATGTCGTTGTTACCAGTGGCAATGCTAAAAAGGTTGTAGACCAGTTACCGAAAGATGCTAAGCTTATTTTCGGTCCGGACTATAATCTTGGCAACTATATCAATGAGGTGACGGGGCGTGAGATGCTGTTGTGGAATGGCGGTTGTCATGTGCATGAGCGTTTTTCAGCCAGTAAGATATTGGAGCTGAAGAAACAGTATCCTGAAGCTGTCGTTATGGCTCATCTGGAGTGTAAGGGACCTGTTTTAGCTTTGGCAGATGTTAAAGGCAGCACGGCTACGATGCTGAACTACGCTCAGCAGAGTGACCAAAAGCAATTTATAGTGGCTACAGAGGCCGGTATTTTGCACGAGATGCAACGAACTTGTCCTGATAAGGAATTTATCCCTGTGCCTCCTGAAATCAGCGAGAGCGGCCTGGAATGCAGCTGTAACGAGTGCCAGTATATGAAGATGAACACGCTGGAGAAAATCTATCAATGCTTGAAGAACGAAAGTCCACAAATAGAGATAGACCCCGCCATCGCGAAAGATGCCGTCAAACCTATAGAAAGAATGCTGGAGTTGAGTTAGGCTCCAGCATTCTTTTGTATTCTACCTAACACTTATTATTTTGCTTTTTTGTTGATGATTTTGTAAGATATAGACACCTTTTGGTAATGTATTCACATCAACCGTATGATAGTGTCTTCCTTGAATATCAAAAATGCTTGTAGTTGAGACGTCAGATGGTATGTTGTCTATATGATTTGTACCTTCATATTGTTTCATTAATTCATCCAATATATAGATTCTTTGAGTAAGTTTCTCTATAACCTCCTCTATTTGAGATTGAAATAACTGATGTCCCTCGTTAGGATATACGGTTTGATGTAGCTTCATGCTTTTATCAAATACTGCTCCGTACTTATCCCATATTTGACTAAATCCACTTTGAATATCTGATAATATCGTTGGTCTGATGGTTTGCCATACTTGAAAATATACATTTTTAAAGTAATCTATCTCAAAGAGCTTAGGGAAATAGAATGAATCATACGAATCGTGTATGGTGCTCCATCCTTGACTTTTAAAAGAACTATCGTAATCCCACGTAGGCCCCATTCCTAATTTTGAGGATTGAGGATTATTGTCATTCATATCATATTTAAAAAGAAACCGATTGCATCCTGCTGCATCCGTAGTACCGAGAATATCATGTATTAGAATCCATTTGGCAAACGATTCCATATCTATATATTCTGTTATATTGCCATTGGAATAGAGTGCGTTTTCAAAATCATTCATAAAGTTTATGATGGCTGTCTGGATAGATTCAGTTAAATCATCTTTATCAGGATATTTATAGGTGAATCCGACAGTATTATTCTGGTTGTTAGTCTTGAAATAAATATCTTCGTTCCACCAGAAGGTATCATGCTCAATTAAAAAGCCTGTATCACTGATATTGACACGTTTTTCGCCTTTACTGACTGATTCCATCAGATAGTACATACCTTGGTATTGATCATTGATGTAGACATTGACAAAATCATATTCTGGTGTCCATTCTTTATCAACAATTTTATTTACAAGTAAACCGGTCATATACAATATATTGCTTTCCTGATTAGTCATTTCTGAATTCCAGGTGTACATACTCATCAGTAGCCATTCTTTATGTTTATATTCTTTATTGTCACGTCTAAGTAGGTCATATTTCTTTGATAGTTTAATCTTGTATGGATGTTGCGCTAAATAGGCTCCAGTGCTATTACCTCTAATCTTTATCCTCATCCCTGATTCGCCTTTTACATATTCTTTGGAATCGTATAGTGTTTCTCCACCAAGTGTCATTACCATTCTACCAGGTACATAGTTGTTGTCAGTAATGGAAACTCCAGAACAACCTTCTGGCGCATAGACAATAGTACAAGTTGGCATTTCACCATCGACGGTTTGAATATGAAGTTCAGGTAATGCTATATCGTCTGTTTGAGACTTAATAGCAATAGTATTACAACACAGAAATGCTATGAAAAGAGTTTTCTTAGCCGTTATGAATGGCATGAATTTGTATATGAGCCAAGTAATCATTGTAGCCATCAGATAGACAAATAAAAAAGTTAATATATAGCGATAAAGATAGCCATCGTAAGAAATACCAAGTTTGTTCATCGTCATAGAGACTATTAATGGACAGCCACCACATAAGAAATAGTAGACAATGCAATGTTGACCAGTCCATTCTATTATTTTGCAACGAGGAATGTATCTTATGATAGAAATAATAAAAAGTAGCCAAATCAAAGCATCAGCCAAGAATAGCGGTACATTCTCTATAGCGATATTTCGTATGGGTAAATCAACATGATATTCATATACTTTTATAAAGATAAGAATCAATAGAAGTAATAATGAATATAATGGCTTGTTGATAGTATGGAAACTGTCTTGGTGCTGATGATAAAAATAGCCTAAATAAAGGAAAACTACAGCTAACAATGCATCTTGCCACTGCCAATAATTGTGTTCATTAAAGGGAATAAGATAGTAGATAATGAAACATGCTATGGTGTATGTTAATAACCAGGCTGTTTTTCCACGTGTTTTCGTCAGTAATAGGGCGAAGAAGAGTTCACCTATTATGAGTGCTGCAATAAACCAAGAAGCTCTGCCACTGAGGATATTAATAATAATATCTATCCAGTCAATACTTTCGTTTCTTACCAATACTTTTGGAATGGCGATAAGTGTGGTGAATATGAAGTAAGGAACCAATAATGACCTGACGATGGACGTAGCTTTCTTCTTCAAGCTGAATACTTCTGGACGATAGAACAGGTAGCCGGAGATGAAATAGAATAGTATAATAGCGTTAGAGGTATAAATATAATAGGGTGTGTAGTTATATTCCTTATAGTACACCTCCGTATGGAATACAAGGATGAGTATCATTGAGATACCACGCAGGAAATCTATCCACCTTATCCTTTCCTTCATAATTTTATTAAGTTAATGATTCTTTTACCTATCCACATGATAGGAATAGCTGTCAGATAACTGACAATGACGAGAACAATAAATATGACCAGTGGATACTTGAATCCGTAGATGAAGTTGGGGAACAAGTAACTACAGAAGAAGGTATGCGTCATCCACATAGGCATGGAACGATGACCTAAGGCGATGAGCGTGCGTGCCACATACTTGTTAAGCGGAATATTCAGGAAAAGAATGATAAATAGCAAGGCATAAAGACCGTCGACGATGGTAATCTTGAACATTGATTTTAAGATGACTAAACAGACGATGAGCACCCCATAAATATACTGATGATGAAAAGGTGATAGCAGCTTCTTTTCACATAGTCTGTATAGCAATATGCCTAAAGCAAAATACAACAGCAGAATGATATAATAGAAGAACTGTTGTTGAATGATACAAATAACCAAGTTATCAGAAAGGTGAAAACTCATATACTTGACAGTCAAAAAAATGATGACATAGGCAGCAATGGTCATGATAGTCTTTCTCTTTTCCTTGAGATTGTATAGATACTGGATGACAGGCCATGCGGTAAGGCTTATCATGGTATACGGAAACAGAAACCATACTTCACCATTGTAATTGCATCTTATTGCTGTAATATTTCCCATCAAATGCAGGATGTCATACTTGTACATCGTCGGATAAAGACAATAGGCAATAGGCATGAAGATGAGCAGCACTATCCAATAATGAATATAAAGCTTAAGTAGGCGACAGCTTTCCGATTGGATACTTAGTGTATTATGCCTATAGAGATAAGTAAGTCCATAACCGCTTAATATCAAGAAAAAAGTAACTGGATAACAGGCCTGAGAAAGATAATGAATAAGAGAATGCTCTCCTATCATGATGAATGGTGAGCATATCTCGTTCACCTCTGCCCTATTGAACAGATGGTAGAACAGCATCATTAAGATGGCCACACCTTTGATAGTCGTACTTTGTTCTTTACTCATGTCGTATCCTATTGATAAATATTGCCGTCAGCATGATGAAGAACGGGATGAAAGGCTGATGGAAACGAGCTTCTCCATGTCCTACAAACAATAGCAGTAGTGTACCAATAGCAATAATACTACAAGGCAGAATACTTGTATTTCTTTGGAAATAGAATAACTCCAGTAAGGCACTGATTAATATGAGGAAATAAATGGCAAGATTTACTATTGTAAGCCATTGTACAGTTGAAAACATAGGGAAATTCTTGATGAGTGTCTGCATACTGACCTCTTCATACATATACTCTTTTTCTTCCTTATTGGGGATGAAAGTACACATGTTGACGTTGTCAGAGATATACGTATTGACAAGCTTTGCAGGCATCTGCTTGATATATTCCGTTGGATGGTCTTTCAGCCAATCTATGAATAAGGAGCGCCAGGCAGAGTCTTTCTGAGATACATTCCAGTCCCTATTGTCACGCACTTCCATCGACTGCTGAGAATGGTTGGTAGAATAATCCGTCAGCGCCATCCATCCTGTCTTAGCCTGATAAAGAAAAAGACCTGTGCGCCACATCGAAGTGCATCCGATAATCATAATAGTGACTGCATATCCAATGAATAACTTCAGGCTCTTACGCCATTTGAAAAGAAAATATATTATCATAGCCAGCAGGAAGACAATAGCCATAGGCCTGAACCAGTTTGCTATAGCTAACATCATGCCTCCAAGTAGTGAATGGTTTCTGACTATTGACAGATACACTCCTAACATGATGAAGAACATAAATGGCAGTTCGCTGAGCAACGAAGTGCTTTCTCCATAATTGGCTGGATAGACGATATAGATGATGAGTGCTATAAAAGCTGTCCGAGCGCCACATATTTTGCTTGTAACTGCATAAAACAACCAGGCGGTGGTTCCCTTCATCAGCGCATAAATAACGAGCAGAGGCGTAATGGAATGACATAAAGCCAATGATGCGGCAGTCATATTGATAGGCCCGATATTCCATAAAAAAGGATAATCGTTGATGAGAGAACTGACAGGATACGGTTCTCCATATTCGATAGCCTCCTGAGCCAATAATTGATAGCCGTCGCTATCAGGGTAAGGTGTATAGCCAAAGATAGCTAAAATAACTAATTGCAGTAATGTAAAAACAGCAATCAGTATATAGGTCAGTTGACGATGGCTATCTTGCATACTGTTCCCTTTTCACCTGAACTTGTAGCTGTAGCAACCATATAGACACCCGAGGCAACACGATTGCCCTTCTTGTCGCATCCGTCCCAGATATAAGTACCGCCATTGCTGCGCCCTTCATTGACAACGGCACCATTGGACGATAATATCTTCACATCGGCATTGTAGGTCAGTCCCGTGATGGTGATGGGTCCTGTATAGCCAGGATTGACGGGATTAGGATAAGCCCAGACATTGTCTTTGGTCATTTCCGTATTCGTTTCCGTCGCATCGCTGATAAAGGAACAAAGACCACTTTCTGTACCAAAGAATACTTCTCCAGTAGTCTGATTAATAGCTATAGAAAGCACGGTATTGTTGAGCAGAGGGCTGTTGTCAGCCGTAAAGTGCTGCAACTGTGTCAAATTATCGGCACTGATCAGATAGACACCATTATTGTTAGTGCCAAACCACTTGCGCCCTCCTCCATCAATGGCAATACTGGTTATCTCGAGTCCAGCCAACAGGTAGTCGGCATAGTTGGTACCGTCGTTGCGAGGCACCTTTACCTGTGTGAAGTATGGGTTAGGCTCATACCATTGAGACCGTTCCAGCATAAACGGTCCGATATTTGTACCTATCCAGATGTTTCCATCCTTGTCTTCGGCGACAGAGGTTACGCCGCTTATTGTTCCTGAGATAGTACCATCCTGGTTGACAAAGTTCTTATACGCCATAGCGCCACCTGTAGAGGGCTGATAACAGAGCAAGGCGGGTTCTATAAAGCGGTCATTACAAAACCATATCATGCCCGTACTGGTAAATATGGCGTTCACCATGTTATCATAAGACCGTTCACCACTGTTCATAAATGCTTCATGATGGTGACTGATCCACTCCCCTTCTGGTGTGATTTCAAACAATGAAGTCGTTTTGCTGGCACTATTTAACAGCCACAGATGACCATTGCTGTCATATTTGACAGTCTCAACCATCGTATAGTTCTTTGACGGCTGGTCAATGTTGGCATTGCTTTCCAAGGGACTATTGTCATAATTATACTCCTTATAGAACTTGCCATTCTTGAATTCATACAGTCCTATTCTACCGCTTGCAAAGACATGGGAAGGATCTTTTGGGTCTACATCAATGCTTGCAAGGTCAATATAGCTATGACCGGTAATTGTGTCTAATCTGTCTTGGAAAAACGACCAGTCATGATTGTTCATCACTTGGATATATCCGTCAATATGTGGGTTGAAGTCACCGCCGGTAATACCTCCGCAAGTGTAGAGCTGATCGTTGGTAAATCTGAGAAAACCTATATAGTTCTTTTTCGGTCCGCCGGGTTTCAGTGTTTTGACCAGCGCAATGTTATTGTCGTAGTCGCTATTGTCTTGTTGGAAAGAAGGGGCGTTGGTGGTCAGGTGCCAGTTGGACTTGTCGATGAGATTGTCGGCGAGTGCGCCTTTCCATATACCTTCAGCACTTTGTGCGTAGATGTTGTCGGTGTCGAACGCTATGGCGCTGACAGAGAATCCCAGCATATAACTCTCTGAAATTTCCGCTTGTTTTACATTGATTTTCACGATGCCGAAGCCGCATGCCAAATAAGCATATTGGCCATTGATAGCAATACTATTGACGGTTTTGTCGCCAGTGATGGCCTTGCTGTAGAGGTCGCTGATGTTAATGATATTACCATTGGTTTCTACTAGGTCGATGTTGGCATTGCTGTAGACAGCAATAAGGCGTTTCGCCTTCTTACACCATTGAATGAGTGCAATATGAGTGTCGCTGAGACCGTTGACCTTGTCGTAGGTGGTGATGGACTGATCGTTCTTGTTATACTGGTAGAGGTCGTTAGAGGCCATCACAAAGAGGTTGTCGCCAGCATCTTGTATCTGCTGGACATCGTAGTAAGCCAGGTAATTATGCCAGGTGCCAATCTGAGCGTTGATAGGTAAAAAGGTAAAAAGGCAAAAAAGTAAAAACCATTTTACCTTGATGACTTGATGTTTGCAGTTTCCCATTTTTACCTTGTTTATTTCCATTGTTGTTTACCTTTTCAGTAGATAGTCAGCCAGCTTCTGAGTAGCACGGGCACGGTGACTGATGTGGTTTTTGGTGTCTGCCCCTAATTCAGCAAAGGTTTTATCGTAACCTTCGGGCTGGAAAATGGGATCGTAGCCGAAGCCCTCCCCTCCCCTACGCTCACGGATGATTTCGCCGTTGACGATGCCTTCGAACTTATGGACTACCTGTATGCTGGTGCAACCACATGGACAGACGTCTTTCTTCTCTATTAACGCAATAACAGTACGGAATCTTGCCTTGCGGTTGTCTTTTTCTTCTAATTCTTTCAGCAACTGAGTCATGTTGGCTTCGCTGTCATGGGAAGCAGGGCGTTCCGTTTGTTCTGCTCCGTTCTCAGCATACCTGACGGCAGCAAAGCGGGCACTATAGACACCAGGAGCACCGTTAAGCGCCTCTACTTCCAGTCCAGTGTCGTCGGCAAAGCAGCTGACATGATAGTGGTCGTAGACGTATTGCGCCTTCATCATGGCGTTTTCTTCAAGTGTCTGTCCCGTTTCCGGAATGTCCTCGTGGCAACCGATGTCGGCCAGTGACAGCACTTCAAAGTCTGAACCCAGTATGCTGCGTATCTCGTCCAGCTTGTGCTGGTTGTTGGTCGCAAAAACTATCTTCATGGCTTTTGTCATTTACTCTATCTCTTTCTCTTTCTCCTTTTGCTTCACTTCCTTTATCTTCACTCTCATCTCGTCGAATCCCTCTCCATAGACACCGATGACACTTGACTGGCTGACAAAGGCCCGAGGGTCTATCATCTTGATGAGTCGGAAGATGTTGATGCTTTCGTTCTTCTTGGCCAGGATACAGAGCACCTTCATCTTGTGGCCTGTGTACCAGCCGTGCCCGTCGAGGATGGTGACACCGTGATTCATCTGCGTACCTATGGCATTGGCTATCTCCTGCCATTTGCTGGAGAATATCATGAACTGTACCGACTGTCTGCGGGCATTCATAACGTAGTCGAGGGTATAGTTCTCCATAGCCATCACACAGAAGCCGAACATCACCTTGTGGGCGCGTTCCAAATAGGTGCCGAACTGGGGGAAGAACATACAGGAACCAATGATGCAGAAGTCGGCTGCAATCAATACGTTGCCTAACGACACGTTGGGGTGAAACTTGTTGACAGAGGCCGCTATGACGTCAGTACCACCCGTAGAACCATTGTTCAGGAATACGGTGGCCAGAGCAATACCTGTCAGTACGCAACCTATAATCATCGACATGAAATCCTGTCCCTCACCCATCAGTTTGAAGGGCAGTCCGTTAGCCTGTTTAGGAATGATTTCCTGTGCAAACATCAGCATGAAGTAGAGGGTGAGGATGGCAAAGATGGTCTTCATCAGAAACCGCACACCCAGTATCTTCAGGGCAACTACCAGCAAGACGCCATTGATAATGATGTAGGTGTTCTCCAAATGGAATCCCGTAGCATAGTAGATGATAGCCGACAGACCCGTCACGCCACCAGCCACAATCTGATAAGGCATCAGAAATACCGTGAAGGCCACAGTATAGATGGCGAGACCAAGGGCTATGAAGAGATAGTCCTTAGTCTCGTTCAATATCATTTTGTGATTGACTGTCATCTTTCGAGCGGTAGCAAATTATTCACTTTTCACTCTTCACTTTTCACTTTCCCAGCACGATGTTCACCATGCGCTTGGGGACGATGATGACCTTCTTGATTTCGAAGCCATCGAGATACTTCTGGGCACGCTCCTCAGCCAGGACAGCCTTCTGGATGGTGTCGTTGTCGGCATCGGCAGGGAATTCCATATCGAAACGTGTCTTACCGTTGAAGGCCACACCCAGCTTGACGCTGTTCTCCACGAGGTATTCCTCGTTCCAAGTAGGCCATTTCGAGTCGCAGACACTACCCTGCTCGCCCAGTGCCTCCCACAGTTCTTCTGCGATGTGAGGAGCAAACGGCGCGATGAGAATCACCAGCGTCTTCAGGGCGTCGCGGCTCTTGCACTTCTGCTGAGCCAGCTCGTTGACGCAGATCATAAAGGCCGAGATAGAGGTGTTGTACGAGAATGCCTCGATGTCCTGACTGACCTTCTTGATGAGCTTATGGACGCTCTTCAGCGCCTCCTTGGTGGGCTGGTTGTAGTCAATCAGCAATTTTCCTTCTGGGTTCTCGCGGGTGTTGCCATAGAACAATGCCCAGAACTTCTTCAGGAAGCGGTGGCAGCCGTCGATACCGTTGGTATCCCAAGGCTTCGACTGCTCCACAGGTCCTAAGAACATCTCGTAGAGACGCAGGGTGTCAGCACCATATTTCTCGACAATCATGTCCGGATTGACCACGTTGAACATCGACTTCGACATCTTTTCGATGGCCCAACCACACTTGTACTGTCCGTTCTCCAGAATGAACTCAGCGTTGTTATACTCAGGGCGCCAGGCTTTGAAGGCTTCAATGTCAAGCACATCAGCAGAAACGATGTTCACGTCGACGTGGATAGGCGTTGTGGTGTACTGGTCCTTCAGGCCGAAGCTGACGAACTTGCCCTTGTCGGCACCCTCGTCCTCAATACGATAGACGAAGTTGGAGCGGCCCTGAATCATGCCCTGGTTGACGAGCTTCTTGAAGGGTTCGTCCTCGCAGCTGTAGCCAGAGTCATAGAGGAACTTGTTCCAGAAACGCGAGTAGATGAGGTGACCTGTAGCGTGCTCAGTACCACCTACATAGAGGTCAACGTTGCGCCAGTATTCATCGGCATCGCGACTGACGAGAGCTTTCTCGTTCTTGGGGTCCATATAGCGCAGGTAGTAAGCTGAACTGCCGGCAAAGCCAGGCATCGTGTTCAGCTCCAAGGGGAAGACACTCTTGTTGTCGATTTCGTCCTTCGAGACCACCTTGTCGAACTTCGTGTCCCAAGCCCACATCTTGGCACGTCCCAATGGGGGCTCGCCAGTTTCCGTAGGCTTGTATTCGTCGATTTCAGGCAACTCCAAAGGCAGGCACTCCTTGGGAATCATATAGGGCATGTCGTCCTTGTAGTAGACAGGGAACGGCTCACCCCAGTAGCGCTGACGCGAGAAGATAGCATCGCGCAAACGGTAGTTCACCTTGACCCTACCCAATCCTTGCTCTGTCACGAACTTCTTCGTGGCGGCGATAGCCTCTTTGACGGTCAGTCCGTTGAGGCTGAACTTAGCGCTGGCAGAGTTGCACATGATACCTTCTTTGGCGTCATAGCTTTCTTCAGAGACGTCGGCACCCTCAATCAACGGGATGATGGGCAGGTTGAAGTGCTTGGCAAAGGCATAGTCACGGCTGTCGTGAGCAGGTACGGCCATGATGGCTCCCGTACCGTATCCGGCCAGCACGTATTCTGCTATCCAGATGGGAATCTTCTCGTCCGTAAACGGATTGATGGCGTAGGAGCCCGAGAAGACGCCCGTCACCTTGTGGTCCATCTGGCGGTCGCGCTCTGTGCGCTTCTTCACATAGTCGAGATATTTATCTACTTCTGCCTTCTGGTCAGCGGTTGTCAGCTGTGCCACGAGCTCTGATTCTGGTGCCAGCACCATGAAGGTCACGCCAAACATCGTGTCGGCACGAGTGGTGAAGATGGTGAAGGACTTGTCGCTGTCGGCCACCTTGAACTCAACTTCCGTACCCTCGCTTCTTCCAATCCAGTTGCGCTGGGTTTCCTTCAGCGAGTCTGTCCAGTCGATTTCCTCCAATCCGTCCAACAGGCGCTGGGCGTAGGCACTCACTCGGAGGCACCACTGGCGCATCAGCTTCTGCTCGACAGGGTAGCCGCCACGCACAGAAAGGCCGTCAACCACCTCGTCATTAGCCAGCACGGTGCCTAACTTCGGACACCAGTTCACCATCGTATCAGCCAGATAGGCAATGCGATAGTTCATCAGTACTTCCTGCTTCTTCTTCTCCGAGAAGTCTGCCCAGTCGCTGGCGGTGAAGTGAAGCTCCTCGCTGCCTAATGCTCCGCAGTCCTCGGTACCCATCAGCTCGAAGTGCTCGATGAGCTTGATGATGGGCTGAGCCTTCTGCGACGACAGGCTGAAATACGACTTGAACATGCGGATGAAGGCCCATTGCGTCCACTTGTAATAGATGGGGTCGCAGGTACGGACCTCGCGCTCCCAGTCGAACGAGAAGCCTATCTTGTCCAACTGCGAGCGATAGCGGTTGATGTTCTCCACCGTTGTCTTCTCTGGGTGCTGTCCTGTCTGTATGGCATACTGCTCAGCAGGCAGTCCATAAGCATCGTAACCCATGGGATTCAGCACGTTATAGCCCTTCTGACGCTTGTAGCGGGCATAGATATCTGAGGCGATATAGCCCAACGGATGGCCTACATGCAAGCCCGCTCCACTGGGGTAGGGGAACATGTTCAATACGTAGAACTTCTTCTTCGTCGGGTCTTCCGTTACGCAGTAGGTCTTCATCTCCACCCACCGGCGCTGCCATTTCTGCTCAATGTCTCTAAAATTGTATTCCATATTCGGTTATTTTTTGTTTTTTATATGCGTAGATATATAATAGGTTGCAAAGATAAGCATTTTCCATTGATTATGCAAAAAAAGGATGAAACTTTTTGTTAACAGAAAAGAAAAATGCGGACAAACCACCTCGTGACGCTTGTGCCGAAATCAGCTCAGCCTGCTTCCGAATAGTTTGCAGCCTCCAAACACTTCCTTTGCAGCCTCCAAACGATGTGTTTGAAGCCTCCAAACGACACGTTTGCAGCCTTCAAACTTTTTCTTTGCAACATCAAAGCCCAAACGCCCCTTTGTTATTTCCTGGAACAAGCACCAAGAAAGTGTTAAAAACAGACAATATTTTCTGACAAAATAGTCAAAGATGAAAATTAAGCTGCAAAAAACAATCCAAAAGTTTGCATAATACCAATAATTCTTTGTACCTTTGCACACAGATACAATTTATTATTAACTTCTTAAAACAACAAAATTATGGTAAAAAATTTACGCTATGCTGTTGTAGCCCTGTTGGCTATCATGAGTTTTAACAGCGCCTTAGCCCAGGATGTTATCTGGGAAGAGGACTGGTCAAGCTGGACCACTTATGCGAAGGCTGTCCTTGACGATATCAACGACAACTACACATTTACGGGTACGGTAACGAATGAGGACGGTTCTTTCAAGAGCGGTACAACCATTCAAGACGGTAATCTGGCCGGTGGCGTAGTTCCCGAATTGCTCGTTGCCAAGAACGGCGGTTCATTTACTGCCAACGTTGACTTGGAAGGCAAAAGCGGTGACATGACGCTGACTTTCAAGACAAACAGTACCGCTTTGAAGGTAGAGGTTGCAGGCGAAGGCGTTGTACTGAGTGAGAAAATGCGCGAAGGTAACGACGACACCTACACGCTGAACGTACCCGCCGGGACTGCTTCCATCCAGATTACTTTCAAGATGGAGACTAATTACAACGGTCGTCTTGACAACATCAA
>JAEEGH010002379.1_pt1 | contig 51049 bp, 35 predicted proteins | sample 9134181 | NCBI WGS metagenome assembly JAEEGH01 (sample SAMN16246544, study PRJNA631951) | gut metagenome | biome: gut microbiome; feature: rumen; material: DP-attached | host: Bos | place: Iran: Karaj | collected 2018-10
ACATGCTCCTTCTTGAATCTCCAAATTTTCGAGGTACTTTTCTCTGTAACTGGTCCATTTTTTCTGTATTTTGCCCTTGCATGAGGCTGCCTGATGCGGTGTCATGTTGTTCAGCGACATGTGCGGGCGCTCGTTGTTATAGAAGGCTATCGCCTTGTCCAGAGCCCTTCTCACTTCTCCGATTGAGCGGAATTTGATGTCCTTCAGCAGCTCGTTCTTGACAGTGCTGTTCTGTCGCTCAGCCACTGCATTGTCCTTTGGGTCTCCGCTCTCCGTCATGCTGATTCTGATACCGGCCTCTATGAGCAGCGAGGTGTATGCGGCACTGACGTACTGGACCCCACGGTCGGAATGGTGGATGAGGTCGGTGGGGGCGTCTGGACCAAGCGTGTCAAGGGCCTTCGTGAGGCATTCCACGCTGCACCAGGCCTCCATCGTCTCGCCTACGTACCAGGCGATGATCTCCTTTGTGTAGTAGTCCGTGATCATCGACAGATAGCAGAAGGTGTAGCTGCCGTCGGGGAGCCAGATGGGAATGTAGGTGATGTCAGTCACCCACAGCTGGTTCTTGTGTATGGGCATGAGGTCCTTCACCAGGTTAGGATATGTGGGCAGCCCGTGCGTAGAGTCCGTCGTGCGCGGACGCCGCTTCGGCTTCCTCACGTTCAGGCCGTTACGGGCTATGATAGCCTCCATCTTGTCGCGCCCCACCATATACTCATAGTCTGCCCCGAAGCGCTGACGATATATCTGGTGAATCTTGTCTCCGCCTATGCCAGGATCCAGCAGGCGGATTTCCCTGATAAAATGTATCGCCATCTCCTCCTTGAGCCTTTGCCGGCTTAGCGTGTCCCTGTACTGATAATATGCCTGCCAGCTCTTGCCAAACAGTCGGCAGAGAAGGCCCATGGTCTGCCCCTTGACCTTCTCTGCGGCAAGCTTACTTACTGTTTGGCGCCAGCTTTTTTTCTGATGGGAATGTCGAACATCTTCTCGGCCTCGTCGATCATCACATCCTTGGCGTGATTCATCCACTCGGCCATCTTCAACGCTTCTGCCAGACGCTTGTTCTCTTCACGCAGACGGGCCAGTTCCTCGGCCTCACTCTCTACTGGCTTCTGAATCTTCTTGCGCATAATTGACGGATTTGATTTGACATCTGAAGGACACTGAGTACTGCGCTCAGCTACCTTTCCGGATGCAAAGTTACTAATCCATCTGTAAATAGTCATACGTGAAACGCCAAATTCTTTGCATAATTGTGAAATCGGGACATAATTTAACAAATGAGCCTTCACTATCATACGTTTTTCATCAAATGTCTTCTGCCGTTTAGACACTTTGTGATTCGATGCGAGTTCTTGTAACTCCAACAAATCGAGATCTTCTGTTTTCTCCATTTTTAAACGTCGTTTTTATTCAACGTTTTTCAGGGCAAGACAACCCTGAACCTTGAACCCTTAACCCATAACCCTGAACCTTGAACCCTTAACCCTTAACCCTGAACCTTGAACCCTTCTCTAGTATCTGTTAAGATGTATTCCAGTATCTCCCATAGGGGTATAACAGTCTTTAGTATCAGGCATACTAGGCTTTAGTATCAGTGATGGCAGATACTGGAGTGGGGGATAGAAGGCATCGGAATCAAATTGCCCCAAACTTTAGCGTGACAGATGGCAAAAGAACAAAATGATTATATGAAAATGAAAAGAAAACCAAATTCTTTTGGCATTTTGCTCGGTTTGCACTATCTTTGACCTCCGGTCGAAGGTACTCACGTTCGAAAATGCTCAAATAAATTTGGCATTTTGCTCACTTAATCGTACCTTTGTCACCAGAAACCAAAAACTATATTGGATATGGAGAAATATCTTGCTGACGCGCATCGCTATGAGAACGGGATGCAGTATGAGCGTTGCGGACGCTCAGGAGTGTTGTTGCCTAAGGTGTCCCTGGGTATGTGGCATAACTTCGGAAGTGTGGACCCCTATGAGCGTAGCCGACAGATCGTGCGCTATGCCTTCGACCATGGAGTGACCCATCTCGACCTTGCTAATAACTACGGTCCTTCTGCGGGCTCTGCGGAGGAGACGATGGGACATATCTTAGACGACGACCTGCGTCCTTATCGTGACGAGTTGTTTATCTCCACCAAGGCAGGCTATGGGATGTGGGACGGTCCTTATGGAGACTGGGGCTCCCGTAAATACCTGATATCCTCGTTGGACCAGAGTCTCAAGCGCATGCACCTGGACTATGTCGACTTGTTCTATAGTCATCGCTACGACCCTAACACGCCGTTGGAGGAGACGCTGCAGGCATTGGTGGATATCGTACGAGCCGGCAAGGCACTCTATGTGGGAATCTCCAACTGGCCCTTGGAGCCATTGCGTTTCGGTATAGAATATCTCAAGCAGCACGACACTCCCCTGTTGATATACCAGGGGAAACTGAACATGCTCGACCAAGCACCCATCAACGAGGGTATCCTGCAACTCTGTCATGAGTCAGGAGTAGGTTTCATCGCCTTCTCACCCCTTGCGCAAGGTATGCTGACAGACCGTTATCTGAACGGTATCCCCAAGGACTCCCGTATGGCAAAGGGTATGTTCCTCAGGGAAGAGATGCTGACACCGGAGCTGTTGCAGCAGCTGCGCCAATGGAACGACGAGGCGCAGCAAAAAGGCGAGAGCCTCGCGGAGATGGCACTCGCCTGGATCTTAAAACAGCAAGGTGTGACTTCCGTCCTCGTGGGAGCCAGCTCTACAGAGCAGCTGGCACGTAACCTCCGTTGTATCGAGGCACAGGCTCCCGACTTTTAACCTATTCAACCTTTGAGGTCATGTCGTTACGCAAGCCCTTGAATCCTGTCAGGTAGCATTTCGCGGAGCCAAATGACAGGAAGAGGTCGAGGCGTACTGGCAGGTGATTCTTGTCGTCGGTGACGAAGAAACGGATCAGCTCATGGTTCTTGCCGTCCTCACGCTCGATAAACGAGAAGGTGAGACAGCGGAACTTAGCACTGCTGTTGCGCATCTTGATGGTCGTCTTACCGGTAAATTTCAGCCATGAGTTAGACAGGTGGCGGGCATCACTGATAGGCATGGGGATATTCTCTCCGACCTTCAGCTTGGAGGCATCGAAGTTACGGGCACGGAGGAAGATACTCATCATGTCGTAGATACAGTCCTTATACTCCGCGTCTTTCCAATGCACGTCACCGTCGTGGTCGATACGATGCATCCGCAGGTGGCAGTTGGTATTGGGATAGGTGTACCACAGCTCATCCACATAATAGCGTTTCCCCTCTCTGGCACCTTTACGGAAATAAAGCGGGGAGAGGTCCAGGTTGGTATAGCACAACAGGGTGTCACGCATGACGAAATAGTTGTCGAGCTTGCTGTTACCCCTTGTGATCAGACTACTGCGGAAGGCTGGTTTGCCATTATAGGTCGACTGTACGATAGACATAGACGCCGTACCCACCTTCATCCATACGAATTTCCAGTTGAAGTAAAGATCATAGGAGAGGAACTCCCCAGACTTAAAAGCTGTATTCTCTGTACCACATTGGGCATGGGCAGTCAGCATGGCGCATGACGTAAATAATACCAAAAGCAGTCGTTTCATGATTCTTTATCTATTTTACGGTTTCTTTTTTGACATATTCTATCCCTAACTCACGGGCACGGTCCGCATTACGGTTACGCAGTTTCTGTTGCTCTTTGTCAGGTTTCTGTTTTGTGATGGCGTCAGGTTTTTGTCGTGTCAGTGGCGTACCCGTCAGGTCCCAGGGCAGTGTGACATCGAACTTGGCTTTACACTCGATGCTGTTGGGATAGTAATAGACCTCCTCAGCCTGTATGTCCTGGTCATAGTTACCAGTGTCCCATTGACCATTGCCGTTACGGTCGATGAACGCACGGATGTAGTACTTCCCCGGTGACAGGTAGAAGAATTCGGCATTCCCATTGAGAGCCCTTACTTGCTTTAGGGCTTTGTCACCTTTGTCGAGCAGTTCCACCACCACCGTGGTATCGTTCTTTCCACTCAGCTGCATCAGCAAGGTGGCATACTCATCCATCGAGCGCACCTTGATACCTTGTTTAAAGGCTTTCGAGGCAAGTCCGTAGATATCCACGAAGGCAGCGGAGTCGATTTCCAGACTATACTCTGTGTCCGGCTGCCATTCCGCGATAAACACATATTCCCGCAGGGTGGAGTCCTTTCGGTGGAACTCAAAGGGAGTGTTATACCACAGACTGTCTATCTTTGTATATAGGTGGATCGCTGACGAGTCACAATGGATGAGGGGTGACGGCATCTCAAAGGTCGTAATATAGTCAGGGTCCATCTGTTGTCTCACATTATATTTAACCTCAAGGGGCTTTGGGGGCATGATACTGTCATAGGGCTCTCCGCGCTTCTTCAGCTTCTCCTGTTTCTTCTCCCATTCCTCGATGGACTTCTTCAGCTCCTTCTGTCGTTTCTCATAACTCGTCTTTGCCAGGACATCCACAGTATCCACCTGTGTGACCAGTATTCCCGCGGAGTCTGTCATGAGATAACTCAGTTCCATGCGCAGGGTGTCCTGGTTAACAAGGGTGGTGTCCTTCAACCAATAGGTGAGGGTGTCCTTCTTCTCACTGGTTTCCAAGACGAAGGCGTCCTGCTCGTTGAAGTTCAGTCCCCTGATCTCTGGCAACTGGGGATTCCCATAGCTGAAATAGAGGGTGAAGCGGTCAGGGTCCTTACGCTCTGGTTGTTTCAGCAGATAACGGTCTGTCTGTATCTCCTGGAACGCCAGCAGCACGATGTCATCAGGATAGAAATGGGTATATGGCACCTGTATGATATTGTCGATGTGCAGGGTGTCCTTCCAGATAGTATCCTGTCGGATATCAGGTTTTGAGGAGGGCTGGTAGGTCTGGTGAGAATAAGCAATCATCTCACTCTTCTGGTTGAACATATAGTTACCGTCAGCATCCTGCAGGGCATAGACACGATACTCACCAGGGGCGACACCCTTGATGACGAAGCGTCCTCGTCCGTCAGTACGTGCCACACGTAACAGGGGTTTCTTCCTGAATACCGTATCGCTGAGGTCGTCATACAGTCCCACCTGAATACCCTTCACGGGTTCAAGGTTCGAGGCATCCAGCACATTACCCGCCACCTCGAAGGTGTCTATCTGCTCTCCTGTGGAGAAGGTGAAGGTATAGTTGCCCAGGGGATTGCCCTCGTTATTGTCGCTGATAGCGTCACTGAAGTCGATGGTATAGGTGGTATTAGGCTTCAGCGTGTCTTTCAGCTCCACCACAATTTTCTTACCAGCCACTTTGATCTCCGGCATCTCCAGCTGGGGAGGTGACACGATGACTTTCTCTGTGGCATTGTCAACCTTGATATACTCATCAAACTGGATGGTGATTTTCTTCTCCTTTACTCCTGTGGCGCCATCTTCTGGTGTGGAGCCGATGATACGAGGAGGCTCATCGTCATACCATCCTCCGTCGGGCTGTCCCATACGGGCACAACTTGCAATGATGGTTGCGATGATAAAATGGAAAAATGTAATAATTAAAAGATTTCCTCTCCTCTTCATCATTTCCACATTATATAATTATTGCTTTTTCACGTTGAGCGAAAGCAGCTGCTCGATATGCTCACGGGAGTTGCTCAGACGAGGCACCTTATGTTGTCCTCCCAGTTTACCACGAAGTTTCAACCAGTCGTTGAAAAGACCCGTCCGCGCTTCTATCAGCTCCAGGGGCTGTAGCGTGATATCCTTATAACGCTTCGCCTCGTAGTCGCTGTTCACCTCCTGTAGCCTCTGGTCCAGCAAGCGGGCAAACTGTGCGAGGTCGGCAGGTGCTTTCGAGAACTCGATGAGCCACTGGTGCCGGCATTTCGCGTTCGCATCCATGAACACAGGGGCAGCGGTATATTCCAGCACCTCCGCACCCGTCTGCTGACAGGCATAGGAGAGTCCTTGCTCGGCATTGTCGACGATGAGTTCCTCACCAAAGGCATTGATGAAACTCTTGGTACGTCCAGTGATGACGAACTTATAGGGATTGGTGGAGGTGAAACGGATGGTGTCTCCAATCTTATAACGCCACAGACCACAGGATGTGGAGATCAGCATGGCATAGTTTTTGTCTTTCTCGACTCCCCAAAGGGGTACGATTTTCGCATTCTCAGCGTTCTCTGCGTAATCAGAGAGCTCAGCGAACTCATAGAACACCCCATAGTCGAGCATCAGCAGCATCGCCTTGTCGGCAGGGTCGTCTTGTAGTCCGAAGAAACCCTCTGAGGCATTATAGGTCTCCATATAGTGCATCCTGGGTGACGTGATCAACTGCTCATACTGTTTGCGGTAAGGGGTGAAGGCGACACCTCCATGGAAGAACACCTCCAGGTTAGGCCATACCTCCTCCAGATGCGTCTTCCCCGTGATCTCCATCATACAGTTAAGTACGGAGAGCATCCATGAGGGCACCCCGGAGATATTCGTCACGTTCTTGTTCATCGCCTCACGGGCTATGCGTTCCCTCTTGACCTCAAAGTCCTGCAGCAAGGCAGTCTGCTTCTTCGGTACTCGTACAAGATTGGCAAGCGGGTTGATATTCTCGATGAGGATGGCACTGAGGTCACCTACCAGTGAGCCTGGCAGGTTATAGTTGGGGGCATGACTGCCACCTAATATCAAGGCGCGTCCGTCAAACAAACGGGACTTCGGGTTGTTACGCAGGTAAAGTGCCACAGAGTCGAACCCTCCGGCATAGTGAATCTTCTGCAAGCCCTCAGGACTGACGGGAATGAATTTCGACTTGTCATTCGTCGTGCCAGAGGACTTAGCATACCACTGTACCTTGCCTTTCCATAGCACGTCAGCCTCTCCATGACGCATCCGGTCAATCTGCCCCTTCAACTCCTCATAGGTGTTCACAGGACAGTGTCTGACGAAGTCCTCATAGCCTTTGATGCCACCAAAGGCATGATTCCTTCCGTATTCCGTGTCCTTTGCCGTCTGCACCAGGTGGTTCAACACCGTCCGCTGCAACAGCTCACCTTGTGTCTGATGCTTTTCCAAAGCCCGCATACGGGGCTCGAAAACAAATCTTACTAAACTGGTAATACTCATTTAAGGTATTCTGAGAAATCTGTCAGATGCATGTCGCCCTTGCGAGCCAGTGTGTCATGCATGGCGAAGGCGGCAGTGAGACAATGACGGGTATGTCCGCCGGTACCTAGCTTCAGGTAGTCCCACAACAACTGCTTATAGTCAGGATGTGCGCAGTTCTCGATGATGGTCTGTGCACGCTGCATCGGACTCTTGCCACGCAGGTCGGCAACACCCTGTTCTGTCACGATGACATTCACGTCGTGCTCGGAGGAGTCCTGGTGGGTGACGAAAGGAACGATGCTGGAGATGCAGCCGCCCTTTGCCACAGAAGGACAAGTGAAGATACTCAGATAGGCGTTGCGGATGAAGTCACCAGAACCGCCGATACCGTTCATCATCTTTGTACCACTGATATGGGTAGAGTTGGCATTACCATAGATGTCCACCTCGATGGCGGTATTGATGGCGATGACACCCAGACGACGGATAACGGCAGGGTGGTTGGATATCTCACTCTGACGCAGCGTCAGGTGGTTCTTGAAATAGTCCATATTGTCATAGACCTGCATCAGACACTCGTTAGAGACAGTCAGTGAACAAGCGGAAGCATCCTTTACACGTCCATTCAGCATCATACCTACCACGCTGTCCTGCAGCACCTCGGTATAGATATTGAAGTCGGGCACATGCTTGTCCTGACCAAGTGCACCGAGGATGGCGTTGGCTGTCGAGCCCACACCACTCTGCAAGGGCAGGAACTCCTTCGGCATACGACCTGCATGCAGCTCGGCAACGAGGAACTCAGCGGTGAGATAACCAATCTTGTCTGTCACAGGGTCGCTGTCCTTGAAGGCACGAGCCTCATCAGGGATGTTACACTCTACGACACCCACCACCTTCTCCTTGGGAATCGTCACATAGGGGACACCGATGCGGTCGCCTACACTGAAGATGGGAATGGGTTTGCGATAAGGAGGATCCAATGGTTCATAGACATCATGAAGATATTTCGCATTGGGGTTGTGGAACGAGTTAAGTTCCAGAATGACATGCTTGGCAAGGCGCGCAGCCGTTGGAGAGATACCACCAGCAGCGGTCAGATAGACATGATAGTCGTTGCCGACCTCCTCAATATCACAGACCTCCAGGATTGCCCAGTCCACATCACCATAGAAACCATAGCGCAGCTCCTGTGCCATGTGACTCAGATGCAAGTCGTTATAAGGAATCTCACCCATATTCACATGCTTGCGGAAGTCAGGATTCGTGGTGTAAGGAGCGCGATACTTGATTGCCTGTGCGTTGGCAAGCACACCATCTGTCGACTGACCCGTCGACGCACCAGTGAAAATACCTACCTTAAACTCTCTGCCTGCGGCATGCTCTGCCTCGGCGATTTTCGCCAGTTCCTTGGTTGTAGCCTTTGCCACACCAGCAGGTGTAAAACCACTCATAGCGATGTTATCGCCATTCTTAATCAATGCTGCAGCCTCTGCAGCGGTCATACGTGTATAAGCCATTTCTTTCTAAATTATTTCATAATTTGGTTGCAAAGGTACTAATAAAATAAGAATTAAGAATTAAGAATTAAGAATTATTTTGTACCTTTGCACCGATTTAATGAAAATAGTATGGAATCGAAATTAGTTATTTACAATACACTGACTCGACAGAAAGAGCGTTTCGAGCCTATCAACGCACCTCATGTGGGTATGTATGTCTGTGGTCCTACCGTCTATGGTGACCCCCATCTGGGACATGCCCGTCCTGCCATTACCTTCGACTTGGTGTTCCGTTATCTGAAGCACTTGGGCTATAAGGTGCGTTATGTCCGTAATATCACGGATGTAGGACATCTGGAGCATGACGCTGACGAGGGTGAGGACAAGATTGCCAAAAAAGCACGACTGGAGCAGTTGGAGCCGATGGAGATAGCCCAGTACTATACCAACCGTTACCATCAGTATATGGACGCGCTAAACGTGCTGCGCCCCTCTATCGAGCCTCATGCCACCGGGCACATCATCGAACAGCAGCAGTTGGTTCAGCAGATTCTCGACAACGGCTTTGCCTATGAGTCGAACGGCTCTGTCTATTTCGATATCGAGGCTTACAACAAGAAATTCAAATACGGAATCTTGAGCGGTCGATCACTGGAGAACATCAAGGACGAGAGCCGTGAGCTGGCAGGTGTTGGCGAGAAGCGCAACCAAGCCGATTTCGCCCTGTGGAAGAAAGCTCAGCCGGAACATATCATGCGCTGGCCCTCACCTTGGAGCGACGGATTCCCCGGTTGGCATTGCGAATGCACAGCCATGGGACGTAAGTATCTGGGTGAGATGTTCGACATCCACGGAGGCGGCATGGACCTGGTGTTCCCACACCATGAGTGTGAGATAGCACAGGCGCAGGCCTCGATGGGCCATCCTGCTGTGAAGTACTGGATGCACAACAACATGCTGACCATCAACGGTCAAAAAATGGGTAAGTCATATAATAACTTCATCACCCTGGAGCAGTTCTTTACGGGTAATCACCCACTGCTGGAGAAAGCCTATTCACCCATGACCATCCGTTTCTTCGTGCTCTCAGCCCACTATCGCGGAACCGTCGACTTCTCCAACGAGGCATTACAGGCTGCCGAGAAGGGTTACGAGAAACTGATGAACGCTATCAGCGACCTGGAGAGGATAACTCCCTCAGAGAACTCAGAGAACTCGGAGATATCCGAGATCGTCAAAAAACTGCGCGAGAAGTGCTACGACGCCATGAACGACGACTTTGCCACACCTCTGGTGCTGAGCTATCTCTTCGAGGCTTGCACCGTCATCAATAAACTTGTTGACCACAAGGCTACCATCTGTGCCGATTGTCTGAAGGAACTGAAAGATACCATGCGTCTCTTCGCTTTCGATATCCTGGGACTCAAAGAGGAGAAAGGAAATGGTAGTGACGACCGTGAGGAGGCTTTCGGAAAAGTAGTGGACATGGTGCTCGACCTGCGTGCCAAGGCAAAGGCCAACAAAGACTGGGCTACCAGCGACCAGATTCGCGATGCCCTCGCTGCTGCCGGCTTCGAAGTCAAGGACACCAAGGACGGAGTCACTTGGAAACTGAACAAATAAGCATATATCCTGAAACTTGATACCAGAGAAGCCTATGGAATTCCGTAGGCTTCTTTCGTCATAAAGACCGCCACCGTCTTGTCTCTTAAATATTCCGCAGACATATACATCAATCCTTTGTAAGCATTATGGGTGCCCCATGAGTTTTTCATCGTAAAGAACAGGCGATGCTGTGGGTCACGGGCGATTCCTACAATCGCCATACAGTGGTTGTCGGTGGGAGCAGAATGGTTGTGACGGTCGGCAATCCCTTCCTCGAACGAGAAACCTCGCTCATGCGTATCTCCTTCCCAGCATACGGCATGACGGTTGCGGATGGCTTGCTCGACATGCGCCAGCAACGAGTCCTTGGGGATATTCAGGAAGGAATTATGCTCCCAGTTGTCCGGCAGGTCGAGTACCACTTCTTTGTAATAGGGATAGTTCTCGTTGCTTGTCAAGGCAATATACTCGTCAGGGGCACAGACACTATGTGCAAACTCCAACGGAGTATAACGGGCTCCTAACATAAAGACCCAGCGAGGAGCTGGTAAATGGTGGTAGGAGGTGTCGGGATAGGCATCGTAGCTGACAATACCGTGTCTCCTGATGATATTCAGCAGGGTAGCGCCCATGCCTCGTAGTTGTTTTCTTTTGACAACCCTCTCGATATAGAAAGGGGAGAGGTGCACAGAATCGCCTTGCGCGATATGCTCCGTCTCTATGGTGGAGAGCATGGCGTATGCCCAGCAGAGGTTCGTTTGTCCTTGGTCCTTGACAGGTGTCATGGGCAGTAGTACCTCATCGGTAAATACCACCTTCGGGGCTTTTTGGCATGCCACAAGGCAAACGGTCAAAAGAAATAATGCGAGTCTCTTCATTTGGCGATAAGGTTACAAGTAATAGTCAGTACACCTGTTGTCCTTCTAACCAGAAGTCGGTGAGCTTGTATTTGTCCGATGGTTCTACGTCCAGCATGACAGGTGTCTCTACCTGTATGTTCCGCATCACAATATGGTTACATTGGGAGAGGGGCATGTCATCTCTCTTCTCTGGTTTATAGAACTGTGTCCATGGATGAACGAACAGAAACCTGCCACCATGTCCTGTGATATCCTCCACAGTGATATACTCATAATGCTGAGGAGTGTCAGGACGCATCTTCAACCATAGCACACGGTCGGCATTAGTCGTCTTGCATCTGCGAAGAATGATATTCCGATTATGGAGGGATTCTGAGCCTAATGTCAGACAGCCATGCACCCGTCCATAGGTGCACTCCTCTATCAGTATCCTTTGGTTATCACCATTCGTAGCGTCCATGTCTGCCCAGGTGCCTTTGCCACCTTTCAGTACCACGGCATCGTCGTTGACATGCATATAACAACCTCTGACCACCACATCCGTACAAGCGTCAATGTCAATGGCATCCGAACTTGGAGCCCCCTTGGCGGCATCTTGTTCCCATATCCCCTCTGTAGGCGCATAGATATAGCAGTCTATATAACGTATATGATGACTCTTATATACATGATTGGTCCAGAAAGGAGAATTGACTAGGTGTACATCCTGTATCGTGACATGCTTTGAGTTGGCGATATAGGTCAGTCGTGGACGTTGACTGTCTTTATTTGTACATGCTGGGTTCCACTGTCTACGAAGCCAGAAATCCTGCCAGTACCGGAGACCGTTGCCATCAATAGTACCATGTCCTGTAATCGTAAAGCCATCTACCTCATAGGCATTGACCAATGCGGGGAAATACTTACATGTTTCCCCCTCGATACGAGTCAGCATGACGGGGAAGTCTGCTATACGGTCACTGCCTTTCAGTCGCCCTAAGACATGCAGATGGGTTCCTTGTGGGAAAAAGAGTGCTCCAGAAAGAAAGGTTCCTTCTGGTATGACTACGACACCTCCTCCTTTGTCAGCACAAAGGTCGATGACGTGTTGTATCAAAGTTGTCTGTACCAGCGTACTGTCTGTTGACACCCCATAGTCAGTGATGACATACTGTCTTCCTAACTGAGCCACATCCACCTTCCCGCTTTGCAGGAACCAGTCATCCATCCTACTACCGTCAGGCCAATTGTCTGCTTTTGTCCCCATGGTGGCAAATAACAGTCCAATCATTATTCCTATCGTTCTCATAAATGTGTGTCCTCAATCCTCAGCCAACGAGAAGTCGAGTTGGCGTTTCTCGATATTGGCCCTGGCGACTTTGATGCGGATAGAATCACCCAATTGGTATTTGTGATGGTGGCGGCGACCTATCAGGCAGTAGTTCTTCTCGTCAAATTCGTAGTAGTCATCGTCCAGGTCGCGCATAGGTACCATACCCTCACAGTGGTTCTCGTCAATCTCACAATAGATACCGTACGATTGGATACCGCTGATATGAGCATCATAAGTCTCTCCCACCTTATCTACCATAAACTCCACCATCTTGTATTTGATAGAATCGCGTTCTGCCTGTTGTGCCACTAACTCCATATCGGAACAGTGCTCACACAACTCTTCGTATTTGTCCTGATTAGCACTACGGGCACCATCCTGATATTTGGTTAACAGACGATGTACCATGGTGTCGGGATAACGACGGATAGGGGAGGTGAAATGGGTGTAGTAATCGAAGGCAAGTCCATAGTGACCAATGTTATGGGTTGAGTATTTCGCCTTCATCATGGCACGCAGTGCTACAGTCTCAATGAGTTTCTGTTCCTTCTTGCCCTGACAACCGTCCATCAGTGCGTTGAGACTCTTGGAGATGGCTCCCTTCGTACCTGAAGTCTTCATCTTATAACCGAATTTCACCACAAACTCACGCAACGTCTCCAGTTTGGTGGGATCAGGTTGGTCATGGATACGGTAAGGCAGCGTCTTTGCCTTGGTGCCTTTCTTCACCTTACCCACACTCTCTGCGACAAACTTATTGGCGAGCAGCATGAACTCCTCAATGAGTTGGGTAGCATCTGTCGACTTCTTGAAATAAGCGCGAATAGGTTTGCCGTCCTTGTCGATATCGAAATGTAACTCCTCACGGTCAAACTTCACAGCTCCTCCCTTAAAACGTTTCTCACGCAGTTTCTTGGCAAGACGGTCGAGGGTGCATAACTCATTAGTATAGGGGTCATCAGATATCGTCTTCTTACCTCTTACCTCTGACTTCTGACTTTCTAAAATATCCTGCACCTCCTCATAGGCATAGCGTCGATTACTCTTAATCACGGTATGGGCGATATGTCCTTTCTTGATGTTTGCCTCTTCATCGAGGGTTACGATGACGGAGTAGGTCAGTTTCTCCTCATCAGGACGCAGAGAACAAATAAAGTTACACAGACGCTCTGGTAACATCGGGATAGTACGGTCGACGAGGTAGATACTTGTGGCACGCTTCACCGCCTCTTTGTCGATGATACTACCTTCTTTAACATAATGAGAGACATCGGCGATATGTATACCTACCTCCCAGAGCCCCTTGCCTGCCGGACGGATGCTCAATGCGTCGTCGAAATCCTTGGCGTCCTTTGGGTCGATAGTACAGGTGAAGACATCACGGAAATCTTCCCTGCGTTTGATTTCTTGTTCGGTAATACCTGGCTCTATCTTCTCAGCAGCATCTTCGACATTCTTCGGATATTTATAGGGTAGTCCGTATTGGGCAAGAATAGCATGCATCTCTACATTATTGTCACCTTCCTTTCCTAAGACATCAATGACTTCGCCCACGATATTCTTCGACTCCTTCGAGGGCCACTGGGTGATTTTTACTACAGCTTTATCACCCGTCTTGCCACCTTTTAATTTCTTTTTGGGTATGAGGATGTCATGTACGAAGATATTTCCCTCTGTGACGAGGAAGGCAAAGTCTTTCTCCACTTGTAGTTTTCCAACTGCCTGATCCATCTTATGCGACAGGATCTCCACTACCATCGCTTCTTTGATATGGTTCTGTCGGCGAGCCATCATGGTCACCTTCACCCGGTCACCGTTAAGGGCAAACATTGAGTTACGCTCTGAGATGAAGATAGGTTTACCACCATCGTCAGGTTGGAATGAGTTCTTGCCGTTAGCCTTACGGATAAATGTTCCTTCCTGTACTTGTGTTTTCAAGTTCAGGCGAAACGAGTTATCTGAAGTCTTAGTAAGATAGTCGTCCCATGTCATCTCGTCCATCGTGTCGATAGCAAGCATCTTGGCGGGATGTGTATCCAGCTTCAGGGCACGGAAAATCTGTTTGAACGAATAAATCTCGTTAGGATGTTCTTGGAAGAAGGTCTGTAATAATTCCACCATCTGTCTCTTCGTGACTCTCTTTCCACCTTTCTTTTTACTCATAGTATCTATTGTTTTGGTTTCTTTGTGGCAAATATACAAATAAATTCATAAAAATGTGTACCTTTGCTCATAAAAAATAAGCGAAGGTAGTCACATTCAACAAAAAAGAAGATAAATCTTCGTGTTTGTATTCATTTAATCGTACCTTTGCATGCAAAATAGTCATAAAATGAAGATACTTATCACTGGTGCAAGTGGATTTATAGGCTCTTTTATCGTGGAGGAAGCACTGAAAAGGGGTTTTGAGACATGGGCAGCAATTCGCAAATCCAGCTCGAAAGCTTTCCTGCAGGATGAGCGTATCCACTTCATCGAACTGGATTTCTCGTCACAAGAGCGGTTAGAGGCACAATTGAATGGGTATGAGTTCGATTATGTGGTGCACGCCGCAGGAGCAACGAAATGTCTGCATATAGAAGATTTCTTCCGGATCAATACAGAGGGTACTAAGTTTTTCGTACAAGCACTGATAGCTACCCAGAAAGGATTGAAGCGTTTCGTTTATATTAGTAGCCTTAGTATAATGGGTGCGATTCGTGAGCAACAGCCCTATGAAGAGATTCGTGAAAGTGATGAGGCTAAGCCGAATACTGCCTATGGGAAGAGTAAATTAGAGGCAGAGAAGTTCTTGGACACTCTCCACTCACCTTTTCCCTACATCATCCTCCGTCCCACAGGAGTCTATGGTCCTCGTGAACGAGACTATTTCCTGCAGATACAAAGTATCAAGAATCATATGGACTTTGCTGTGGGCTTCCAGCGTCAGGACATCACCTTTGTCTATGTCACTGATGTGGTACAGGCCATCTTCCTCGCCTTAGAGAAAGGAGAGATAGGGCGGAAATATTTCCTCTCTGACGGTGAGGTCTACCAGTCAGCGACCTTCAGCGATCTGGTCCATAAAGAGTTAGGAAAACCTTGGTGGATCCGTGTGACGGCTCCCATCTGGCTGTTACGTATCATCACCAGCGTTGGCGACTGGTGGGGTAAGAAAACAGGTAAGATGTCGGCATTGAATAATGATAAGTTTAATATTCTCCGTCAGCGTAACTGGCGTTGCGATATCCAACCAGCTCGTCAGGAACTGGGTTATGAACCGAAGGTCAAACTTGTAGAGGGTGTTCGACGCAGCATCCAATGGTACAAAGAAAATCACTGGCTATGACATCCTCTTCTCACCACACTCCTTCCTCCAACAAATCCCTCTGGGCAGTCGAGAAATTCATCTTCGTCTATATCGCCTATACCATCCTGTTGATGGCTTGTTTCTGGGATAGGCAGGTGCATCCTATACAGATGTTGATGATGCGTCTGGAAGTGGTGCTCCTTATTATTGCGATGTGGATGCTCTATTGTTGGAGACCATGCAAACTGACACGTCTCTTACGAGTGTTGGCGTTAATGATTACGTTGTCGTGGTTTTATCCCGATACCTATGAGGTCAACCGTGTCCTTCCCAATCTCGACCATCTCTTTGCAGGATGGGAGCAACAATTGTTTGGCTGTCAGCCTGCCTTGTTGTTCTCACAGGTATGTCCTTGGGGCTGGTTCTCTGAGTTGATGTGTTTAGGCTATGTCAGTTATTTCCCCTTGATGGTCACCATCTTGTTTTATTATTTTTTCCGTCGCTATAAGGAATTCGGGATGGCTTCTTATGTGTTGATATCATCTTTTTTTGTCTATTACACCATCTTTGTCATCCTCCCTGTCACGGGTCCGCAGTTCTATTATTTAGCGGTGGGCACCGACAAGATAGCAGCAGGAATATTCCCCAACCTGACAGATTGGTTCCTGACACATAGTGAGCGGATGGCATCACCAGGATGGAGTGACGGATTTTTCCATCATCTGCTGGATATCACCCATGACGCCGGTGAACGTCCTACAGCAGCCTTCCCCAGCAGTCATGTGGGGGTGACCACGGTGATCATGCTTTTGGCAGCCCACACTCGTAGTAAGGGACTCTTCTTCTCTATGCTTCCTTTCTTTATATTGATGTGTTTTTCCACCGTCTATATCTATGCACATTATGTTATTGACGCCATTGCGGGATTTTTGACGGGTATCGTTATCTATGTGGTACTTCGCTTAAGGGCAAAAAAAATGGAACTCCGCTGAGTTCCTAAAAATCTTTGTTAACCTTAAATCTAATACTATGAAAAACACAATGCAAAGATACGAACATTCTGAAAATCTGCAAGTTCTGAAGGGATATTTTTTCTGTGTCCGCACACTTTCTTGATATAAATCAACTCCAAAGAAGGATTTTCCACGAAAAAATTTGGTTGATTGCAAATAAATACCTATCTTTGCACTCGAAAACAAAACATATTAATCGCTAGGGATTTCGACAACAACAGCGTCGGAATTCTTTATTTTTTTGAACATTTAAAAATTAAATAAGTATGGCTTATATGTCACAAGAAGGCTACGATAAGTTGGTGGCCGAACTGCACCGCCTGGAAGCGGTGGAACGTCCTAAGGCTTCTGCAGCCATTGCAGAGGCACGCGAGAAGGGCGACCTGAGTGAGAACAGTGAGTATGACGCTGCGAAAGAGGCTCAGGCTCATTTAGAGGATAAGATCAACCAGTTGAAGGTGACAATTTCAGAGGCGAAAATTGTGGATACCTCTCGACTGAGTACTGACTCTGTGCAGATTCTTACGAAGGTGGAGATGACAAATCTCACTACGAAGTCGAAGATGTCATACACTATCGTCAGCGAGAACGAAGCAGATCTGCGTGCTGGTAAGATTTCTATCAAGACTCCTATTGCACAAGGCTTGCTGGGAAAGAAAGTAGGTGATGAGGTGGAGATACAGATTCCTCGTGGCATCATCAAGCTTCGTATTGACAATATTTCTATAGCATAAAAAGAGCTAAATAAATCAAATAAAGATGGATATTTTTTCTAAAATCGCTGCGGGCGAGATTCCAAGTTATAAATGTGCGGAGAACGACGAGTTCTACGCTTTTCTGGATATCAACCCGTTGGTGAAGGGGCACACATTGGTAATTCCCCGTCGTGAGATAGACTATTTCTTTGATATGGATGATGATGAGTTGGCACGTTATCAGCAGTTTGCCAAGCGTGTCGCTATCGCTATCAAGAAAGCTTTTCCCTGTCGTAAAGTGGCACAGGTCGTACTAGGCTTGGAGGTAGCACATGCCCATATACACCTGATTCCGATGCAGAGCGAAGCGGATGCAGATTTCCGCAAGGAGAAACTGAAACTCTCTGAAGAGGAATTCAAGGAAATAGCTGCTAAAATACAAAAGGCATTTTGATCTGACCTTCTTAACTCCCCCTGTTTAGGGGGAGTCTACACATACTCATCCCCATATTTGATTTGCACCTCATTCACATACTTGCGGACGAGCGCAGAGGAATCACCTTTCTTACAAATCAACAGTACATTCTCGTTCTCTGCGACGATATACCCGTCGAGTCCGTTAATAACACCCAGCCTGCCCTTTGGCAATTTGATGACGTTGTTATGCGAATCCTCAATCATCACCTCTGAGTCAACGATGACGTTATCACCTTCTCCTCTGCTCAGGTATTCGTAGAGAGCATGCCATGTCCCAAGGTCTGCCCACCCGAAGTCACAGTTCATGACACACACATTTTCCCCATGTTCCAGTACTCCCTGGTCAATGGACAGGTTGGGATAGGAGGGATAAATCTCATAGACAAATGCCATTTCTTCCTCAATAGTGATATCCGTCCGACTATTGTCAAAACGATTCAGTACTTCTGGGAACAGCTGGCGGAAACATAAGTTCAAATATTGGGCATTAGACAGGATGATACCTGTGTTCCAAAGAAATTCTCCGCTATTCATAAACATTAGTGCGAAGTCACGTTCTGGTTTTTCAACAAATGACTTCACAGTACAGATTTTAGCAACCTTCGCTCGTTCGGGCTGGATGAAATCACCCTTTTGGATATAGCCATAGCCAGGCTCCGGACGCGATGGCTGTACCCCTAGTACCAACAGGTTGTCATGTCGCGAGACAAAATAGAAAGCCTCTTCAAGATTCTGATAGAAAGCCTCTTCGTTTAGAACCAGTTGATCACTGGGGGTGACAATGATGTTTGCCTGCGGGTTTCTTCGACATACCCTCATCGTTGCCCATGCTACACTTGGTGCTGTACCACGGTTAACAGGTTCAATCATCAGATTTTCCTCATGCAAAGCAGGCAGTTGTTCTCTGACGATAGGAGCATACTCTTTATTAGTACATATAAAGACATTCTCCTTGGGTAGTATTTTGATGAAACGGTCGAAAGTCTGTTGAAGTTGTGTACGACCGACTCCAAAAAAGTCGATAAATTGCTTGGGCTTCTCGTTGCGGCTACAGGGCCATAGGCGTTTCCCTTTTCCACCGGCTAGGATGATACAATAATTTTCCTTGTCAATTTTCATAAGAATTAGATGGTGTTTGCATATGATGCTACGAAGATACAAAAAATAAGAGGATGAACCAAGAAAAATCAGAAAAATAAAGAAAAATAAAATTTTTTTATTTCTCTTGGAGGGATTCTCAAGAATTATTTGTAACTTTGCACCCGCATTTGAGCCCAGATGGCGGAATCGGTAGACGCGCTGGTCTCAAACACCAGTGGGGCAACCCATCCCGGTTCGAGCCCGGGTCTGGGTACTAGGTTCAAAAGCAAGACCTTTGCAGATAGTATTTTGCAAAGGTCTTTTCATTTTTAAGGGGTACCCTTTTTATAGCAGAACTTATCAATGTCTATATAGCCTCCTGGTTTCTTCGTAGCATAGCAGAAAATGCCGAATTTCGTACCCATGAAAAAGCGTTGCCAATCGAAGCGCAACTGGTAGTCTGTTGTACCGATCTTCGTCCATTGTTCTCCATCCAGACTATAGTAGAAATTGGCGATATCCTTTCCGTGACCGTTGACAGGACGGAAATCGGCATCGATACGGAGATATAGAGTAGAAAGGGGGGAGGAGAGAGACACACTTTCTATGATTTTCTCTGTGACAGATGTCACTTCTTTGTCACGTTCTGTGAGTGCGACGGATAATTCCTGCATTTCCAGTATGAGTTTCTTCCCTTTTTTCTTAACCATCAAAGCACCAGTATCACTATTGAAAGCGGCAAGTCCCGCACAGTCGCCATCCTTCATCTTTGAGATATCTATGGCGATACTGCCACTGCAAGTAGGTCCCTCCATACGTTGGGTCAGGGTGTTAGGGGCCAGATAGAGATTCTTGACGATACGATTGGTCTTCAATCTGAGAAACCCAGGACGCTCTGTCAGTGACCATGCTGCATCGATGGGGTTATGATTCCATTGCCAATGGAGTCCGAGTTTGTCTGCAGTGAAACCGTCGCTTTTCACGATGGCAGTAGTAGGTTGGCTGCTTCTCAGGGGGCGTATGGCGTCAGGTACTTTCCCGTTCTCGTCACCCAGCATCGGCCATCCATCAATCCAACGACAAGGCATAAGAGTCAGGACACGTCCTACACCACCACGGTCTTGGAAGATAATACCATACCAGTCGCCATCTTGGGTGTCCACAATCGTCCCTTGTGCCTCGTAAGAGAAGCCCCCAAACTCGCTCTCTAAAATGACCTGTTTCTCATATGGACCATGGATGTCGTCGGCACGGTAGCAGACCTCACGACGATGCCTGCCAGGAGCATAGGTATGGGAAATCATCAAGAGGTAGTACTTGCCATTGTGTTTAATCATCCTGCTACCCTCTAACAGCCCTTTCTCATCCTCCTCACGTTGGAAGATCTGCTGGTGGGTGCCTTCGATGACATCCGACAGATCGGGTTTCAGTTCCATCAACTCTCCAGTGCCATAGATGACGTAGACTCGATTATCGTCATCAAAGAACAAGGAGCAGTCGTGGAAATGGCGCATGCGGGATACGATGGTCCAAGGACCTTCTGCCTTTTCAGCAGAGAAGATATAAGTGTCACCCATTGTTCCTCGCTCGTTGGGAGCTAACAAGGCATAGAACTTTCCATGATGATACTTGAGGGAGGTCGCCCATTGTCCTCGACCATATACTGTTCCTTGCTGCAGATCGTATTTGGGTGAGTCCGTCAGTTTGTCGAAGATATAGCCGATCGTCTCCCAGTTCTTCAGGTCTTTTGAAGCCATGATGGGTGCTCCTGGCATCAGGTGCATCGTAGTAGACACCATATAGAAGGTGTCATCCACTCGTATGACATCGGGGTCAGGCACATCTGCCCATAGCATCGGGTTCTGTATCTTTTCTTCGTGCAGGGTCGCATAATCATCAGCCTTCATCTCCAACAGGGTAGAGGTTAAGGTCAGGAGGGTCGCTAATAATAGTATTTTTTTCATAATTATATTTTATGGCAGGTTTATACAAAGGGTTCAATTATTCAGTAGTTGATCAATTTCCTCTAGAGAATGAACAATCCGTATCCGGTCTTCCCATTTCTTTCTTGTGAAGCCACGGGCTTGCAGATCATCCAGGAGGGCAATCAGTGAATCCCAGCATCCTTTCATATTGTAGAGAATCACTTTTTTGTCATGATATCCGATAGTTGCTGAGGCTACCATGGTGAATATTTCATCCAGAGTGCCGATGCCTCCAGGCAAAGCAATAAAGACATCCGCCTTATCCTCCATCAGTTGCTTGCGGTCGTTAAGGTTATCACAGAGTATCTCCACGTCCACAAAGTCACTGATACGTCCTGACTGTTCCACAACTCTGGGAATAATACCGATGGTCTGTCCGCCCGCCTCATGAGCTCCTTTTGCCACACACTCCATCAATCCTTGATTGACCCCGCCAAATATGATAGAGTGATGATGCTTTGCTGCCCAACGTCCTAACTCTTCTGTGAGTGTAAAGAAGTCAGGGTCTATGTCTTTGTTAGCGGAACAAAAGATACAAATTTTCATGATTGTTTATTTCTTCCAAAAGCGACTGGTGATATCCTCCCACTCTCCGTTCTCCGTCTGGCGGTAAAGCCGTTGGTTGGTAGTAGGTTGTTTTAACGGTCCAAGATGTTTGATATACGGTCCTATCTTGATATAGTCAAAATCTGTCTTACAGATAGCCGAGGTGATACGGATACGACCACTGTACCATGCCACCTTGAACTCAGGATAGGTCTCATGGATATAGAGAGCCAGTTGGTTGACTCCTTTTGGATCACCGTCTCCCCCCATAAAGGCGATACAGGTGATGTCTGTACCATATTTCCTCACGAAGTCATCAATGGCATCCGTATCCAGAGGTAGCCCGATATCCTCCCAAAGATAATGGCTATGACAACCCGGACAGCGACACGGGCAATTAGAGATATTAATTGCCAGTGTCACTTCATCGGGTATCTCTTGGAATACGATGCCAGTGTTGACGTATTTTAGCATTTGACGATACTATTATACCTCGCTCTTCGCATGTGCATAGAAGCGGCGTGATGCCTCTTCCTGACGCGGCTGTGAGAAGTTGCTGACACGCTTCAGATAGCCAATGATACGTGTCATATAGTCCACGTTCTTGGAATGACAGTGGGGGCATTCCTTCAGATAGCGCTTGTCAATATGCCCACAGTCATTACATACCGTATTGGGGATGTTGAACGTGAAGTAGTTACAACCCTCCTGAGCAGCCACCTTCAACAGATGTGCATATTGCTGTTTGCTGAGATGCTCCTCAAGATTCATGTGAAGAGCAGAGCCGCCAGTGAGGTGCTCGATATAAGGTGCGCCATGGAGCTTGAACTTATCGATGATGGTCAACGAGTCGTCCTCTACGACATAGAAATAACTGTTGTAGCAGTCACGTGGTACGAAATATCCGTCCTCGCGGTCCCACTTGGCGTGTTTCACACCCACATTCTCAGCAGGAATCATCTCACAGTTGAACATCACCTCCTTTGTGCGATATTGTTTGTTGTATTTCTCGATAAGTCCGAGAATGCCCTGTACGAAGTGCAGGTAGTCATCGTTAGGAGTGATCTTCAGTCCCATGAACTCAGCAGCCTCTACCAGTCCGTTGATACCAATGGTCAGATATTGGCGGTTGATGTTGATATAGCCGGCATCGAAAAGGGGCAGCATGCCATGCTCCTGCAACTCCTTTAGGTTCTCGTTATAAGCCATCTGTACTTTATGGCAGAGATCAATGACGCCACCTAAGTACTCCAGGTAATCTATCTTGTGGTTGACAGCGTACTGGATACAACGGTTAAGGTTGATGGTGAGCACGCTCTTGGATCCCGTTGATACGCCACCTGCACCCAGTGTGTAGCTGAACCCGTTGTCTGTAATTTCATTACGCAGACGACAGCAGGAGCTCAGTGAGTCGGCATTATCACTCATATAGGTGAAGAAAGAATGTCCTTCAGCATACATCTCCGCGGTGAAATCGCCCCATTCCTTATCCAGACACTCACCGTTCTTGTCGGTTAACAGCGCCATGGTCTCTACAGGGAATGTCAGCAGGGTCTTTGTACGCTCTTGGTTGAACCATTTCATAAAGCGCTTCTGCAACCATGACAATCCCTCCCAGTCAGGCTTAGAGCCATCGGGGAAGTAGAACTCACCGAAGATGCTCTCAAAGTAGTATTTGTCATAATAGGCTACGTTCCAGAATACTGCCTGATAGTTACGGGCACCAGTCGGTTGGTTCAGGGTATAGACAATCTGCTCGAAATAGTCGGTGATGACCTTGTCGAGTGTACGCTTTTTCAGGCTGAGGTCAGCTTGTTCGTTAGAACGCTTATAATAGTCTTGTCCATATTCCTTGCCTAAGAAATAGTTCATGTACATGAGGAACTCTGGAGTAGCACACGCTCCACTCAGCATACTGGACACCATGAACACCATATTTACGAAACCACCACAAAAGCTCTTCAGGTTGGTAGGAGCTGTGGAGTTACCACCAATGGAAATGGTACCTCCGATGAGCCATGGATACATCGTGATAGAGGCGCAGTAGTTGGCAAGACTCGTCTCGTCGTTCTTATATATAAAATGGTGTGTGAGCTTGTCAATATACTCGTCGGCGAGTTGCTTGCCATACATCTTCTTGATACGGTCAGTCAGCAGACGACGGTTCAGACGGATGAAGTTTGATTTAGGTAACTCGCCAATTAAAGTTGCAATGTTCTTGTGCTCCACGTTAGCATTTGCATCATACTTTGAACCAGTGGCGGCATTCACAGAATCGCAATATTCAGACAAGAACTGCAACTTGGCAAGTGTCTCACGATCCTCAGAGTGAGCCTGGCGATACAGCATGAAAGACTTTGCCACTTTATAGTAGCCCTCATGCATCAGAGCCTCTTCTACCTGATTCTGAATATCCTCGACAGTAATGTCGTTATGAATATCTAACCGACTGAGAATCTTAGAGATAGCTCCAAGGTCAGTGGGTTGTTCAACACTGTCGAATGCCTTCAGGATCGCATTCATGATCTTGTCTAATGAGAACTGGTCTTTAGAACCGTCTCGTTTTGTGATGGTAAAGTTTTTAATCTCCATTGTTATATGTATTATCAAGTTTTTAATTACTCAGTATTCATGGAAAGTTTTCCTTTTTGGACAACTTTTTTAGTTTTTTGATTTGAAAAGTTTCCCGTTTTGGTTAACCGAATTCGGTTGCAAAGGTAATAAATTTCCCGAAAACAATAACTATAGAATATCTAAAAAAATATAAAAAAGAGAGACTTTTATATTTTTCCACTTTTTATTCGTACCTTTGTCGCCGATTTATAAAACATTAGATTTGAAGACATTTGAAGAATTAGGCGTCTGCGAAGAGATTCGCCACGCTATTGAGGAGATGGGTTTTGTACAGCCTATGCCTGTTCAGGAAGAAGTAATCCCTTATTTACTTGGTAACCAGAATGATGTAATTGCCCTTGCCCAGACGGGGACGGGTAAGACGGCAGCATTTGGTATTCCCGTATTACAACGTGTTGACACCTCCCGCAAGGAGACACAGGCACTCATTTTGAGTCCTACTCGTGAGCTCTGTCTGCAAATTGCGGACGACTTGCGTGATTTCTCCAAGTACATGGAGGGTATACATATAGAGGCGGTCTATGGTGGTGCCTCTATTGAGCAACAGATTCGCTCTTTACGCAAGGGTGTACAGATTATCGTGGCAACACCTGGTCGGTTGATAGACCTGATGAATCGTGGGGTTGCCAAATTAGAAGATGTGTATAATGTCGTACTCGACGAGGCAGACGAGATGTTGAATATGGGCTTCTCGGAGAGCATTGATGCTATCTTGGAGGGGGTACCCACAGAGCGTAACACCCTGCTTTTCTCCGCTACGATGAGTAAGGAGATAGAGCGTATCGCCAAAGGTTACCTCCATGACTACAAGGAGATCGTAGTGGGAAGCCGTAACGAGGGTGCTGAGCATGTGAACCATATTTATTATATGGTGAATGCGAAAGATAAGTATCTTGCATTGAAGCGACTAGTAGACTTCTACCCTCGTATTTTTGCGATTATCTTTTGTCGTACGAAGCTTGAGACACAGGAGGTGGCAGACAAGTTGATTCGTGACGGATATAATGCGGAGGCACTACATGGAGACCTGAGTCAACAGCAGCGTGACCTTACCATGCAGAAGTTCCGTCAGCATACTGTACAGTTGCTGGTGGCTACCGATGTGGCGGCACGTGGCTTGGATGTTGATGACCTGACACATGTCATCAACTACGGACTGCCTGATGATATCGAGAACTATACCCATCGCTCGGGACGTACGGGACGTGCAGGTAAGAAAGGAACCTCTCTTAGTATCGTACACTCTCGTGAGAAACATAAGATCCGTAATATTGAGAAAGAGATTGGTAAGGCTTTCGAAGAGGGGAAGATACCCTCTGCTGAGGAGATCTGTAAGAAACAGCTCTATAAGGTGATGGACCAGATTGTCAAGGCTGATGTGGACGAGGAGCAGATTGCGCCTTTCATGCAGGACATCGACCGTTATTTCGAGTATATCGACAAAGAAGACCTCATCAAGAAGATCGTCTCTATGGAGTTCGGTCGTTTCCTCGCATATTATGCCGACGCACCAGAGATAGAGCCTGTAGGTGCTAAGAGAGAGCGTGGTGAGAAGCGGGAACGTGGTAAGCGTGGCGAGAAACGTGAGGGAGGTACACGCAAACCAGAGGCAGGTTACCGTCGTTTGTTTATCAACCTTGGTAAGAAAGACGGGTTCTATCCTGGTGAACTGATGCAGTTCCTCAATAAGAATGTGAAAGGTCACGTGGAGGTGGGACATATCGATTTGTTGACCACCATGTCTTATTTTGAGGTTCCTGAGGAGGATGCCCAGCGTGTGATGAAATTCGTGAATGGGCAGAATTACAAGGGGCGTGATGTCCGTTGTAATGATGCGGATGAACCTAGATCATCTAGATCATCTAGAGACTCTAGAAAATCTAGAAGAACCAGTCCCAAAGAACCCAAGAAGACCATTTACAGCAAGGACGAGTGGATGCAGTTCCTTAATCCGAAGGGGATGAAACTGAAAGGAAATGTTCCTGACTTCAGTGAGGAAGGATGGGCTATCCGCAAGCCAAGGAAGAAGAAATAAGAAAAGAAAGATGGGGTAACAAGTCGTTACCCCATCTTCTTTATTGAACCCCGATTTCTTTCAATAATCGGTCGGCATGTCCCCAGCGGTCCATCATATAGAGCATGAAACGCACGTCGACATTGATGGTACGTGCCAACTGACGGTCGAAGAAGATATCGCTTGCCAGTGAGTCCCAATTGCCGTCAAAAGCAAGACCCAGCAGTTCGCCCTTGCCGTTGAAGATAGGGGAACCAGAGTTACCACCAGTGATATCGTTGTTCGACAGGAAACACAGTTGCAGGGTACCCGTCAGCGGGTCGCTATACTTACCATAGTCCTTTGCCGACAACAGCTCGTGCATCACAGGTTCTGCGAAATACTCGAAGTTGTCATCAGCCTTCTGCATCTTCTCCCACAGGCTGCGTGCTGTTGTATAATAGCCGGAGGGACGACCTCCTAAGGTATATTCCCCAATCTGTCCGTATGTCATACGCATGGTGAAGTTAGCATCAGAATAGTTTGGCAGGTCCTGCTCCATACGTAGCTTGGCGGCACAGAGCCATTTCTCCTGTTCTGCGATATCTATGCTCAGTTGTTTTCTGTCTGCCCCTATCTTAGCAAGCAATTCTGTGAGGTCGAGTCCATATTGCACACCCATGTCCTTTTGATAGCTCTTCTTATTGACATAGATAGGTTTCCCGTTCTTCATCAGTTGCGATTTCTTATAGAGCGCGTTGACATAGGCGGTATAGTCCCCATGGAATTTCTTGTCAATAGTCTGGTAGAAAGCAGGCAGATAATCAGCATTGGTCATCTGTGTACGGTAGTTCTTCAACAAGGCGGCGAGCATCTCCTTGTCCGTTGCCTCGTCCCATTCCTCACTATTATCGTCGAATTGTATATACTGTTTCTTGGGTTTATCCTCAGGACCCTCCACCTTCATACCCCAGTTGCTTTTCCATGCACGGGCACTTAACTGGTCTTGCGCAAGGAAGGTCTCCGTGAACAAGGTGCGGACACGAGTCAGTGCGAGCCGTTTCTGGTAGAGCTCTGCCATCTTGTCGAAGTCGAGCTGTCCTTTCAGATACCCTGTCTCTTCTTGCCATTGTCTCAGTCTCATCTCAAACTCCTGCTTCTGCTGGATAAGTCCGATGGAGTCGATACACTTGTTCATACCAATGGAGTTCTTCCAGTAGTTAGAGCTATTGGCATACTTAGAGTCATATTTGATACGTACAGCCTCGTCAGCACGCATATGGCGCAGCATGATCTCCTGTTTGACGCCACGGACCTGTACGCGGGGAGCATTGATGGCATCATGACGCTCCTTGATACCATAGCTGCTGAGGTAGCGGCTGGTAGAGCCGGGATAACCCATGATCATCGCGAAGTCGCCAGGCTTATAACCGTCCATCGACACCTTTGCCCATGATTTGGGATGATAGGGAACATTGTCCTTGGAGTATTTGGCAGGACCGTTGGTCTTGGGGTCGGCATAGATACGGAACACACTATAGTCACAGGTCTGGCGGGGCCACATCCAGTTGTCTGTCTCACCCCCGAACTTACCCATCGACTTAGGAACGGAGAATACCAGGCGGACATCCTCAAAGTCACGATAGGTCGTCAGATAGTATTTGTTGCCTTCGTAGAAAGGTTTCACCTCCACACGGAGGGTAGAGTCCTGTTGACGGATACTCTTGCTCCATGCGTTCTCGACAGAGTCGACAAAGTCACTCACCTTCTCGACAGGCAGACTGCTCAGTCCGAGACTGTTGAGGGAGTCCGTCACATCTTTCTGCTCCACCATGAAACTCACAAAGAGGTCCTCGTTAGGAAGCTCCTCAGCGTATGACTTGGCGATGAAACCATTCAGCATGTAGTCGTGCTCGACAGTAGAATGGCTGCGGATACACTCAAAGCCACAGTGGTGGTTGGTGAATACCAGTCCGTCGGGGGATACCACGACACCTGAGCAGTAGCCTCCAAAGTTGATGACCGCGTTCTTCACGGCATTGTCACTCTGGTAAAGCTGATCCATAGGGAGCTGGAAACCATACTGCTTCATCTGTTCGAAGATGGGTGTAGGCAGATTGTAGAGCGTCCACATACCCTCATCGGCATGGGCTCCAAGGGAGCAAAGACACATCAGACTTAATAATAATTTCTTCATATCTTTAATTTTTAAATCTTATTTTTTAATCTTTAATCTCCTCAATATTCCGTCCAGTGGCAAGTCTCTCCAGATGATATAGGCGACGAAGATACCTATGAGGACGGTATTGGCAGTCAGCGACAAGGCGACATGCCATTCCGTGAGTTTCTGCATCATCTCGTAGATGGCGAAGGCAAGCAGCAGGTAGATGGCGATCTCCTTCAGCGGATAGTTGATGGGATAGTATTTCTGTCCTACAAAATAGGAGATAATCATAGCGACACCATAGCCGGCGAAGCCACCCCATGCGCAGGCGATAAACCCGTATTGGGGTACGAAGATGATATTGACCAATAAGAGTACGGAGCAGCCGATACCAGAGAAGACAGCGCCCCAGATGGTCTTGTCGATGACCTTATACCAGAACGACAGGTTGAAATAGATGCCCATCATGATCTCCGCAGCCATCACGATAGGTACCACACGCAGACCCGTCCAGTAGTCGGCACCGATAATGTATTTCAGGATATCCATATAACCCACCACCACCAGGAAGGCAAGGAGGGTGAAGATGATGAAATATTTCATCGCCTGTGCATACATCTCATGTTGTCCCTTGTCCTTGACTCCTGCAAAGACGATGGGCTCATAGGCAAAGCGGAACGCCTGTGTGATCATCGCCATAATCATCGCGATCTTCGAACAAGCTCCATAGATACCCAGCTGTGCCTGCATGTCCTCACCTTTATATATATATGGGAACAGCATCTTGTCGGCTGTCTGGTTCAGGATACCGGCGACACCCAGCACGAGGATGGGCCATGAGTAGTTGAGCATCGTGCGCAGCAACTGTGTATCGAGCCTCCAACGGAAACCAGTGTACTCTGTGATCAGACAGACGGCTAGCATTGCCGTACAGAACAGGTTGATATAGAACGCATAGCCCACGTCCTTGCCGTCGAGCCATGCGAAATAGATGACGTTCAAGAGGATGCTGACGATGATATTCAACAGTTTCAGTGCCGCAAACTTCAGTGCTTTCTTCTGTTGGCGAAGGTGAGCGAAAGGGATACAGAGGAAAGCGTCAATCGCCACCGTCACTGCCATCACACCAACATATTCCGGATGCTTGCCATAACCCATCACCTGACTGATGGGTGAGAGGAACAGCAATACCACTATGACAAACAACAGGGAGACGGTGCCCACACTGATGAGGGTAGTGGAATAGACGGTATTGGAGTCGGTGTGTGTCTTGTTAGTGAAACGGAAATAGGTGGTCTCCATACCGAAGGTCAGCAGCACCAGCACCAATGCCACATAGGCATAGATGTTCGTGATGACACCATAGCCGCCACTTGCTGCCGACAACTGTGCCGTATACAGGGGGACGAGCAGGTAGTTCAGGAAGCGCCCGATGATGCTCGAGAGCCCGTAGATGGCTGTGTCCTTAAAGATCGCTGTGAGTTTTCCCATGTTTCGTTATTTCGTTATTTCGTTATTTCGGAATTACGACATCACCCAAAGAATAAATAACAGATCGCTATCGCCGCAATGACACCTGCCAGGTCGGCTATCAAGCCGCAGGCTACGGCATGGCGGGTCTTGGCGATACCCACAGAGCCGAAGTATACGGCGAGGATATAGAAGGTGGTGTCTGTGGAGCCTTGGAACACACACGACAGGCGACCAACGAACGAGTCGGCGCCATAGGTTGTCATGGCATCCACCATCATACCTCTCGCACCAGAGCCGCTGAGGGGTTTCATCAGTGCTGTGGGCATCGCGTCCACCCATTGGGCGTTGGCACCTGTCAGCTCCACACACCAGCGCATGCCACCTATCAGCATATCCATAGCACCAGAGGCACGGAACACTCCGATGCCCACGAGGATAGCCACGAGGTAGGGGATGATGCGGATTGCCGTGTTGAACCCGTCTTTCGCTCCTTCGATGAAGGCATCATAGACATTCACCTTCTTCCGCACACCTGCTGCGATGAAACTCACGATGATGGTCATCAACAGGATATTCGCCACAGTAGTACTTACCTTGTTCATCGTCTCGCTGTCCATCTGTGCGAAGCCCCAGATGATACCAGCCACCGCCGCACAGGCACCACCCAGTGTCAACAGCATGGTGCGGTTGAGGAGGTTGATACGCTGGAAGAGGGAGGTGACGATGATACCCACCAGTGTCGAGAAGAAGGTGGCGAGCAGGATGGGCATGAAGATGTCCGTAGGCTGCTGCGCTCCCATCTGTACGCGGTATACCATGATAGAGACGGGGATGAGGGTCAGTCCACTGGTGTTCAGCACGAGGAACATGATCATCGGGTTCCATGCTGTGTCTTTCTTAGGGTTCAGCTCCTGCATCTGTTCCATCGCCTTCAGTCCGAGGGGTGTCGCTGCATTGTCGAGTCCCAGCATGTTGGCGGCGATATTCATGAAGATAGAGCCCGTCACCGGGTGACCCTTGGGGATGTCTGGGAAGAGCTTGGAGAAAACGGGTGCCAGGAGACGAGCCAGGAAATTGACCACACCTCCTTTCTCACCGACTTTCATCACACCCAACCATAGTGCCAGCACACCGGTCAGTCCTAAAGAGATCTCAAACGCAGTCTTTGAGGATGAGAACGTGGAGTCCATCATCGCGGGGAACACTTCCATGTCTCCCCAGAATATCAGCTTCACCACTGCTATCACGAAGGCAAGCAGGAAGAAAGCGACCCATATATAATTCAGTACCATAGTCTATTGTTTTAAAGGTGTGGTAGGGGTAGTAGGTGTGGTAGGGGTAGTAGGTGTGTTAGGTTCTTGTTCCCTACCAAACCTACTATCATCGAAGACGCAGATAGTCTTCTGATAGACTTTCAGCGTCTTATAACTGTCGATTTTCCTTTCGTCGTCTTGCATTCTGCAAAGGTACAAATAAGTGAGTAAAATGCCAAATTTCTTCGCTCATTTCTAATATTTTAGGTGCTCAGGCGAGTACTCGTAGTCTTTGAGCATTTTCGAAAGAGAGTACTTTCGACGGAACGTCAAAGACAAGTAATTTATAAGACTCTGCAAAAATTTTGAATGAATATTATCAAAAAAAGAGTGCCTGCATCACGCAGGCACTCCTTCAAAAAGATTGTTTATGATTGTATTTGATGGGTTCAAATTAATACAGTTTAGAAGCGTCTGTAACGGTCTCATACCAGTTGGCAGGTACACCATTTTCTGATGTTGCATAAGTTGCGAACTGACCATAACCACTGGTGATGATGGCACGCTCCTTCATCCAACGTGTATTGCGAGATACCTCAATCTTCTGAGGAGCCTTACCTTCTGGAGCATCCAGAACTGTGTTACCAACCTTAACAACGATATCCTTTGCATTGTTTGTACCAGGATTCTTGATACGGAAGATTACTGGCTGCAGACCGTCAACACCACCATTTGCATTGGTGTTAATCATCTTAGAAATATCCTGCTTAAACAGTTCATGTACTTCTTTGCCGGCAATGGTAAGAGACTTAGTACCACCAGCTGCCCACAAAGTGATAACAGCGTCATTATCTACAAATGCCACGTCGAATACTGCATCGTTGAAGTCCCAGTCACTCAAATCAGTCTGAGAGAGATTGTTAGCAATCAAGTCCTCAACCATGACGCGCTGAGCATTCTTATAGAAACCTGGAGTAATCTTAACAATCCAGTTGTCGAATATATAATCACGTGCAACTTTCTGATTATTTGCTTGTCCATTAGCCTCGAAGTCGAAACCAACGAAGAACATACCAGCAACACTTGAATCGATGATATCACCAGGAATGATAACATAATTGTCTTTATAGAAGTATGAGTCGAATGAGTTATGGAAACCAAAATACTCAGTACTGCTGTTAACCATAAACTCAATTTTGTCAGAACCATAGATACGGTCATTGATATCATCTGGATTATTTAATCCATAGCAAACATTTCCGTAGGTTCCAGCATCTCCTGCATTGAAATTATATGTGTGATCAGTGTCACTACCGCAATAGAGGTAGTTCATATTACCACCCCATTCACCTTTATATACCTGCTGAACGAAGAAATCACTCCAATTAACAGCAACACCCTTAGGATTCTCATGACTCTTGAACCACTCTGTTACAATGTCCTTTTGATCCTGTGTCAGAGGCTGGGGAACTTCTACATACAGACCCCATCCATTACCATTGGCATCAACACCACGCATACCAGTGTACTTACCATCTGCATCAAAGGTAGCAACCTGCTGATCATTGAATCCCCAATTAATATTGGCACCAACTTTACCACCAACAAGATTCTCAAAAGCAGCAGCGTACTTCTGATCCTGAGTCTGTGGAGCTACTTCCTTGTCGCTAACGCAACTAGCGAGTCCGAGGGCTACAAAACCCATCAAAAATAACTTTTTCATCTTTCCTAATTTTTAATGATTATAAATATAATTATTTTGTTCACTGTTAGAGAATACGATGCAAAAATACATTATTTATTTAGAAAAGGACGTAGTTGTAGTGTTAAATAACATTAAATCATGCAGAATCGTTTGCATAAAACCATATTTTGTCTGTGAAATAGTTCGAAGTTCCATCCTTTTTTGTAATTTTACACCCCAAAAGCATAAAGGCATGAAAAAGAACTTAACCTACACCTTATTAATTATAGCAGCATTCACTACTGCTTTGAGTAGTTGCATACGTGACAAGTTTAAATATTATGGCTATGAGGACCAGTTGGAGGGTACCTTCCCTGTGGACCAGATCGACGGCTCGCATACTTGGTTGCTCACCAGTGTGACAAACACCTTTATCAAGGGTAATGTCAACGACGCCCATAAGTTGCTGATCCTCTCCGGCAACCCCTTTGACGAGTCGGACGTAGAGATACTGGCTGAGTCGTTCACCTCCTCTGTCATCAGTAAGAACATGACGTATCTGGCTCCTTCCCATATCTCGTCCGTCTATGTCGCCGTCCTTGACAGGTATGGCAACTACATCTCTCTGACGAAGGGTAAGATAGGGGGTGAGATAGATCTTGTCAACACACTTCCTACGGGTACCCCGAAGGCTGTCGTCCCGCAGAAACTGGTGTATGGTTTCGAGGCTAACTACCCCAACCCCGGCGACTGGGATTATAACGACCTGGTGCTGAGTCTGACGAAGGAACTTACTGGTGAGACGACTGTTGATGTGCATGTCACACTCCACGCAGTGGGCTGGATAGGCACTTCTTTTACACCTGCCCAGATAGGTGCTGCCATCCGTTGGGTCGGAAGTCGGTATGCGCTGGTGAAAGACAAGGTGGAGCGTAATCCGAAATCCACCTTTATGAACGCTCCTGAGCAGCCACGAAAGTACTTCCCCGGGGAGTGGACGGACTTCCAGAGGTCGCTCAACGATGAGTTTGTCATCAACCTCTTCGACGATGCCCATCTCGCCATCTACAAACTGGGAGAGGACGGATCCGTCTATCGCCGCTATTTCAATACGGTGGTCGATCCCAGCAGCACCAGTGCCAAGCAGCCTGCAAAGACCGTCACCTATACCTTCACCTTTGACAGTGAGTTCGAGGCTCGTAACTTCACCCTTGCGGAACTTGACCCCTTCATCATGGTGCAATATGGTACCGATGGCGACCACTTCTGGGAGATACATAGCTTTACCTATAAGTTGGAGGAGGTACTCTACAAATACTACAATGGTGCCGCCCAGAGCTATAATAACGGATTCAGCTGGGCTGTCGTCGTTCCTTACTCCCAGTACCGCTATCCTGTCGAGGAGGAGGCTATAGGTATGTATAAGAACACAATCATCTCTGGTGCCTACCAGGAGCGGGAGCATTCCTTCGGCGAGTGGATCCTCGACCGTACGAAGGCGCGTGACTGGTATCTCTATCCTGCTGACGGAGGTGTGTATTAAGGGTGAGAATCATTCCAGTGCCTTCTAACACTGATTCCGATATCTCCTATCATTGATGCTAAAGCCTGTTTACCTTTATGCAAGGCTTTGGAATACCCCTTAACAGATACTGGAAAGAGACAAGGAAGGCATTAACAACGGGAGACGTGCTTGTCGTTCGCAAAATCACCAGAATGTGAAAGTGTGAAAATGTGATTTTGTGACTTTAAGCCGTTTTGATGTGCAAGAGGGAGTTTACACCTTATTAATATATATATAATATATAAATATTATGATAAATACAAATAGGAGTTACCCCTGTTCGCTGAGTTGTGAGGGGGTGGGAAATCCTTAAATTCACAAAATCACAAAGTCACAAATTCACAAACTTCAGAATACCGCAGCGATTCTTGGTATCTCTTTCAGTCGCTCCAAGAACGATTTGTTGCGTTTTGCCGACAGCAGATTATACTTCATTTGCAGCGTCAATAAAGGTGCGGCATCTATACCCAATGCTTGCTCGATAAGCAGAGCCATCTCCGCACTTAAAGGTCGTTTGGCATTCAACACTTCGTTTAGTTGACTTGCAGGCACACCAATCTCCGAAGCCAAACGGCGCTGACTGATGCCACGAAACTCCAGTTCGTCCTTTATCACCTCGCCTGGATGAGTCAGGTAATGCGGTTCCAAGTTGTTAGCAACCATTCTGTCATCTTTTCCCTCTACGTGTACCATATCATTTCTATTTATAATGGTTCGACAATTCCGTTAAACTTACCATCTCTGCAATGGTCTCATCGCCTTCAAGAATCTCGCGAAACTCTATGCGATACTGATCATTCACCCTTACCGAAGAAAGCCCCTCTTTATCTCCGTGCAGATGCTCATAATGCAGACTTCCATATTTGGTCAATCCCATCACGTTCGTCTCTGCTATCATCAGATCAACCACACGAGTATACTTTCTGATAATTTGAGGTTGGAAGCGATGCTTCTTATCGCTGGTCTGTCCGTCCTCATAGAGTTCCCTGAGATATTCTTCTTCGAAGGTGACAATCATACTTCATTCGTTAATTTGGTGGCAAAGATATACATTTTATTTGATATTCACAAATTTGTGAACACTTTTTTCTGGATTAATCAATGACTTTCTACTCAAATAAAATGACATTTCGAGTCATGAAGAACAAAATATTTTCCCATACCTGTAAAAAGGTGTGGGATTTTTTGTATCTTTGCCTTCTGAAAATAGAGGTTTATATGGAAACACATCTTTTAAAACTTGAACCACCTTACAGGTTCATATTTGACGAGAAGACCGGAAAGGTCGGCAAGGTGATAGCAGCCTTGTTGAAGGTGACAGACGATCCAGAGAACGGCAGGACTATTTCCGTGCCTGTCGTAGACTTGGCGTATACCTGGGATGATATTGATCTTGCCGAATGTGAGGAACTTTGCGATGAGTTTGAGCCACGCATCTCATTCGATAAATATATCCATTGTCTTATGATGGTTGATAAGGACGTTTGGTTCCCCAACGGGTTCTTTTCCGTTTATACTTTCGGTTCACAATTGAATCGTCTTGGCATTCGTGTCCAGTTCCCTGGTGAGGGCGACAAGGAAGGTGAGTTTGACCTGTCATTGACAACCAACCTCCATTTGGGTATCGATAAAGGCAAATATTGGGTGGAGAATTCTTTTGGCGGCTTCTTGTTTGGCGGTCGTTATGAATCCCGTGAGGCTCTTCGTAACGCTGTCCTTCAGCGTCGCAACGACTATTACCGTGCATTTCCCCAAAAGCGTTTCCGCATTGAGCTGACTACGGACAATCCTGATTTCCATGACTTTGTAGAAGACATCAACAATAAACCATACAACCAAGATGAGTGATATCGAGGAGTTTGCAAACGAGAGCATCCCCGTGACTTATTGTCTCGAGGAAGCGAAATCGTGCCCAGAGTATCGCGATGCGATGCCCCTTGAACGCTTGCTCTCATTCTATTATTATAAGAATGGCAATGCAAGACTGGGGTCACTTATCTCAGAAATGATACGCCATCATTTTACACCCCCAGAGCGGTTTCAGCGTAGTTTGCTGAACGATGAAGAAGCCAAGGAAATTCTTACCGAGCTTATAAAGACAGGTATGATAGACGGGCAGTACCACTTTGTGGCGGTCTACAGGGTATTATCTGACTTTTGCAATTACTCGAAAGAAATCACTTCGTTCTGTCACAGCATTATCAAACTTAAGCTGGAGTTGAAGGGCGAACTGTTGGAGTACAAGAGCCTCTACCAGTCTGTGCAGAAGGGTATTAACTCTCATCCTGTCCTGCCTATGTCTTATAAGAAATGGACGGAGTATAGATGCAAGGACGGCGAGCGAGCCTCTACGTTCTTACGTCAGAAGGCTGTGGCAGACCGTCTGATGAAGATTCTTCGGGATAGAAAAATACTTTTGATAGAGTAAAAACATACGATTTTACTATCTTTTTTACGATGCGAAGTAGATACTCGCATCGTTTTTTGTATATGCCTACCTTTGCATCGCAATCGTGGAGTCGATCGCACAAATAATTAATTTTTTTAACCCGAGTGAAGTGAGCGACGAAGACTCGCGAGTGAAAAGGTACCAATTCAGAACTTCTTCCTCACCAAACTTTAAAAATTATGTGTGAAAAATTAAATTTTACATGTGTTGGCAAGGGATTCGGTGCTCCAGTCATCCCTGCCACGAAAGAAGAGTGGGAGCAGATGCGTAAGGAACCTTCATTGAAGGCGACGTGCGAGCGTATCGAGAAAGGTGAGGACGACTTGAAGAAGCGTCTGCCTGTGTGGACACCCAGCTGTGCTGAGTTCAAGGACAACCATCGTGCGACAGTCGATGCAGTGAAACCGCTGCGCCGCCTGATGATGGACTTCGACGAGAAGGGACACACCTGCGACATCCTTGAGAAATTAAAGATGAGAGAGGAAAGACTAAAGGGTGCCGGTGTCGAAGTGCTGCTCGTGGAGGAGAGTGTTAGAAGAGGTACGCACGTGCTGGTGGCGTTGCCAGAGGGAATGACGGCAGAGGAGGCACAGGCGCTGATGCAGGAGGTCACAGGCTTCAAACCCGATGAGGCTGTGAAGGACATTGCCCGTTGCATCTACATGGTGCCAGAGGATCATACCCGCTATGTCAATCCGAAGTTGTTTGAGCCAGTGTGTTCTACTATGGAAGATGTAAGAGGGAAGAAGGAAGATGTAAGCCCTCAAACTTCATTCAAGGGCATCCCTTACGCGTACATTATTAAAGAATACTGGCTCCGCAATGGGGGAGAACCAGCAGAAGGTGAGCGTAATGTGAAGTTGCACAAACTCGCTGTGAATCTCCGTGCCATCTGCGACAACAAGAAAGAGGTGCTCATGCAGGTGATGCCCCGCTTCGGACTGTCGGAGACTGAACTCAAGAGTATCGTCGACTCTGCCTGCAAAGAGGAGCCGAAAGGCATCTCAAAAGTGATGCGAAACATCCTTAACGCACTCGAAATGGGGGTTACATTCGACGATGTAGAGGAACCTGCTGAGACTGGTGAAAAGGTGAAAGTCAAGTCTTTGCCTATAGGTTTGAGGGAATCGCTCATCGGTGTGCCTGCCTCGATGCACATGCCTGTACTCTGCGGATTAATGCCAATAGCAGGAGCCTATGCGGATAATGTGGAGGTCGAATACTGCGACGGTAATACGCAACACCTGGGACTGATGTGTATCGTACAGGGTGAGCAGGCAAGCAACAAGAGTGTGGTGAAGAATGCCGTAGACCTTTGGAAACGTCAGTTTGTCGAGGAGGATGCACTGGCTCGTAAGCGTGAGGAGGAATGGAAGGAGCGCAGGAAGTCACGCAAAGCCAACGAGAAGGCTCCTGACGATCCACACGTGCTGATTCGTGAAGTGCCTCTGACAGTCTCCTGCTCAACGTTGTTGAAACGTATGAAGAACGCCCAGGGACATACGCTCTTCTCTTTTGGAGAGGAGATAGACACGTTGCGAAAGACGAACGGAGCAGGCTCATGGAGTTCGAAATATGATGTCTATCGTTTGAGTTTCGATCGTGGTGAGTGGGGACAGGACTATAATTCCGACCAAGCAGAGTCTGGTGTTGTCAATACAGCCTATAACTGGACGATTCTGGGAACAAACGGAGCCGTACAGAAGTGTTTCAAGGGCGAGAATATTGAGAATGGCCTTTCCAGTCGTGTGCTCATTGCCGAGATGCCCGACGCCTCGTTCCAGAAGATGCCGAAGTTCGGAAAACGCTCTGCGGAGGACGAAGCCAAGATACAGGAGGCTGTCACCCGTCTGCGCTCTTGCACGGGACTCATCGATGTGCCCCGCCTTCGCAAAGCCATCGAGCGGTGGGTGGAGGAAAAGCGTGTGGAGGCAGCTAAGGACATCGACCATGTGAAGGACATCTATCGCAAGCGTGCCGCCGTCATCGGCTTCCGCTGTGGGGTTATCTTCCATCTGCTGACTGGTAAGGACAAGGAAACGAAAGCCTGCCTGGACTTCGCGCTGATGATGGCAGAGTATTGTCTGCAACAACAAATCAAGACCTTTGGCAATACGCTCCGCAACCAATATGTCAATGCGCAGCAGGAGTGTCAGCGATATGGTGTCAACCACAGCGTCTTCGATCAGTTGCCGCCAGTGTTCACGATGGATGAGCTGCGTTCACTGAAAAAGGATTTCTGTAGCGAAGCCAGCCTGCGGAAAATTGTCTCTAACTGGAACCTTAACAAATGGATAGAGAAGATAGACCGGCACCACTGGAAGAAACTGAATGCTCCCCAATAGTGATTTTGTGAAAATGTGATTTTGTGAATTTAAGCACTATCTAAAAGAAGTGGGGTACCTATTCGCATAGATACCCCACTCTCCAAGTAAATTATTTAAGTATTTGATGTACTCAATTAATTGTTTTTCATCGTCAAACCATCATCAGGATGGTTGTACCAGTCCATGTCAGCTGTACGCTGAGCTGCAGGAGTAGCTGCCCATGCATCGAATGAGTTCACCGGATAATTAACACCATCGATGGTAACCTTCGCAGCATCCTCTGTACCAGGATAAGCCTTTGTGACGATAGTACGCTCTGTAGGCCAAGCCCAGTCAACAGGAATCATCACAGCATGTGGATACGGATCCGTGTTAGGATAAGAGTAATTCTTGCCAGTACTTGTAACCTCAATAGTTACTGGCAGCGTTGTGAAGTCACCATTCCATCCTGAAGGAATGACAATTCCTAGGTCAGATTGAGGAGTTGCTATCACAGCCTTTCCATTACCAGTATTCACCATCACACCAGCATTAACACCCAGAACATCGTGAATCTCTTGACCTTCGAAGAGATAGGTATCACCAATCTTGATCTTGATGTTATAGGTAGCACCAGCAGCAACCAACGTAGCGTCGAGCTTAGTCTTGTCGTACTCAACCTCACCATCGCTATTGGTGCTCTTAACTTTGTAGCTGACTTTCAGCACCACGTCATTCATATCGTAGTCAGTACCAACGGTCTGGTCCTCGAAAGCATAGGTGTAAACCTTCAGCTTCTCGTAGATAGGTGTGGGAGGTTCTTCCTTGAATGTCGGTGCACAGTCATCATCAGCAGGCTCTACTGTTGTATCAATGACTAGTTTCTTAGCCAATATAGCATTGCCATTACCAATTGTCTTGTTTTGGCCTGCAGAACCATTCATCATTTCATTGATAACTTTTCCACATGCCCCGTAATTCTGTACATTATCTACACTTAAACGGATGTTGTTGATGATAGCACCACATGTAATGTCTGGCCAGCCTGTATAATTGGTATCAAAATGTAGTTGATGTGTACCATATGCATTTTCTATCCAACCAAACTGCATGTATGCATAACCTTCAGTAGGACCGACAACGTCAACATTATTAAAACCAGCAGCTCCTCTAACATCCAACATAGAATTAGCCTTTGCATAAATATATGACGGATCACTAGTTCCATCATTTCCACATGACATTTCAAAATTGGTACCAACCTTAACATACGCACCAGCTCCTTGCACTAGATTACGTAAGAACAGGTTTTCTTCTGCTTCAAACCAACAATTGTTTAATAAACGAGTATTAGAAGAACCTGATCCATAATCAGAGCGTGTAATATAGAACTTTCCTGCATTAATATAAGTACTCAAACCTGCGCCACCTGCGAGGACGGTAGCGCGAACTATTCCAGCATTATAGAATTCACCACCATTGTTATTTAGCTTACCCACATTAATAGTTCCGGCATTGTAGTCATATTTCCCTGTCAATGAACCATTAGAAAACTCCAGAGTACCTTCACCAGTGATACTACCTGTAGGCAGAACAATTAACTGGCAATTGTAATTAGAGTTACCCGTAAACTTTATTGTCGCACTTGCTGGAATTGTGATATGACCGTTGGCACCTACTACAATAACCGTACCTTGTCCCACTTGCAAATAAGTATTCTCTGGAACATTCCATGTAGCATTCTCAATATAGAGAGTGCGAGCCCCTTTATTGTTATCTGTATCTGTTAATCCTAACGCACTTATTGCTGCATTCCAATCATGAGTTAATTTCAATTTCTTTTGACTAATTTTAATCCAGCCATCCATCTGAATTTTGTCTTCTTCTGGAACAAGAGCCTTTTCTTCATCAGATAAATCGCTATAAGGAAAATCGTTAGCTGCATTATGAGTATTAATCTCTCTTGCACCATCAAGATATTGGGAAACTGTGGGCTGTGTATAAACAGGAATGACAAAATTGTCAGCAGCATTCTGCGTAAGTGCTCTCATAGAGCGGGCACCAGCAGCGGCCTCACCACCAAAGGTGGTCTCAATCTTACCATCAACAACTGCGGCAGGCTTTACATAAGAATAGCCTTTCTCATCCTTGATAGCTACAAAAACAGATTTTGTGGCATCAGGACATGTGAAACTGGTGCTGGCTGTACCACCACTAACAGTTTCTGCCTTACCTAATACAACAGCAGTGTTGTTAATAAATGGGTTGTTCTCGTAGATGCTGACAGTGTACTTTGCACCATAGTCACCATTTACTGTTACATTAGCCTCTACCTGTGAAGCCATGTCCCAAGTCTGTCCATCGGGAATCGAGATACCGAGCTGCATCTCAGCATTCTCCTTAGAACGATCATCAATCTCTTTTTGGCTTGTGCCGTCCACATCCTTAACACAGCTGCTGAAGCCAGCAACGAGTGCCAATGCGGCAAAGCCTCTCATCAAATACTTCTTGTTCATCATTAGTGTAATTATTAATTATTAAACGTGTTTATTGTCATTCTTATCAGCTTAATGTGTGTGTCTATTCACGCAAACATCATTATATAAGTCAATAGTTGGTTGCAAAGATAGATAGAAATTTGGTAAATGCAAAGATTTTGTCGACAAACTTTAAAATTTTAACATTTATAAAAGAATAAGCAGTCACGAAAATCGCGACTGCTTACTGATATGGTTAATTTAGGGATTGAGTCTGATGAACTCAATTAATTATTGGTCATGGTCTTACCTGGAGCAGCATCTGTCTCATACCATTTGATGTCTCTAAACACTGCCGCACGCTGTGCAGCAGGAGTAGCAGCCCATGCGGAGAATGAGTTGATGAGGAACTCAGAACCACTCTCTGTCGTGATGGACGCTGTACCGTTGCCTGGATAAGCCTCTGTGATGATGGTACGCTCAGTAGGCCAAGCCCAATCTGTAGGAACCATGATGGCATGTGGATACGGATCTGTGTTAGGATAGACGTAAGTGGTATTCGTGCTCAGCACCTCGATAGACACAGGCAGCTGGGTAAAGTCACCTGTAAAGCCTGCAGGAATATTTATCTCCTCAGAGATAGGAGCTACTGGTGTAGACCTGCCGGTATTCACCATCACACCTCTATTCACATCCAGTGCGTCATGAATCTCTTGACCACCGAAGAGATAGGTGTTGCCAATCTTCACCTTGATATTATAGGTAGCACCAGCGGCAACAAGCTTCACGACAAGTGTGTTGGTGTCGTAAATCACCTTACCTGCATTCTCACCGGTTCCTTCTTCCTTCACTTTGTAGCTGACCTTCAGCACGACATCGTTCATGTCATAGTCTGTACCAACGGTCTGATCCTCGAAAGCATAGGTGTAAACGACGGGATCACCAAAAATCTTACCATCGTCACCACCAGGATTGTAACCCTTACCAGTACAATCACCATTAGGGATGATCAGAGAAGAGTTGTCCTCGCTAGCCCAGTGGGTTATAGGTGCTGCGCACCAACAAAAAGTAGTACCTGGCTTGTATCCACCCTGGATATGATAAGCAACATCCGACCATTGGTCGGTACGATCCCATTTAACATTCTCATAGTTATAGAACTCTGCAGGATCTACATCAAAGTACACATTGTTATATACATTTATATCGTTATAATAACTTACAAGGAACTTTCCTGTCTTAACAATAGCGAAGGAATTAGCATCTGTCGGACCCTCATATTTTACATTATTGCATTTGATAGACCCTGCGTCTATCATGCTATAATTATACATGATGTAATTAATATTTGAAGCATTTCCTGTTGGTCCATGCATATACAACTGCCCACCACAATCTAAGCGGCTGTGGTCCAAAAGTATCAAAATACCTACGCCAGCATCTTCCGTGTAATGGATATTGCAGCCATTTACAATTAAAGAGTTGAAAGCATTGTCTTCCGCATCGTTGTTGGTCCGAGCTGTAATATGACCAAAGTTGGTATAGAAACCACCACAGGTGTTGCGGAGCTTGTCAACGGTAATGGTACCTTTGTTATAGAAATCACAACCATTGATATTAAACTCACCATTAAACGCTATGGTACCAGCATTATAGCATGGTGCACCCACATTGCTGTTACTAGGATTCTCGTCATCGTTAACGTTAAATGTAGGAGTAACGCCACTAGCAGCCTCAACAGATCCGCCTGCCATCACAATGAGACGTGCCGTCCTGCTCATATTGGTATCACCATCAAGGATAATCTTACCACCATCAGCCACAACAATTGTTGGACCATATAGTGTGTTACCATTCAGGTGAAGGGTACCCTCGACATAGATGACACTATTATTGACAATGGTAGCATGTCCGATTATATGGAACACCTCTGTAACCTCTGTGTTGGCAGCCACGCGATAGTGCCTACCATCAGCGTTTCCTCCTGGGAAATGGTCACCGTTCTTATCGGTCAATGTACGATTCCCATCTTTTGTGTCATTCAGGATAATATCATCGGTGAGCGCAGTATATGACTTCATCCCGTCGATGGAGATCACCTCGAGATTAGCTGGATCTAAATCCCATCCATCCCAGCGGTTACGTCCATTGATGGGGTTCAGATAATAATCTAATGTTTCCACATACTCAGGATACTTACTGGCATCCTCTACGGCACGCATAGAACGACTGCCTGCGGCACCACCGCCAATGTTAGCATTGATCTGACCGTTCTCTACATGTGCTGTATGAACGACACTGCGATTCTTGCTGTCGTAAACGGTAATGTAAACCATTGACTGGTTGGAGGGAATGGTCAGTGAGGTGTTAAGTGTTCCTCCCTCATGAACTTCCTTGAGGGTATAATACTTCGCATTCTTGTTATACAAGGGGTTCTTGTCATAGATACCCACCGTATAAGACTGATCCAAACCTAAGTTAACTGCGATATTCGTAGTCACCTGAGACGCCATGTCCCAAGTCTGACCATTAGGGATATTCAAACCGAGCTGAAGCTCAGCATTCTCTTTCGACTTCGTGTCGATCTCGCCCTGACTCATTGCAGTCACGTCCTTCGTACAACTGCTAATGGAGACAACAAGTGCTAATGCGGCGAAGCCTTTTATCAAAAACTTTTTATTCATCATCTTTGTGTTGTTAAATAATAAAAAAGGGTTATGGTATCCTTATAAAAATATAAGCCTAGAGTGCGCTTGTTTGCGCAAACACCGTTGTATATCCTACAAGGTGTTAACTGTCTATTCGCAAAGTTAATCATTAATTTGGTAAAAACAAAGATTTTACCGATAAACTTGCGGCTTTTAACATTTATAAAGAAGTAAGCAGTCACGATAATCGCAACTGCTTACTGGTGTGGACCAGGTAGGGCTTGAACCTACGACCTCCAGATTATGAGTATCTTAAAGTGATATTCTGTGATATTTTGTTGTTGTGTAAGTGTACTGAATATCAACGTTTTACGAAAATACGATTTTCTATGAATATCAAAAAACACCCCTAACTGAAACAAAATGTTTACGCATTGTTTACGCAGAATTTGGGGCATAATAGATGGTTAAAAGCAACAGACTACAATCTGGAGGTTTCAAATGACCGAATGAATTTGTCCCAAATCACCGAACAAAACTCTGCCAAATGACCAAACGAAAGAAAGCTAAATTACCAAATGGTATATTAGTCTTGACACAATAGATAGTACTATATCTTGGCATAATCTCAATATTTTGCATAGATTGCGCCAAAATATAGCATTATTATTTGGCATAATCTAATATTTTTATTAACTTTGCGCCAAAATATAAATGCTATAAGATGGAAAATTCAATTGTAGGCCGTGAAAAAGAGATAATAGAACTGAAGAAATATCTTTCTTCGGAACAGTCAGAGTTTATTGCTGTCTATGGTAGACGGCGCGTTGGCAAGACATTTCTTATCAAAGAACTGTTGGAGGAACAATTCTGCTTCAGAATGACTGGTAAGGAAAATGCTCGTCTTGGAGAGCAGTTGCTGAATTTTTCATATGCACTATCGGATTTCTTTGACGACAATCGTGTGCCTAAGAATTGGACAGAAGCATTTCGCATGCTCTCTAAAAATATAGAGAAGCAAGAAGAAGGCGCAAAAATCATCTTCATTGACGAACTGCCATGGCTTGACACACAGAAATCCAGATTCCTTGGGGCATTGGAACATTTTTGGAACAACTGGGCATACTATCGTAAGGACATAAAACTAATAGTTTGTGGTTCTGCCACCTCATGGATGCTGAATAAACTGATAAACTCCAGAGGAGGGCTACATAACCGTGTAACTCACAAAATGCTGATATCCCCATTCTGTCTTGAAGAGATGGAGCAATATTTCCAAAGTAGAGGTTTCAACTATGAGCGTCCTGAAATGATAGACTGCTATATGGCTGTTGGTGGTGTGGCCTACTATTTATCATTGTTTGACAAAGACAAAAGCGTGGCTGAGAATATCAATAGCTTGTGTTTTACTAAAGGGGGAGAACTGACGGATGAGTTTAATAGGCTCTATAACTCGCTATTCAAAAAGGCAGAGAACCATATTGCTGTTATAAATGCACTTAGCAGTGCTAGGAAAGGAATGACGCGTTTGGAGCTAATCAACAAGACTAAAGTACTTAATAATGGAAATTTCACTACGTTGCTCAAAGAATTGGAAACATGTGAATTCATACGCTCATATTACCCGTTTGGCAAAGAGAAGAAGAACAAAATGTTTCAGCTCACAGACCAATTCTCTCTCTTCTATCTTCACTTTATGAAAGATAAAAGTAATGTTGGAAAGAACTATTGGCTCCAGAAGATAGGTACACCTGAATATGCAGCATGGTCTGGCTATTCTTTTGAAACGGTATGCCTGCATCACATCGAACAAATCGTCAACGCTTTAGGCATAAGTGGAACATTCTATTCGCCATGTTCATGGGCTTACCGTCCATCGGAAGCAGTGCTTAATGATGTTAACGCAGACGAAGACATGAAAACTGGTGGTCAGATAGACTTACTTATTGACAGGAATGATAAGACTGTAAGCGTGTGTGAAATGAAATATTCAAGCGGAGAATACGAGATAACAAAAGCCTATGCCAGCCATGTTGAGCAAAGGCTCCGTACATTTAGGAAGGTCACATCCACCAAGAAGTCTTTTTCAATAGTTTATGTAACACCTTTCGGACTTCATAACAATATGTACGCAAGGAAGGTAAATAAACAGATAACAGCAGATGATCTATTCAGAAAAGTGTAAATTGTCTCCGAGTATAATTTCATACTTTATCCAAGTATGAAGGTTAAAGATACTTCATTCAACTCCACACAAGAGGCACTTCAGGGGGTGAGACCGATTAGCATAAGCCCGGTTCCCATACAGCGACAGGAGATGCCAAGATTGCATCGCTGCATTTGATTATTGCTTCGGCATAAAAAAAGCACTTGCGAGAAATTCGTAAGTGCTTGATTTTCGGTGTGGACCAGCCAGGGCTTGAACCTGGGACCTCCAGATTATGAGTATCTTAAAGTGATATTCTATGATATATCGTTGTTTTGAAAGTGTACTGAATATCAACGTTTTACGAAAATGCGATTTTCTATGAATATCAAAAAATACCCCTAACTGAAATAAAATGTTTACGCATTGTTTACGCAGATTTATTTTCTAAAGTTCTATAAAAATCAGTCTTTCGACGATCTCTTTATCTATCTATGGTTTCTATCAACTCATCTAACCAAATAGATAGGTTCAAAATGTCATTCATATACCCCAATAGATCAAATTCATTGTCAAGGAATAAATCTTGACTACTTAATACCCATTTGCGCATTCTACCAGTTTGGTGAACTTCAGGTGTTCGGAAAGTATCATCGAGATGAGAAATGGATGCTATTAACGATTTTATGCTAGACGAATCAAGATGGCCTACCATTTTTTTCCCAAATTCCTTCTTGCGACTGTCTGCTTTAATAAAGGAGTCATAATCATTAGGACATAATGCTAGCACAAGTATACCCATAAATTTATCATAAAAAGCTCTATAGCGTAGAGCTATGTCAATATTATGATGAAGCATTTTCAACTTCTTCTTGAATAGTACAGGATTCGATAGAATATTTATGTCATCTTTCCTGTTTATTGAATTACCATCTGGAGAAGCCTTAATTGAATCAATGAATAGAAAAGCCAATGTAATTTTCAAATCAACGAGTGCCGTGAACAAACGCCCACCTTCTGGTAGAGTCATGCATTTGTCAAACCATGAAGGAAGAGTAATGGCATAAAATGGTATGTTAATTTCGTCATGAACATAGTCCTCCAGCAACTCGTTAAACCTAACCACTTCAGATTTATCCCTTAATTTGAACTCTTGATCTTTGAAAGTATTGGCATCAATGCCGAAGAACTCCCGCCTTTCTTTTTCAGCTGCAGAGGAACACATCACTTTGTTGTTCGTTTTTGTCTTAACAGCCTCTGTTGTTTCCGCAACTATGTTGTCTTGAGATTTATTATCCATAATAATTCAACTATACATTACAATCTCATACACCTCTTCTGAAATCCATCCTTATACATATTGTTCATGTTTTTAGAGGGATCTTTACTATTGTTTTTTCATTTACATTGCTGGATTAATAACCATCGTGAAAAATGTCAACCAAATAATAAACCCACTCTATGAATGGCACGAGTGGGTTTGTCATTTTTATGAAATAGGTAGCGCCTTTATACCGTATAAATTATATCTACTCGACTCATATTTATATCTCCATGCTACGATGTTGAAATCCAACGAGTATTCAGATGATAGTTGTTTGAGTATTTTGAGAATATGTTGGTTTGATAGATTCTTTGTGCCTGTTGACATCATTTTCTTCCATGTCTCTTTAGGAATTAGCATATCTTCGGCGAATTCATTAGCTTCTCTTTCCTCTTTGTTGTCTCTTGAATAGTCATGTTCAGATGAGATAAATACAGAGCACTGACTATCTTTTTCAAATGTCATATGCTTTTGTATATGCCCTAATTCATGAAGTATATTAAAAATCAGTCGGCTCATATCATTATATCTATGCGTAGTAATGATTGACGGATATCCCGACATTTGAAGAGATGCAGCGTCTATAGGTGTCTTTTCCAATTTTGGAATAACACTATATGCTATACCATACTTATTTAAAACTAATTGAATGCTCTTTTCTGTTATACCTCCTAAATGAGCACATTTTGAAATCTCCTCTGCCGCTTTTTGGGCATTTCCATACATATACTCCTTTTCTGGCTTTATATTTCTTGACTTGATATAGGCAAGCGTAAGCCATGTTGTTTCGTTTCGTTCGTCTGTTTCATGCTTTTCGTTTTTTTTGAAACAGTGCTGAAGGATGAATGGTTGGGAACTTAAACTTAACACTTGAAATCCCATTAACTCTTCTAATTTGTCCAATTTATCTTGAATAAATAGAGAAGAGTTAATACTCAGCCGTTTATACAACTCTGGTAGATTGATAATGTTTGTAAGCATTTTCTCTATGTTAAATGCTTCACGTTCCTTCTCATCCCTTAATGCAATGTTCTTGGTATCAACCTCGTACTGAGCTTGCAAATTCAACCAAAATTCTGCAGGGATGTCTAATGCAACTTCTAATTTAGCAGCTATTGCAGGAGTTATGTTTTCTCCTTTCAAGAAGCGACTTAGATTAGAAGTCTGCATGTCCATTCTAGAGGCAAGTTCTTTTTGTGACATGCCTCTTGCTTTAAGCTCATCTTTAATAATTTCTGTAGGATGTGCTACTGCAAATGGAATGTTTTTAAATTCTTTACTTGTCGCCATAGTGCTCATTAATTTCTATCAGATTAATTCTGATTCCATTTTCAAACTCTTCGAAGACTAACCTATATTTTGAGTTATAACCAATCCGGACACTATTTTTACCAGCTAGGTCATATTTTAACGCTTCGTAATGAAGTTGTCCATATCTTCCTAAATCTTTTGCAGTGGAGACAGAGCGTAAAATAAGAATGACTTTTGAAAGATCTCTTTTGAAAGATGCATTACTGGCCAGTTTCTTATATCTTTTGTCATTGCTTTTGCCGGTTTTGATTAAAGTCTCTATAGCTTCATCCTCATATTCTATAATTAGCATGCGGTGATTTTTAATTTCGGTGCAAAGATAACGATAAATTATCAATTATGATAACTTTTGAATGAAAAACATAAAATATTTAGTGTTTTTTATACTTTTGCCCTTTGTTACTATTGATATATAGCTAAAATTTCACGTAATAAGACAGCTTTTTTGATTGGTCTTGTTAACATTGTTTCTTTTTAAATTTTCATACTCGACCCAAGTATGACAGTTAAAGATGCTCAATGATACTCTTTTTATGCCAATCGATTACACTTCATTAGAGAAAAAGTTGTAACTTTGCAACGCTTTAGCATTAAGAGCGGGCCATGAACGAACGTTGCTCTTCTTGTCTTAACAGGAAAGTGAGTCTGCTCGCCAGAACGTGGACTGGTAAAAATCCATTCCGATGAATCATCGTGCGGAGGGAGTATTAGTCGGAAGATGCTCTATCCAACTCCACATAAGAGGCTCTTCAGGGGGTGAGACCGATTAGCATAAGCCCGGTTCCCAAACAGCGACAGAAGAGACCGAGATTGCACAGCTGCATTTGATTATTGCTTCGGCAATGGTCAAACGCAGTTGTTTTGTATATACCTGTATGTCAAAATAGCTGCAAGAGAGTGCTAAACATGTTTAATTCTAAAAGCTATTTTGACAATGAAACTAACAAAATCACTTCCCGTCATCAAGGAGCGTAACTGTACAGCCTCCTTGGTTCTTGACCGTCGAACACAGCGACGCAACGCCACGGAATTTCCACTGGCCATGCGGTTCACCATCGACCGTAAGTTCTTTTATCATCTTGTAGGTGGATCTTACACAGAGAAACAATTCTCCGATATCTGTAATGCCACCAAAAGTGCCTCTGATAAATATAAGGAACAACGAATGTGGAGAGATTCCATCGTTCCCAAGTACAAAACCTTATTAGAGGCACTTAACAAGGGCGGACTCCTCACATTTGAAATGGTTCGGTTGGCTGTGACAACAGGAAAAACAACAACGGAAGAGAAAGAAAACCGTTCTTTCTTTGGCATTTGGGAAGAAACCATTCATCACCTCAAAACAGATGACAACGGCATCCGCTATACAACCAGCGAGAGTTATATAAGCGCTTTGAAGTCTTTCCGCAAAATCATGGGTGAAAACGCCATAGAAGGCTTCAAGATTAGTGCAGCCGAGATTCAGAAATGGAAAGATGGCATGCATACCGGCGTTAAAAAGAATGGAAAAATCGTTGGAAAGATACGTGACACGACGGCTGGCATCTATCTCCGTGCCTGTCGCGCCGTGTGGAACACCTGCCTTCGTGAAGGTTATCTTAAAGACGTGCCCTATCCTTTCTCCAACAGGAAGGAAAAGGGTCTGGTCAGTATCCCAACTAGTGCCAGGAGACGTAAATACTATCTTCGCGTCAGCCAGATGACGGAACTCTATCAACTCTTCCTATCGAAACAATACCCAGAGACGTGGAGCGAGCACTATACGAAGATGGCCCACTACTCTTTGGGATTGTTTTTGGTGCAGTACCTTTGCAATGGCTTCAACATGGCAGATGCGGCACGATTGAAGTATGATAGCTATTACTTCCAAAATAGTGGTAAGGCATTTCGTTTCAATCGGAAAAAGACTGCAAGAAACAGTGCCGATGGCTCCGAAGTCATTATTCCCATCATCGAACCCTTACAGAAGATTCTGGATGAGATTGCAGCACCACCCACACGTGATGGATATGTTTTCCCTCAGATTCTTAATGGTGCGGAAAGTGAAAGGGACCGCCGGATGAGAACACAGCAGGAAAATTCTAACGTCCAGGATCGAGTTATCAAAATTTGCCATGATGCTCTACATTG
>JAEEGH010002382.1_pt1 | contig 51021 bp, 38 predicted proteins | sample 9134181 | NCBI WGS metagenome assembly JAEEGH01 (sample SAMN16246544, study PRJNA631951) | gut metagenome | biome: gut microbiome; feature: rumen; material: DP-attached | host: Bos | place: Iran: Karaj | collected 2018-10
CGTTGTACATCGAGCGTTCGAGGATGTCAGCGTACCTGGCGTCGCCCGTGCGCAGGTTCATGCGCCAGTTCCACAGCACCATGCCGACCGAGGCGCAGGTCTCGCAGTAGGCGGTCAGGTTCGGCAGGCTGTAATCTTCGGTGAAACCCTCGTTGTGCCGGGATTGGCCGATACCGCCGGTGATGTACATGTTGCGCAGGACCACGTCGTCCCAGAGGCGGTCCAGGGCGTCGATGTAGCCCTGGTCGCCCGTGCAGGCCGCGACGTCCGCCATGCCGCAGAAGAGGTACATCGAGCGCACGGCATGGCCTGAGATGTCGGTCTGCTCGCGCACGGGCACGACATCCTGGTAGTACTGTGTCGGCCATTTCCGGTCGCTCTTCGAGCCGAAGGAACCATAGCCGTGGCCCCGCTCCTCCAGCAGCCAGTAAGCGAAATCCAGATACTTCCTTTCGCCGGTCGTGCGGTAGAGCTTGACCAGGGCGAGCTCGATCTGCTCGTGGCCGGGCACCCAATGCCGTTTGCCGGGGCCGAAGACGCTCATCGCATGGTCGGCCATCCGGATGCTGACATCCAGCAGCTTGCGCTTGCCGGTCACGTTGTAATACGCCACGGCGGCCTCGATCAGATGGCCGGCGCAGTACATCTCGTGCTTGTCCATGTTGTCCCAGCGGTTCTCCAGGCCCGTCAGGGTATAATACGTATTGATGTATCCGTCGCTCTGCTGCGCCGCGGCGAATTTGTCGATCCATTCGTCGCACTTGGCTTCCAGTTCCGGGTCGGGATGGTTCTGCAGCGAATAGGCCATCCCTTCCAGGGCCTTGTAGACGTCGGAATCGTCGAAGAAGATGCCCGAGTGGGCCCCTTCGCCCCGGGCGGCGTTCTCGAAGTTGCGGATCCGGCCCGTCTGGTTCTCGATCTGGTCGATGCAGACCTTGAGGGTCACGTCCTTGTGGCTCTGGAGGCGGGGGCCCCAGAAAGCGTCGTCGATGGTGACTTCGGAGAAATTGACGGGGGTGAGGGTCTGGGTCGGGGCCGACGGAGAGCAGGAGGCCAGCAGGGCGAGGAGCGCCGGAAGGAGGAGCGTTTTTCTCATGGATGCGAATGTTTCTTTCCAAAGTTCATCATTTTTTTGCTCGCATCAAAATCGCCGCCGGCCGCGGATTTCGCCACACGGGCGGGCTTTTCGCGACTTAAACGTTTATCATACGGCTATCGGCGGGGGAATGCTTAGTTTCGGGGACTAAATACTTAAACTATGCTCGTCCAAGTTTCCTGCGCCAAATGCATCGGCATCGAAGCCGTTACCGTGACCGTTGAGGTGGATATCCGCAGCGGGATCGGCATCCACCTCGTCGGGCTCGGAGACACCGCCGTCAAGGAGAGCCTCCTGCGGACCGTCAACGCCCTCCAGTCGCTCGGGTACACCATTCCCGGCAAGAAGATCGTCATCAACCTAGCGCCCGCCGACCTGCGCAAGAATGGCAGTCTCTACGACCTGCCCATCGCCCTGGGCATCATCGCGGCCTCCGAGCAGCGGAAGTTGCCGCTGCTGGATGGATTCCTCATCATGGGGGAGCTCGGCCTGGACGGGGAAGTGCGCGAGATCACGGGCGCCCTGGCCTACGCCGAGATGGCGGTACGCGACGGCTTCCGGGGCTGCATCCTGCCCGTGCGTTCCGCGATGGAGGCGGTGGAGTTCCGGCAAGTCCAAGTGTACGGCATCCGCACCCTGGACGACGCGATCCGCATCCTGTCGGGGGAGTCGGCCTGCGAGGACCTGCTGGTCTGGAACACGCCGGACTACGCCCGCCTGCGGGAGGCCCCGCAGCTGCCGGACGCCGTTTCTTCCTATATGGATTTCTCCGAAATCATTGGGCAGGAGCAGGCGAAACGGGGCGTGGAAATTGCAGCTTCAGGCTGCCACAACGTACTTCTCATCGGTTCTCCGGGTTCCGGCAAGAGCTCCCTGGCCAAGGCGATGGCGGGCATCCTGCCGCCGATGTCGATGGAGGAGTCGATCCAGACTTCCAAGATTTATTCGGTCGCCGGGCGGGCGCATTCGGGCGTGGGCCTGATCCGTCAGCGCCCCTTCCGCGCCCCGCATTACACGGCCTCCCTGCCGGCGCTGATCGGCGGCGGCTCGGATACGATCCTGCCCGGGGAAATGTCACTCGCGCACAACGGGGTGCTCTTCTGCGATGAATTCTGCGAAGCGCCGAAAAAGATGATCGAGGCCCTGCGCGCGCCGATGGAGGACCGCCGGGTCGTGATCTCGCGGCTTAAAAACAAGGTGGAATATCCGGCGTCCTTCATGCTGGTCGCGGCGACCAATCCCTGCCCTTGCGGCTGGTACGGGGAAGGGGACCGCTGCACCTGCACGCCGGGACGGAGGGAGGCTTACCTGGGGCGCTTGTCGGGTCCTTTGCTGGACCGCGTAGACCTGCAACTTTGGCTCAAATCCGTCGATCCGGGGAAACTGGTACGGGGCTCATTGTCAGAGACTTCGGAGCAGGTACGCGCCAGGGTGATCGCGGCCCGGGACATCCAGGCGGAACGCTTCCAGGAGGAGCCGATCCGGGTCAATGCCGAGATGGACAACCGCATGATCAGGCGCTACTGCCCCCTGGACGCCCGCTGCCAGGACTACCTGGAGAAAGTGATGACGCGCATGGGATTGTCGGCACGCGCCTGCTCCCGCATCATCAAACTTGCCCGCACCATCGCCGACCTGCAGGCGGCCGCGGAATCCCGTCCCGCCGGACCCATCACGGTCCCGCACCTTGCCGAAGCCGCCGGCTACCGCTTCCTCGACCGGCAGCACATCTTTGATCTCTAAATAAGTGAATACGATGGATGAAAATATCTTGATTCCTATTGAAAACCGCATCATGATGATAAGAGGGAAGCAGGTGCTGCTTGACAGGGACCTTGCTGAACTGTATTCAGTGGAGACAAAAGTATTGAATCAGACGGTGAAAAGGAATATCGACCGATTTCCGGAAGACTTTATGTTTCAGTTAAATGAGTTGGAGTTTCAAGAATGGAGGTCACAATTTGTGACTTCCAATTCAATCAAAATGGGCATGCGACGTAAGCCATTCGCTTATACGGAACAGGGGATTGCAATGCTCAGTGGTCTACTTCATTCGGAGCATGCCATCAAGATGAATATCATGATAATGAGAGCATTCGTAGCCATGCGTCATTTCCTGTTAAACAATGCTCAATTATTCCAGAGGATAGAAAAAGTTGAGTTGCGTCAATCCAAGATTGAAGATAAGATGGGAAGGATTTTAGATAAAATGGAAGACGTACAACCCAAGCAGGGTATCTTCTTTGACGGTCAAGTTTTTGATGCGTATGTTTTTGTATCAAAACTCATTCAAATGGCGCAAAGAGATGTCGTCCTTATTGATAATTATGTTGATGAAAGCGTTTTGACATTACTGGATAAAAGACAAACAGGGGTTTCCGCCAGGGTATATACTTCACAAAAATCCCGGATTTTTCAATTGGACATAGATAAGCATGATGAGCAGTATCCTTCAATTACGATTATCCCTTTCAATCATTCACATGATCGTTTTCTGCTGATAGACGATGAGGTGTATCTGATTGGCGCCTCGTTGAAGGACCTCGGAAAAAAATGGTTCGGTATTTCTCTAATGAAAGACTGGACGGCAAAGGAAATCTTAGACAAAACCAAAACTCGCTGAGAGTTGTTGCCGGCTACCGCTTCCTGGACCTGGCGCATCTTTTTGAGGGATAGTGTTCTGTATTTTAGAAAAATATTTTGTTATATGGAATTATTGGGTATTTTTGTAATTGATGATTGAGATGAGGATATTTACCCAGCAGGCGTTGGCCGCCTACTGCAGGGAGTACCCCGAGGCGAGGGTAGCCCTACAGAACTGGAAAGTTATCGTCAGGAGGAGTAAATGGAAGTCTTTCGCGGATGTGAAAAAGACATTCCGGACGGTGGATTACATCGGGAAGCAGCGATGTGTGTTTAATCTGAAAGGAAATGATTTTCGTCTGGTGGCTGTGATAAAATACACGATAGGATTCGTCTATATTCGTTTTGTCGGCAGCCATGAAGAATATGAGAGAATAGATTGTCTGACTGTATAAAGCAGGTAGGTTATGGCAAAGCTGGAAAACCATGCACAGTATGAATGGGCGGTAGCCAGGGTAGAAGAATTGCTGCCCCTGGTCGATGAAGATACGCCACAGGATGATCCCGCCTTCATAGAATTGTCTGTCCTTTCCAACCTGGTGGCGGATTATTCCGATGAATACTTCGATATCGGTGAGCCTTCTCTGGCGGAGATGATCCGGCTGCGTATGTACGAGATGGGGTTGACGCAGGCAAAACTGGCCGAACTGATCGGTGTAAGCGCTTCTCGTGTCAGCGAGTACTTATCCGGGAAGAGTGAACCTACACTCAAGATTGCAAGAGAGATCAGCTCTAAGTTGGATATTGATCCGGCCTTGATCCTGGGTGTGTGATTATTTCCAGATGCGGATGGTCTTTGTCTCGGGGTTGATGAGATACCGGATACCGGGAGATAATTGGACGACCACATCCAAGACTTCCGCAATCGAATCTCCGTCAAAGAGAGCAGTAAAGGTGTCGTGGGCGCAGTTTTCATCGATTTCCAGACGATATCCGTAACGCCGGTACAATTCCCCGCTCTTGTCTTTGAGTGTCTGGTCCTTGAATGAAATGGCCCCTTTTTCCCAGGAATAAGTTTGTTTCTCCGGCAGCCGCTGTATGGTGTAGGTCCGGGAGGAAGGAAGGTAAATCAGACTCTCTCCCGGAGCGAGGGGTGCGCTCTGGCTTGATCCGGGGAAGCAGACAGTGACGCTGCCGTTCTTCAAAGAGACGGAGCTGGTTTCTTCTCCCGGATAGCATGCGATATCAAAGGAAGTACCCGTCACTTCGACCTCATAGTCAGCTGTCTTTACCCGGAAAGGGAATTTGTCCATATGTACGACCTCAAAGGAGGCTTGTCCCGTGAGATTGACGCTTCTGGATTTTTTCCAGTTGAGAGGATTATAGGTGAGACGGGAGCAGTCGTTGAGGAGAAGGGTCGTCCCATCGGGCAGGTTGGCACTGGTTTGCTGTCCGATTCCGGTTTGGATGGTAATGTCTCCTGCCAGACGTCCGGGGACCTGTTTCCTGCTTCCAAGTACCCAACCCAGGGCAAAAAGCATTGCCAATCCTGCCGCCACGGCAAATGAAGTCCGGGAGAACGGCTTCTTTCCGCGGGCGGAGAGCCGGCTTTTCAGCCGTCTCCATTCCCGATCCGTGTCGGCCGCCTTCCGGTCCCGGTCGGCATTCAAGGCGAGGAGACCCGATTTCAGGGAGAAAAGGTAATCCTTGTTCTCTTGGCTTTCATTCAGCCAGTCGAGGACTATCCGGCTTTCTTCGGGGCTCAACTCTCCATCCAGATATTTGATAATGAGGGACTGGTCTATCATGTGCTTGTTACATAAGGTTCAATAAAACGATGATGGCTGCAAGGCAGTCTTTCAGACGCAGGCGGATAGTCCGTATGCCTTTATACACTTCGTCTTCTACCGTACGGACGGAAAGGTTCAATTCCTGGGCGATCTCCTTGTTGGACATTTCCTTCTCCTTGCGCATACGGACAATCTGCTGGCAGCGTGCCGGCAGCGAATCAAGGGCTTTTTGCCAGCGGCCATGGAGGTCAGCATAGTACAGGTCGTCAAGGACGTCCGGTTCGCTGAGGAACCAGTCGACCTCCGCCTCCTGTAGAGCGGCCCCTGCCGTATCCTGGAAACGGGTAAGAATCATCCGGTTGCGGATCTCCCGCCGACAAAGATTACGGAGAATCGTGTACATATATTTGATGGCGGCTTCCGCCTGCTGGATGGAAGGAAGATGCTTCCAAAGAATAATGAAACACTCTTGGACAAGGTCTTTCGCCTTTTCTGAGTCGGCAATCAACTCGAAACAGAAGGCGAACAACCGGGGCTGATAGGTGCGGAACACCCACTCGAAAGAATGGAGGTCTCCCGAACAAGCCTTTCGCCATATTTCCAACTCTTTCGCGTCCATTTGTGATTGGAATGCTTCGCGGCAAACATAAAAAAAATAAAAATGAAAAAAAATATCCGTAGTTTTCCCGAGAAAAGACTCTTATAAGCGTAAACACAAATAACCAATTTTTCTTTATGACTTCGATGCACAAGGGCTCGCCCCTGTACGGGAGGCTTTTCCTGCCTCTTCTGCTTCTTGTTTCGGGTCTGCTGTTCTCGACGGCAGTCTCGGCTCAAGAAAAAAAAGTGACGGTTTCTCTCAAGAATCGTCCCTTGTCGGAATTGATCCGCTCGCTTGAGCGACAGACCGGCATGACCTTCTTTTATTCATCTCCGGCAGTAGATGTCAGCCAGCCTGTCACGGTCGACTGTTCTGGCGGAACACTCAGTGATGCGCTAGACATTGCGTTAAAGGGGACCTCTGTTTCCTATTCGATTTCCGGCAATAGGGTGATGCTTTTTCCCCGCCCGGCAGGAACGGCCCCGGACGACGGACTTGTCTCCGTCAAGGGTGTGGTGCAAGATGAGGCGGGTGAACCGGTTATCGGTGCCTATGTATATCAGAAAAGCAACCGGCAGAATGGAACCGTTACGGATGCGGATGGATCGTTTTCCATCAATGCTCCGGCCGGAACGCTGCTCATCGCTTCCTCAATCGGTTATCTGGAAGCAGAGATGCCCGCCGCATCCAGAATGGACTTTGTCTTGTTTGAGGATACCGAGCAGTTGGACGATGTCGTGGTCATCGGCTATGGCTCGGTCAAGAAAAAGGACCTGACAGGGGCCATCGCCCATGTCAAGACGGAGCAGTATTCCACCCAGAGCTATACGAATGCCCTGGATATGTTGAGTGGTACGGTAGCTGGTTTTAATTCCAATTTCGGCACTTCGGCCTCCGGATCGAGCAGCATGGAGATCCGTGGCCCGGCATCCCTCTCGGCCAACAATACGCCCCTAGTTGTTCTGGATGGCGTGATTTTCAATGGCTCGATCAATGATATCAATCCTTCCGACATCGAATCCGTCGAAGTCCTCAAGGATGCGAGCAGCGCCGCCGTCTTCGGCGCCCGTGCTGCTGCCGGTGTCCTGATGATCAACACGAAGAACGGCGGATCCTCTGACAAGATGTCCATCAATTTTTCAGCGAAAATCGGGTTGCAAGGCTTTACCAACCTGATCCTTCCGAACAATCTGAAGGGCTTCCTGCAGCGTCGTGAAGATTACTTGACCCGGGTGAACGGAGAAAAACAGAAAGGATACTATGCCCATCCTGACAATCTTCCGGCCGGGATCGATCTTCAGACCTGGTTGAATTACGACGCCTCTTATGATCCGGACCCGGTCAATACATGGATGACCCGCATGAACCTGACGGAAATCGAGCAGGCCAATTATCTGGCCGGCAATGAATACAACTGGTATGACCTCTGTACCCGGACGGGACTGCGCCAGGATTACAATGTCAGCCTCTCCAACGGATCGGGTCGTTCCAAGTATTTTGTTTCCCTGGGTAGAACCGACAATCAGGGTACTTTTTATGGGGACGATTATGAGATCTTCCGTTCGAGGGTGAATGTCGAGACAAAGGTGACGGACTTCCTGACAGTCGGTGTCAATGCCCAGTTCTCCGACAAGAACAATCCCGGGACTCAGGTTTCATATGGAAACGTCCTTGTCCAAAGCCCGCTGGCTTCCCCGTACGATGCGGACGGTAATATCAAATGGTATGCAACGGACGATCCCGGGTTCGAAAGAAACCCGCTGGTCACCCCGATGGACCGGGCCAAACTCAACAAGACCCAGAGCCTGTTTGCCAACTTGTTTGCGGAAGTCCGGCTCCCTTTGGGGTTTAACTACAAGGTCTCCTGGATCAACCGCTACAACTGGTCCAAAAACTATTATTACGATTCCACTAATTCTCCGGATGGGGACAAGGTGGGTGGTCACGGAAACCGGGTGAACTCATCCCTCTATGAATGGCAGGTAGATAATATCCTGTCCTGGCGCAAGACTTTCGGCGTGCATGATTTTTATGCTACCTTCTTGTACAATGCGGAGAAAAACCAAAGTTGGAGAGATGAGGAGGACAATACCAATTTTTCCCCGAGCGAAGCTCTAGGATATCATCTGCTGAATATTGGCAGCACTCCTTCCATCAAGACCCAAGATACCTATTCCACGGGCAACGCCATTATGGCGCGCCTTAACTATACCTTGCTGAACCGGTATATGTTTACTGCTTCCGTCCGTCGTGACGGATACTCCGCATTCGGTATCAACAACCCCTATGCGATCTTCCCTTCCGGTGCCGTCGCCTGGGTCTTGTCGGACGAGCCTTTCTTCCGCTCCAGATGGATCAACACCCTCAAGCTCCGTGTCTCTTACGGCTTCAACGGCAACCGGGATATCGGTATCTATAGCGCCCTGGCCCAGTTGGGTACGACCAAATACTCCACGGGCTTGGAGTATGTGTCCGGCATCTATAATTCCACGATGGCCAATTCCGATTTGAAATGGGAGAAAACCGCATCGTTGAATCTCGGCCTGGATTTCGCCGTGGCGGACAGCCGGGTAAACGGATCCGTAGATGTGTATAAGATGACCACTACCGACCTGCTCCTGCCCCGGAGCCTGCCAACCATCATCGGGTATGACAGCGTGATGTCCAATCTCGGACAGCTGGATAACAAGGGTATCGAACTGACAGTCAACAGCCTCAATGTCAATCGTCCCGACTTCCGGTGGAATTCGACCTTCACTTTCTCCGCCAATCGCAACCAGATCGTTCACCTGTACGGGGAGATGATCGATGTCGTGGATGAGGATGGGAATGTCACCGGCCAGCGTGAGGCAGACGATATTGAAAACCGCTGGTTCATCGGCCAGGCTATCGACCGGATCTGGGACTACAACTTCCTGGGCATCTATCAGCTGGACGATGCCGAGGAGGCTACCAGATTTGGAAAAGCGCCCGGTGACGCCAAACTGGAGGATGTGAAGGAGGACGGTGCCATCACCCAGGAAGACAAGACATTCCAGGGATACACGCGTCCCAGGGCTCGTCTGGGACTGGCAAACAGTCTGACGTTGTTCAAGAACTGGGAGATTTCCTGCTTCATCCGCGCCGATCTGGGCCATTACAGGGCAAACGGATACCTCAAGCATACGTCTTCCGTAGAGAACCGGACCAACCGTCTGGCGATTCCTTATTGGACGCCGGACAATCCGACCAATAAGTACACGCGTCTGCTGACGGTGGACACACCCGGATTCACCCAGTATGAAAGCACCGGCTTTGTCCGCCTGCAGGACCTGACGATCGCTTACAACCTTCCGAAGACCTTGCTCCAAAAAGTCAAAATCGACCGTGCCAGGTTGTATTTCAACAGCAGGAACCTGGTGACTTTCACACGCTGGACCGGATGGGATCCGGAGTCAGGCAATACCGCCATGCCGCGTATCTTTACTTTTGGAATTGACGTAACCTTATAAGTCCAACGGGTATGAAACATCTTTTCAAATCAATATTCATCTTCTCGGCGGCTCTCTTGCTTTCCGCTTGCGGGAAAGATTTCCTGGACATCAAGCCGCTTTCCATCTTTACACCCGAATCGATATATGTCGATGAGGACGGGTTCGAAGGGGTACTGGTCAACATGCGCAAGAATCTCCGCGGAGACTTTTACGGAGAGTCCAGCGGCCTTTCCTGTGAACTGATCGCATCCGACATCGCCGTCAGCGCCAACAAGGCTACCAATGCCATCCACAATTTCGATACCCAGGTCGTTCCGTCCGGAACGGGGACCAACTATGATTTCCACGATTTCTGGACTCGTGGCTACAACCAGATCCGGAGTGCCAACGTGGTTCTGAGTCGCATCGAGAACGGTACTTTTGCCAATGAAAGTGAAAAGAACGCCATCATTGCCGAAGCCTATTTCCACCGTTCGTTCTGGTACTATCGCCTGGTGCATCTCTATGGAGATGTCCCTTTCTTGAATAAGGAATACACGGCCCCCAAAATCGACTTTTACACCCATTCCCGTACGACGATCCTGAAAAAGATCCAGGAAGATATGGAATGGGCGGTGAAATGGTTGCCCGAGACGGTGGTCCCCGGGGCCGTCAACAAAGCTGCCGGAAACCATCTTCTCGCCAAGATATGTCTGGCCAACCACGATTATGACGGTGCCGTCAGAGCGACGACCGCCGTCCTTTCAGATGGGAAACACGCCTTGATGACCAATCGTTTCGGTGTAGATAAGTCCGAGGCCAGATATAATGTGATTTGGGACCTGCATCAGAAAGAGAACAAGAGTCTCTCCGAAAACACGGAGGGCATTCTGGTCGTCCAGGAACGCTACGAACTGCCCGACGCCAATATCGCCGGCGGAACGCAGTCCATGCGCCGCTACACCCCGTCCTGGTGGAATTCTGCCTACATGAAGGATCCTGACGGAAAGCGCGGAACCATCGACACCAAGAACAACGCCTTCCTCATCAAGGTAGGTCGGGGTGTCGGTTATGTCCGCCCTTGCAGTTACTATAACTATGAGATCTGGGATCATTGCGGCGCCGATCTGCGTCATGACGGAGAAGAGAACTGGTTCTCCTGCGACAAGTTCATCTACAACAATCCTTCTTCCAAGTATTATGGCCAACCCGTCCAGATCCAGTATACCAACGCGATCGATACGATCCACTGCTGGTTCCCCTGGCCTTACTACAAGATCTATATCGAGGATGAGGAACGTCCCGACCAGCCGTATGGAGGCCATTCTGACTGGTATCTGTTCCGTGTGGCGGAGACTTATCTGATCCGTGCGGAGGCGTATTATTGGAAGAATGACCTGACGCATGCCGCGGAAGACATCAATGCCGTCCGCACCCGTGCCCTGGCTCCTCCTGTGGCGGCATCCGATGTCACGATCGGATACATCCTGGACGAGCGCGCCCGCGAACTCTATGCCGAGGAATTCCGCAAGACCGAGTTGACCCGTATCGCCTACATGATGGCAGAGAAGGGTATCGGCGGTTATTCCATGACCAATTTCTCGGACAAGAATTACTGGTATGACCGCGTGATGGAGAAGAACGAACTCTATCGCCCCGGCAACATCTTCTGGGGTGCCGGCATTTTCAAGATCAGTCCTTTCCATGTTCTCTGGCCCATCCCTTCCTCGGCGATTGACAGTAACCAGGGTGGCGTGATCAACCAGAACAAAGGATATGTGGGAAGTGAGAAAAATGTGGATCCTTTGACGGTCATTGATGATAATCAGTAAAAACAAGGTATATTCGGGCCGGACAACCTTCCGGCCCTTTTTCTGACGAAATGAAAGCGAAACAACTGTTATGGGTGGGGCCTGCATTCCCCGCGCTGCTCCTGATCCCTTCCTGCAGGGAGACGAAGGGTCCCGCCATTTCGGACAAACCGAACGTGTTGTTCATCTTCGTGGATGACCTGCGACGCGAGATGGGCGCCTACGGCAGCCCCGTCCTGACACCCAATATGGATGCCTTGGCTGCATCGGGATCCCTTTTCACCCGTCAGTTCGTGCCCTGTCCTACCAGCGGAGCCTCCCGCTACGGCCTGCTGACGGGCATGTATCCGTCGGACCCGTCCCATCTTTCCAATGAGGCCTGCCGCACGGAACTGTCCGGCCGGCCGGAAGGGGATCGTCCGGAAACGATGTTCCACCAATTGAGGCGGCATGGATACCGGACCGTGGGCATCGGCAAGATATCCCATTATGTGGATGGTTGCCTGTATGGCTATGAGGCTCCAAAGACCGATATCCCTGAACTTCCCTACAGTTGGGATGAGATGCTTTTTGATGCGGGGAAATGGGGCAATGGCTGGAACGCGTTTTTCGGCTATGCCGACGGGACGAACCGTCAGAGCCGGCACAAACAGGTAAAGCCCTATGAATGTTTCGACGGGGACGATGAAAGCTATCCGGATGGATTGACCGCCAGACTGGCGGTCTCCAAACTCAAGGAACTCGCCGCCGGCAGGGAACCTTTCTGCCTGGCCGTCGGATTCTTCAAGCCGCATCTGCCCTTCACTTCACCCAAAGCATACTGGGACCTTTATGACGAGGATTCCATCGCCTTGTCTCCTGAGCCGGACATTCCGGAGGGGATGAACAGGATGTTCCTGCACGACAGCGACGAGTTCAAGAGTTACCGGCTGGGTGATGAGAAGCCTTCCGTGGAGGACCGGGTCTCGGATGCTTATGCGCGTAAACTCCGGCATGCCTATTATGCCTGCGTGAGCTACGCGGATGCGCAGGTGGGTAAGGTCCTCTCGGCCCTGGAAGAATCGGGTCTGGCCGACAATACGGTCGTCATCCTCTGGGGCGATCACGGATGGCATCTGGGCGACCAGCGGATCTGGGGGAAACATACCGTTCTCGAGACGGCGTCATCCAGCGCACTGGTCATCCGGGCTCCGGGCCGTCCCCAGGGTATTGTCAATGACCGCATCGTCAGCGCTATAGACCTTTATCCTACGTTGATGGCTCTTTGCGGCGTCCCTTGCCCGGAAGGCTTGGACGGGCACAGCCTCGTCCCGTTGCTCGATCGCCCGGACGACCCGTCCTGGCAGGATGTGGCATACACTTATTACCGCCATGTGCTTTCCGTGCGTACACCGCAATACCGGCTGGCCCGTTGTGTCGAGAACGGCGTGGTTTCCACGGAACTGTACGAATATGGCCCCGACCGCATCGAGCACCGCAACATCGCTGCCGAAAAGCCCGGAGTCGTAGCGGAACTGATCCCTCTCTGGGAAAAAGGCCTGACCGGCGCATTCCGGTAAAATATTTCGTATCTTTGCGGTCGATGAGACATGAATTGAAGATCGAGAGCCTGGAAAGGATCGATGCGGCCGCGGAAGAATTCCTGAGTCAGCTCGGGGAGCGGCGCATCGTGGCGTTCTACGCCCCGATGGGGGCGGGGAAGACCACGTTCACGAACGCGGTCTGCCGCGCCCTCGGCGTCAGGGACGACGCCGTCAGCTCCCCGACCTTCGCCATCGTCAACGAGTACCGCACCCGGGACGGTGAGTCCGTCTATCATTTCGATTTCTATCGGATCAACAAGATCGCGGAAGCCCTGGACATTGGCTTTTTTGACTACATCGACAGCGGCTGCCTCTGCCTGATGGAATGGCCGGAGAACATCGAAGACCTTCTTCCCGAGGAGACGCTTCGGGTCCGCATCGCCGTCGAGCCCGACGGCTCCCGCATCCTCAGTTGGGAAGATTAGGCCACATTTTCCCTGTACATTTGTATTTATTTCCTGAAAAATGCATAAGTTTGCGAAAGTGAGCAAGTTTCGTGGGACTATGCAATAACGAATATAGTTATGTGAGATAGCGAACAATTGGGTACGCCGTTGTTGCAAGAATATCTGGAAGACGATAATTTTATTTGCAATATGGTCGGTAACGATACCCATGGTCCGCACGCTGCTATGCATAGACAATTCCAGCGAATATGACCGCTCCATCGTCCGGGGGCTGATACAGTATTCGCAAGAGCACGGCAATTGCCTGCTCTTGTCCCGCGTACCCTCCAGCCTGAGCGCCGAGTCCAAGAACGGCTACCGCATCGCCCAATGGGCCCGGGACTGGAAAGCGGACGCCATCATCGGCCGATGGCCCTACGACGACCTCCTTCCCCTTTCCAGCCTCGACTGTACGGTCGTCATCCAGAACCTGACCTCCCGCCAGACCGGCTTCTCCACCATTACCGGCGAATACGTGAAGACCGGCGAGCAAGCCGCCGAATTCTTCATCCGCAGGCGTTTCGTCAACTTTGCCTTCTTCGGTGTCAAGGACATCATCTGGTCCGAGGAGCGCGCCCAGGGCTTCCGCAATGTCGTCAAGCTCCACGGCTTCCACTACCAGGAATACACCGTCCGGAAGGCCCCGGAGGCCGAAAGCAGCGACATCATCCGCTGGCTCGCCGACCTTCCCAAGCCCGTCGCCGTGTTCTGCAGTGACGACGAATACGCCCTCGCCATCTCCGAATACTGCCGCCTGGCCCGGATCCGCGTCCCACAGGATGTGGCCATCCTGGGCGTGGACAACGACGAACTGCTCTGCAATATCTCAGACCCGCCCCTGTCCTCCATCGTCCAGGACGCCGAAAAGGGCGGCTACGAGCTGGGACGCATGCTGCACGAGCAGGAAAAGGAACCCTCCGGGAACAGGCCGATTTTCGTCATCTCCATCAAGCCGGGCCTTGTCGTCCAGCGGGGCTCCACCCAGCAGCACAACGTCGAAGACAAGGAGGTGGCCAAGATGCTGGAATTCATCGACCAGAATTTCACCCGCGAGATCACGACGGCGGAAATCTTCAGCAAGGCCTTCCTCTGCCGCCGCGCCGCCGAGATCCGCTTCAAGAAAACTACGGGTACGACGGTCTACAAATATCTGATAGACAGGCGGATCGATCATCTCTGCTCCCTACTCGAGACCACAGACTTGTCCCTGACCGAATGTGCCGCCCGCTCCGGCATCTTCGACATCAATTATCTCTTCCACGTCTTCAAGAAAGTCAAAGGCTGCTCCCCGGCCGCCTGGCGCCGCTCGAAGCGCTGATCCGGGTCTCCCAACTCTGCAATAACGAATATCTTTGTGTGCATTAGCGAACAAGGAGAGCCGCGTTGTTGTAACAAAAAATTATAGGAAATAATTTTAGTTGCAATAACCGAATCACTTATGTTCCGAAAACTCATAACGGCCCTCCTCGCGCTGGTCCTCGTCGTCCCCATCTGGGGGCAGGGCGGGCGTCTGACCGTCCGGGGCCGGGTAACCGACTCGGAAGGGGAGGCGCTCGAAGCCATCACCGTCTATGAGGACGGCCGCCTCTCCAACGGCACCGTCACCGACGCGAACGGCCGGTACAGCATTACCGTGCCGAAGGGCGCCGTCCTCGTATTCTCATCCCTGGGTTACGTGGATGCCCGGAAAACCATCCGCAATGAAGGAACCGTCGACATCACGATGCAGGACGACCGCGAGGCCCTTGAGGCCGCGGAAGTCGTCAGCGTCGGTTACGGCACGCTCTCCAAGCGCGACCTGACCGGCTCCGTGGCGAAGGTTGACATGGACGAAATCATGAAGGCGCCCGTCACCTCCTTCGACAATGCGATCGCGGGCCGCGTGGCCGGCGTTGTGGTGAGCAGCGCGGACGGCGAGGTCGGCTCCACCGCCACCATCACGATCCGCGGCAACAACTCCATCACCCAGAGCAACGAGCCCCTCTACGTCATTGACGGCTTCCCTTCCGAATCCTCCAACGCGACCACCATCAACCCGGCCGACATCGAGAGCATCGATATCCTGAAGGATGCCTCCGCGACCGCCATCTACGGCGCCCGCGGCGCCAACGGCGTCATCGTCATCACGACCAAGAGCGGCAACGAGGGCGTCCCCGTCGTCAACCTGACGGCCTCCCTGAGCGCCGGCAAGGTGACGAATACGATGGAATTGATGGGCGCCTACGAATTCGTGAAGCTCCAGGACGAGATCTACAAGGTCCGCGGCACGACCCACATGTACACCTACGCCTACGGCCCGGACGGCATCCCCAAGCCCGACGTCTATACGGTCGAGGACTACCGCGACGCCCCGAGCATCGACTGGCAGGACCTGGTGTACCGGACGGCCCTGACCCAGAACTACAACGTTTCCGTCTCCGGCGGCAGCCGCAAGACGGGCACGCGCTACAACGTCAACCTCTCCACCCTCGACCAGCAGGGTATCATCAAGAATTCCGACTTCCAGCGCTACCAGGGCAAGGTCTCCCTCATCCAGGAAGTCGGCAAGCGGGGCCAGCTTGACCTGCGGGTCAACTACGCCCGTTCGGTCAAGAACGGCCTGTCGCCGACCAACCGGTCGTCGTACTTCTTCTACTCCGTCTGGGGCTACCGTCCCACCAAGCCCCTCCTCTACGGGCGCGACGTGGACGACATCATCGACGCGATGCTGGACATCGAGGACGGCAAGGTCCTCGACTCCCGTTTCAACCCGCTCAAGTCCATCGAGAACGAGTACCGCAAGCGCCTGGAGAGCAATTTCTCCGCCAACGGCGCCTTTACCTTCGCTTTCACCGACGACCTCAAGCTGCGCATCTCAGGCGGCTACCTGGAGTATACGATGAAGAACGAGGAGTTCAACGGCAGCGCGACGACGACCGGCAACCCCTATTCCCTGACCGGCCGCGGCGTCAACGGCGCCATCTACTGGTACGAGCGCCGCAACTGGCTCAACGAGAACACCCTGACCTGGAACAAGACCCTCGCTGACAAGCACCGCCTCAACCTGCTCGGCGGTCTCACCTTTCAGGGCGACAACTACAAGTATAACGGCACGGTGGCCTACCAGATGACCAACGAGACCCTGGGCCTGAACGGCCTCCACACCGGTGTCTATCAGACCGTCGTGCCTTGGGAGCGGGCCTGGACCCTGATGTCCTACCTCGCCCGCTTCAACTATTCCTACGACTTCCGCTATTACCTGACGGCTTCCTTCCGCGCGGACGGCTCGTCCAAGTTCCCCGTGCATAACCGCTGGGGCTATTTCCCTTCGGCCTCTGTGGCCTGGAACTTCAACCGGGAGCCCTGGCTGAAGGATCTGGGGTGGCTCAGCAACGGCAAACTGCGCGCGTCCTGGGGATATACCGGTAACAACCGGACCGACACCCCTTATGACTTTTACGCCATCATGCAGACCTCGCCGGGTTCGACCCAGACTTTCGACTATGTCTCCGGCGGCCAGATTGTCCCGGGCTACTACCAGTCCAACATGGAGAATCCCAACCTGAAATGGGAGACGACCGAGCAGACGGACCTCGGTCTCGACCTGGCCTTCCTGGACAGCCGGATCAAGCTGACGGCCGACGTCTACGTGAAATACACCCGCGACCTCCTGCTCAACGCCACGATTCCCGCCTCCAGCGGCTACACGCAGGCGATGATCAACATCGGGTCGCTGCGCAACCGCGGCCTTGAGTTGACCCTCGACCTGGTTCCGTTCCGCAAGAAAAACTTCGAATGGGACTTCAGCGCCAACATCGCTTTCAACCGCAACACCGTCGTGGCCCTGTCCGGCTCGCAGGACGTGCTGATGTCCCAGGTTAGCTTTGACGGCCAGTACAGCAGCCAGTTCGCCTACATCACCCAGGTAGGGAAGCCTGCAGGCCTGATGTACGGCTACCTGTATGAAGGTACTTACAAGCCGGACGATTTCGACGAGACCGGCCTCAAGCGGGGCGTTGCCTACGTGGAAACCGTCGGCAAGGAAAAGACGCAGGCCGGCTATCCCAAATACAAGGATATCAACGGCGACGGCATCATCGACGACAGCGACCGCACCGTCATCGGCTGCGGACAGCCCCTGGCGACCGGCGGATTCTCCAACGTTTTCCGGATCTGGGATTTCGACTTGAACTTCTTCTTCCAGTGGAGCTACGGCAACCATATCCTCAACGCCAACCGCCTGGTCTTCGAGAACCCGCGCCGCACCAACCTCAACCAATTCATCTCCGTCGAGAACCGTTATTCGGCGACCAATACGACCTCCGACATCCCCGTCGCCTACGCCGAGGCCATCGACAACTACTCCTCCCGGGTGATCGAAGACGGCTCCTACCTGCGCCTCAAGACCTGTTCCCTGGGCTACAACGTCCCGACCAAGCTGCTTTCCAAGCTGCATATCCGGGACGCCCGCATCTACGTCTCCGGAGAGAATCTCTGGACCCTGACGAATTACTCGGGTAACGATCCCGAGGTCTCCACCCGACCGACCGTTCTTACGCCCGGCTTCGACTGGTCGCCCTACCCGCGCGCCCGGAGCCTGACCGCTGGTATCAATCTCAAATTCTAAAAAGGCAGGATCATGAAAAAGATAATCAGCATACTATCCTTCGGCTGCCTGCTGCTGACCCTCTCCTGTGACCGCTTCCTGGACCTGGAGCCCACCGTCATCACCAGCACCAACTTCTACCAGAGCGACAAGGACGTCCAGTATGGCCTGAACGGCGTTTACGGCGCAATGAGCGGTGATGCCTTCTACGGGCGCATTTACTCCATGTATATGACCATGACCGACGACTTGCTCTGGTGCCGGGCGGAATCCGACTCCAACAAGGAATGCTGGTTCGGCCACGATGCGACGACCAATAACATCTATCTAGCGTGGACGCGCATTTATGCGGGAGTAAAGAACGCCAACGAATTCATTGCAGCGATAACGCCCCGCGCCGAAGAGCTCGATCCCACCGGGGAATTCCTCGCTCAGGCGAAATTCCTGCGGGCCTACTACCACTTCGTCCTCGCCCAGACTTGGGGCGACGTACCCCTTCACGACAACCCGGTCGTCACCTACGAAGGGGCGTCCTGTCCTGCGACGCCGCAGTACGAGGTGATGAAATGGTGCGTGGAAGAAATCGAGGCCATCCTTCCCCAGTTGAGCGAAAGCCTGGATGGAGCACCGTCCAAGGTGGTGGCCAATACGGCCCGTGCCATCCTCGCCCGCTTCTACCTCTTCATGGCCGGAGAGACCGTCGACTGTCCGGAAGACGTCAAGCACGAATATATCGGCAAGGCCCGTGACTATTGCAAGACGGTGATTGACAGCCACAAGCACAGGCTCAATCCCGACGTCGTCGACATCTACAAGCGTCTGGTCTGCGACGAATACGACACCGACTACTACGAGTCGATGTGGGAGGTCGAGTTCAAGGGCGATCAGATCTCGGCCAGCGACTGGTCCAACGGGCAGTGGGGCAACCTGATCGGCATCCTGGCGATCGAGAACAACAACTCCGACTTCGCGAACTGGGTGGTCAATTACGCCAATGCCTGGTACCTGGGTTCCATCAAGCTTTGGGATTTGTATATGATGGACGACCGTACTCCGGACGAATACAATCTCAACAAGCAGACGGACGAACGCCAGATCTGGAATATGCCTCCTTACCACTATGGCGGGCAATATACGGCCAACGCGGTCCAGCTTTATCCTTATGATGGAAGTCCGAACGACATACATCTGATCGTATCCGGCAAGGAAAAATGTCCTTACGGCGGATCCGTCCCCAACAGTTCCCTGTCCGATTTTTCCTACCACGCCGGCAACCGCTATCTCAGCAAGTACCGCCGTTATGTGGAATGGGAGGGGCAGAAGACTTTCAAGAGCACCCGCACTTGCATCAACATGCCCTTGCTGCGCTACCCGGATGTCCTCCTGATGTTCGCCGAGGCGGACAACGAGTACAACGGCGCGCCCAGCCAGGAGGCATACGACTGCGTGAAACTGATCCGTGACCGCGCGAAGGTCAAGACCCGCGATTTCGCGGAGTATGACCAGGCCGCATTCCGCCAGCTGGTCCGCAACGAGCGGGGCCGTGAGTTGGTCGGTGAAGGCACGAGGCGTTTCGACCTCATCCGCTGGGGCAATTTCGCCGGCGTGATGCGGACGACCTACAACGCCTATTTCACCGACGTCCGCTGCGCCGGCGTGACGACCGCGTCCACCTACGCGGCCCATATCCCCGGCAATGTCAAGGAGCGGCACGTCCTTTTCCCCATCCCCAACATTGAGCTGGGTGTCAATACTGAATTAAAACAGAACAAGCTATGGTAAAGGCGTTTTCCCAGGCCGCCGCGGCCCTCTGCGCCGCCGTGCTTCTTTTCGTCGGCTGCGACCAGAGTGACATCAGCGCACCCGTCGTGTTTGATGCGACCCTCGATCCGTCCAACGTGTATGAGGTCGGTCAGTCCATCCGCTTCAATTTCACGGGCAACGCCGAGAACATCACCTTCTTCAGCGGGGAAGTCGGCCATCAGTACCGTTTCAAGGACCGCTATGAGGTTCCGGTCGAGGATGTGATTTCCGCCCGGCTGGTGATGAATGTCCTGGTTCAGTACAGTTATGCCTTTGCTCCGGGGTCGGCTCTGGAATTATACAAATCCAACACCTACGATGGCACCATCACCGGTACGGATTTCCAGTCGGACTCCCTTTATACCCGGAAAATCCTTGCGGAAGGCCTGAAAGACTGGAAACTGATCGACACGATCCCCAATGCCCAGCTCAACAACTCTCCCAGCCGCCAGATGTATTGGGCGGAGAAAGAGTTCACCATCGAGCCTGAGGAGGTGACCAATCTGAGTTTCTTCGTCTGGTTCCATCCCAAGTCACGCAATCTCTCCATACGGAAAAAAGTCTTTATGGCGGGAGACATCTACGTGGAGATGAAAGACGTCCCGACCCAGAAGTATAATTTCAGGACTTTGGACTGGAAGCACTTCTTCATGGCTTCAAACCCCCTGGTCATCGACCCGTATGCGGTCACGACGTGGAGTGTCTACACCGGAGGTGTCCTGTTTGATTTCGCGCAGAAATCGGAAATCGTATTCCAGGGCGGCTGCTATTCCACCGCCTCGGGCGATGTCTATGAGTGCGAAATCGCGGCCTTCACGTCTCCCGTGTCCCTCAACGGCGTCAATCCCGATACCGGTTTCAATGTCAAGAACCTGATGGAGCACAAGACGTTCTATGACTATAAATTCTCGAAACCGGGCACCTACACGGTGACCTTCGAGGCGACCAATGCCAGCCATCTCGGGATGAGCCGGACCAGCAAGTCCCTGGAGGTTACGATCAAAGACAAAGACTGAACACCATATACAGATAATCACTATCAACTATTAAATCCAAGCCTATGAGTACAAAAACGGCAAGGGTGCCTTACGAGGCGCCGGATCTTAGGATCGATTGGATGGAGCCAGAATCCATCGTATGTACGTCCTGGGGGGATGGGACCATCCCCGACGGGAATCTCAATGATTTCGGGAACCTTTAACAGATGAGAGCCATGAAAAAGATTTTTGCATTCTTCGCCATCGCCGCTCTTGCTCTGTCTGGCGTTTCCTGCGTAAAAGAACTGAATGAAGGCGCGACCCTCCCCGAGGACGGATCCCGCGTGACCCTGACTGTTTCCGACGCCCCTTGGGTTTCCACCCGTTCGACCTACACCCCCGGTGAGGGCGTCAAACTCACGAAAGACGAGCAGATCGGCCTGTTCTATGACAACGGCACTTTGCTGGTGGGCAACAATTCCTATGCGATCAAGGCTACTCCCCAGGGAGGCGGAAGCTACAGTTTCACGGCTCCCGAAGGTTCCTTGGACAAGACCTGGTATGCCATCGTGCCCTATAGCCACAACCAGGCCCGTGCCCGTATCAATACCGCCAAGGAATTCCATATCGTATTCCCCTGCACCCAGTTCCCGAGCCAGAACAATTTCGATCCGACGACGGATATCCTGGTAGGGAAACCGTTTACGATTGATGCGGAAGGAGCCAGGACTGCGACCATCGACGCTTTCAAGCGCCTCACGGCACCGTTCAAGCTTGAGATTACGGGTTTGGATCCCGGAGAGAAGATCTATGCGGTTACCTTTGCCCAAAGCAAGAAGGCAAGTGGATACATTGCCTCTACGGGAGTGCTGGATGCGCTGGCCGGCAAATGCCTCTTTAAAACCGGTGCCGAGCCGGATGACTTTACGATTGATGCCGTCAATCCGCCTCTCACACGCTCGAACGACGTAAGCGCCATCTATGACGAGGGCCTTGTGGAAGAAGGCGGGGTATGGCCGGTCTGGTTCAATGTCCTGCCTGGTACCATTGCCGGTACCACGAAGATCACCGTCACGGTGTTTACGGCGAATACCTGCTACACCCGGACGGCATCCATGAGCGGCGAAGCGAAGACCTTCGCTACGGATAAGATCAACAAGATGACCTTCAACATCAAGGGAGAGGGCTATACCAGCGTGCCGGCGATCAGCCAGGACTTCTTCCACAACGGAATGGATGCCACGACCTCCAACAAGACGGTCAAGCTGAAGGCCACGGATGGCGTGGAGCGCGACTGGGAGATCCGGGGATTCAACTGGACTGCGGCCGCCCAGGACGGCGGCAGCGTGTTGGCGAGTGTGCTCGGCTTCCCCAAAGGGGTGGATGCCTATGTCAAGGTTCCTGCCGTCGAAGGCAACCAGATTACGAAAGTGAGATTGTATCTGGCCCCCGTTTCCCATTTGGAGAATTATGATTTCCCGCTGGAGGTTTACAATGGCGAAACCCTGCTTGCAACGATCACCAGTGTATCGATGCTGGACCTGGACAAAGGATATACGCGGGGCGGTATCGTCGATATCGCTTGTCCGGATGGCATTGAAGATATGGCGGGCCTGACGCTGAAGTTCGGCGCCTGTTCCCGTAATGCCAATGCCCTGGTCTCGCGGATGGTCCTGTTCACGAAGGACCCCCAGGCGCTTCCGGTGGAAGGCGACTACTACCAGGACTTCCTGGACGGCAAGGATATCGTCATCGGCAACCAGACCTACAACATCAAGGACGAGGATCTCGAATGGGAATACCTTGACACGGACGACTATAAGAAGTTCAAGTCCGCTGCCATGAACAAAGACCTTATCTTCATTGAGAACTCCCTCACCATCAGCGGAGACAATGCGAGCGGAATCACCCTGACCCGTACCCGTCCTTTGGGCATCGTCGGCCGCTATAAGGTCGGGAAAGGACAGCCTGTCGTTGATTTGAAAGGCAAATGGTGGTATGTGCACGGCGGAGGTCTTGCCCTGCTGAACGTAAAAATGATCAGTGAAGACTCCGGTCATGGTTTCATCAACAACCAAGGCTCTGCGGTCCACAGTTGCTATAACATTATCGATTGCACCATCGAATGTGCGCAATACCTCGTTTTTGACCGGGCGATCGAAGTAGGTGCCGTGACCAGTTTCATCATCGACAACTCCATCATTGCGATCAAATACACCAGCAACCGGGCAACGATGTTCTGGATGGATGCCGGCAAGAGCGATGAATTAATGCCGTTATATCGGAAGTTCTCCGCCACCAACTCGGTATTCATCGACCGGATGGCCGGCAGCGCCATTGCCTCTTTCCGTGTCTTTGTCACTACCGTTACCTGTGTATCCGGGAAGCCCGGCAATATGGAGAATCTGGAATTCACATTCAAGAACAACTCACTCTACAACATGGCTCCCCGGGCGATTCTCGCTGCCAGCAACGCCAAGACCGTGGTGATTGAAAAGAATGTCCAATTCGGAACCTTCAGCGGGTCTGACGCAAAGAGCGCCCTGTTCAGGACATTCTGGTATCCGACTTATGCAGAATACCCTTATCCGGAGCCGTCCACTTCGTCGCTTTCCGGCAACTGGGCTCATTTCACGAACGATACTCCTTGGGTGCCGAACTTCGCCGGAGAAGACAGCTGGTTCACGATCGATGACAATCACGAGGCATACAATCAGACGACCAACACCCTCTTCGGTACCTGCGACGCAGATAAGTTCTACTACCCGGTCAACACTTCCGTGGTGACCAACGGGGCCGGTGCTACCTACGACACCAAGCTCTGGCGGACCTGGTAGTCTGAAGCCCATGAGAAGAGTTGTCTCAGCGCTTCTGGCCGTATTCGCCCTTTCAGCCTCCCTGTCCGCAGGGGGGCTGAAAAAGGGTGCGGCCTACGGGCGTTATGACGCCGGATTCGACAAGGTCGCCACGGAGATCGCGCTGAACCGCAGCACGGACCAGCTGCACTCCCTGGTGGTCCTGAAAGGCGGGGAACTGATTTACGCGTATCACGACCCGGCCCATTCGATGAAGGGACGCCACGTCCTGTGGAGCGCCAGCAAATCCTTCACGGCCCTGGCCCTGGGCTTTGCCATCCAGGACGGGCTGCTGAGCCTCGACGACAAGGTCGTGGACTTCTTCCCCGAGGCCATCCCGGCCGGGGCGGATCCGCGCCTGGCGCAAGTGAGCGTCCGTGACCTTGCGATCATGGCCTCCGGTTTCGGCAAGGACTACATCGGCGAACTGCGCGCCGGGATGAAGGACGTCGCCGCGACGCTGTTCAAGGAGCCCTTCAAGTTCGATCCGGGCAGCCGCTACGAGTACAACAGCACCAACACCTACCTGCTGGGCGTCATCGTCAGCGACCTGACCGGCCAGAGCCTGGACCAGTACCTCGCCCGGAAACTTTTCAAGCCCCTGGGCATCAAGGACTGGTATTGGGAGAAGAGCGCGGAAGGCTATTGCTTCGGGGGCTGGGGCCTCTTCCTGAGTCCCGAGTCCCTCGCAAAGGCCGGACAGTTCCTCCTCCAGGAGGGTCAGTGGAAGGGCAAACAGCTGCTGGACGCCGCCTACATCGAAGCGGCCACCGCCAAGCAGATCGAACAGTATGTCCCCGGGACCCTGAAGCCCGAGGTGGAGGCGACGATCCCCACCAGCGACTTTTACCAGGGCTACGGCTATCAGTTCTGGCGCTGCACGCACGGCGCCTACCGCATGAGCGGCGCCTACGGCCAGTGGGTGATCGTCATCCCGGACAAGGATGCCGTCATCGTGGTCACCTCTTACAATACGGCGGGCCAGAAACTGATGGACCTCGTCTGGAAGCACGTGTACCCCAGTCTCTAAACCCTTCCGGACATGTTTTTGAGCAAACTCCGCATCACTCTTGCCTGCGCCCTCCTCCTGCTGGGAGCGGGTGCTTCCGCGAAGATCCATTCCTCCGTCCCGGCCTCCCGCCGGGGCGGGGTGATTACGCTGAAGACCCCCGCCCGCCCGGCGGGACAGCAGCATGCGCTGAAGATGACGGCCGAGCCGATCCCGATCGTCCGCGTCGGATTCATCGGCGTGGGCAGCCGGGGCACCGGGGCCGTCGGGCGTTACATCCATATTGAGAACGCCCGCATCGTCGCCGTCTGCGACCTGGTCCAGGAGAATATCGACAACGTCCAGGCCCGCCTCCTCAAGGCCGGCTATCCCACGGAGGTCGATTCCTACGTGGGCGAGGAGACCTGGAAACAGGTCTGCGAGCGCGACGACATCGACCTGATCTACATCTGCACGGACTGGGTCCACCACACCCCGATGGCCGTCTATGCGATGGAGCACGGGAAGCACGTGGCGGTGGAAGTCCCGGCGGCGACGAGCATCGCCGAATGCTGGCAGCTCGTCAACACCTGCGAGCGGACGCGGCGCCACTGCATGATGCTGGAGAACTGCGTCTATGATTTCTTCGAAGTCACGACCCTCGCCATGGCCCAGCAGGGCCTTTTCGGCGAACTCTACTTCGGCGAAGGCGGCTACATCCACAACCTGGACGCCGTCTGGACGCGCTACTGGGACAACTGGCGCATCAAGTTCAACCGCGACCACCGGGGGGACAACTATCCCACCCACGGCCTCGGCCCGCTCTGCCAGGTCTTCGACATCCACCGCGGCGACCGCATGGTCACCCTCGTGTCGATGGACTCCAAACCCGTCCATTCCGCCGAGAAGGGGCGCGAACTGGTGGACGCGGCCGAATTTGCGGAAGGCGACCACACCGTGACCCTGATCCGGACCGCGAAAGACCGGATGATCCAGATCCAGCACAACGTGTACGCTTCACGGCCTTACAGCCGCCTCTATGCCCTGACCGGCTCGGACGGTTACGCCGTGAAGTATCCTGAACCCCACATCTGCCTCAAGCCGGAGAAGATGCCCGAGCGCATCGCCTACGACGACCTGGGCAGCGAAAAGTTCCTTCCCGAGAAGGAATATGAGGCCCTGATGGCCCTTTACGAGCCGGCCTTCGTCTCCGAGATCAAGGAGACGGCCAAGAAGGTCGGCGGCCACGGCGGGATGGACTACATCATGGACTACCGCCTCATCTGGTGCCTGCAGCACGGGCTGCCCCTCGACCAGGACGTCTATGACGCCGCCGAGTGGTGCTCGCTGGTCGAACTCAGCCGCCTCTCCATCGAGGGCGGCCATGCGCCGGTCGCCGTGCCGGACTTCACCCGGGGTTACTGGGACCTGCTTCCCGGCTACACCTACGGATTCTAAGCAAATTCTAACGTAAAAACTTATATGTCAACAAGAAGAGAATTTATCAAGCAGGTCGCCGTCGCGAGCGCCGCGCTCGCCATCGGTGACAAACTGGATGCGATGGACAAGCGGATTCCCAAGGTCGCCCCGTCCCGCGTCCTGGGTGCGAACGACAAGGTCCGCGTGGCCGTCGCCGGCGTCCACAACCGGGGCCGCGCCCTGGCCATGAACTTCGCCCAGATGACTTCCGACTGCGAGGTGGTCTATATCTGCGACTGTGACTCGGCCGTCGTACCCGCCGCCCAGGAAGCCTGCAAGGCCGCTTCCGGCATCGAGCCCAAGTATGTCCGCGACTACCGCGAACTGGTCAAGATGCCCGACATCGACGTGATCGTCGTCGCGATGCCGGACCACTGGCACGCCGCCGCCGCCATCATGGCGATGGAGAACGGCAAGCACGTCTATCTCGAGAAACCCGCCACCCACACCCCGGCGGAGAACGAGATGGTCCTCAAGGCCCAGAAGAAATACGGCAAGGTCGTGCAGATCGGCACCCAGCGCCGTTCCTGGCCGACCGTCCGCGAGGGCATAGAGATCCTCCGCAACGGCGAATACGGCCTCGGCACCGTGTCCGTGGCCAAGAGCTGGTACTCCCACCCGCGTCCGTCCATCGGCAAGTTCGATCCTTCTCCGGTCCCGGAGAACCTCGACTGGGAGCTCTGGCAGGGCCCCGCTCCGCACAAGACGGAGTTCAAGGCCAACTGCCTGCACTACAACTGGCACTGGTATTGGGACTGGGGCACCGGTGAGGCGCTCAACAACGGCAGCCACTTCATCGACGTGATCCGCTGGGGCATGGGCCTGGATGATTATCCGACCCTCGTCAACTCGGTCGGCGGCAAGTACCGCTTCGTCGACGACGACTGGCAGACCCCTGACTATCAGCTCATCACGCTCCAGTACGGCGACCGCTGCTCCGTCAACTGGGAAGGCCGCAGCCGCAACCATTTCCCCACCGACGGCCTCACGCACGGCGTGACTTTCTACGGCGAGGACAGCTGCATGTGGTTCGACTTCCGTGACTCCTATGTCATCCGGGATATGAAGGGCAACGTGGTCAAGGAAGCCGTGGGCAGCCTGCCCGTTCGCGTCAACGACACCTTCAACCCCTGCGAGGCCCTGGATACCATCCACCTCAAGAACTTCCTCGACGGCATCCGTCTCGGGACTCCGCTCAACGCCCCGCTCATCGAGGGCTGCAAGAGCACCCAGCTGATGCAGTACGGCAACATCGCCCAGCGCGTCGGCCATTCGCTGCACATCGATCCGAAGACCGGCAAGATCCTCGGCGACAGCGAGGCGATGAAGTACTGGACCCGCAAGTACGAGAAGGGCTGGATGCCCAAGGTCTGATGAAAAAACTGGCAAGCATACTCTGCGCTGCAGGGCTGGTCCTGTCCTGCTCGCAGCTTCCGGACCGGGTGGAATCCCCGGTCCGGACCCTCTCTTTCCGCGCCACCGGCGAGGCTGCCACGCGCACGTCCCTCCACGGGAACGCCGTCTGGTGGTCGGAAGGGGACAGGGCGGCCGTGTTTTCGGCGGAAAGCGCCGCCGCGTTCACGGCTTCGGATATCGAGGGCGCTTCGTGCACCTTCACCGGACTGCTGTCCGGGGAAGGACCCGTACAGGCTCTCTATCCCTACAGCGCAGAGGCGACTTGCCGCAATGGCATCATCTCCGTCGTCCTTCCGCCCGTCCAGCAGGCGGTCGCGGGCGGCTTCGATGCCGCCGCCGCCCTGGCCGTGGCTGCTGCGAACCAGGCCGGGGATCCCATGAGCTTCCGGAACGTCGGAGCCCTGGTCCGTTTCTCCATCAGTGCGGAGACGGCCCGGGACCTGGTCGCCGTGACCCTGAAAAGCACGGCGGGCACGCCCCTTTCCGGCCGGGCGGACATCTCCCTGGCCGGGGATGCGCCGGCCGCGACACCGACCGAAGGCAGCGATGAAGTGACCCTCCAGGGCCGTTTCGAGGCAGGGGAGTACTGCTTCGTCGTCCTGCCCGGCAGCCACAGCGGCCTGAGCCTGACCTTCAAGAAAGCGGCGCTTACCGGCCGCATGACCAGCGCCTTCAGCGGCGCTTTCGAGCGCTCGACCTCCAGCGACATGGGGACGCTTGCCCCGGCCACCTGGGAAGAAAGCGCCAATTATGAACCCCTGACGCTGGATATCGTATTCTCGAACGGGACGGCCTTCGTCAATCCTTTCGAGAGTCCGGATCTGACGAAACTTTCGGCCTCGACCAGCAGCCCGTCTTTCCCGGGCACCCGGGCGGAATTCGTCCTGCCTGCAGCGCAGGGCGGTTACAGTTGTGCGGCCTTCGGGTCGAAGGGCATTTCGCGCTCCGGATCGGGCCTTGTCATCGGCCAGGGGACGGGCGACTATTTCGAATGTCCCGCCATCCCCGGACTGTGCCTGAACCGCGTCACGCTGGTTTCCGGCGGGGCCATCGCGGGCGCTTGCCTGTCCACCGATGAGGGAGGAACCGTTACCGGTGGCGCCGTGGTCCACTCTGCTGCGGCCAAGGGCGAAACCCTTTCCTGGACCCTGTACGGGGCTGAGCGGGGCCGGGCCTACCGGATCGTGAACGCGTCCTCCGCCTTCCTCTACATCCAGAGCCTGCGTCTTGAATATGCCCCGACCCCGAACGGAATCCCGACGGGAAGCATCTCCCCCCTGGATTATGGCCTGGCGGAAGCGACGACGGGCGAAGCACGCTATGAGGCCCTTTACAATGCCCATTGCGCGGCGGTCGCTTTCGGTTTGCCGCTCGACTACAGCGGCGTGGGTACGGTCGAACTGACCGTTTCGTCCGGTTCGAAGTCCATTCCCCTCCCGCCGCAGACCGATTTCAAGGGGACCGTCTTCAAGGTGCGCAACGACGCCAAGAAGTGCTACCTGTTCTCGCTGGAGAAGGTATTCTCCCGCGTCGCGGTGAGCGGCTCCCAGATCGATGCGGCGGACTATTCCGGCGTGCCGGCTCTTTCGAACGGACTGCACCTGCTGCGCATCCAGGACGATGTGCACTGGGTGAACGACCGCGAAGGCTACGACCATCCTGCGGACCGTGCCGACGTCGTGCTGGTGCGGGACGGCGTCGGGTCCAACGGGCCTGTCGCTTCCTACGATACGCCCGCCACGCGGATCAACGCCGAATACTGCGAGGCGGATGATACGCAGAAATCCTTCTGCAACGTCACCCTGGTGCGCGATGCCGCATCGACCCAGAACGTCAACCTGGTCGCCTTCCGTGGCCTGAACAATCTGTACCTCAGCAACATCCGCATCGAGACACCTTCGGGCACCGGCATCAACGGCGACACCGCGATCGACATCCGCCATTGCACCAACGTGATCTGTGAGGACATGACTTTCGACGGCCTGTATTGCGAAGCCCACGAGTCCGGCTACGGTCTCAGCATCAACAATACCTGGAATGCCGTCTTCCGCCGCATCCACTCCCATAACCTCTGGGCGGCTTTCGGCTGCAACAACATGCAGGATTCCTTCCTGGAGGACAGCGACGTGGAGCGTTTCGACATCCACTGCTACGGACGCAACATCACGGTGCGGAATTCGACCCTGACCGGCAAGGGCCTCCCCTGCGCATCGATCTTCGGTACCATCTTGTGCGAGAACGTCACGTTCAACGACTGTTTCGCCTACAGCATGCGCACCGAGTACAACGCTTTCACGCCGTTCGACATCGTATTGAAGAACTGCGAGTTCAACGCGGTCAGCCAGCATGGCCTGATCAATATGGGCCTGTTCAATGCCACCATCAACCCGCGTCCGGAGCTGGCCAGGAAAAACTTGCCGAATCTGGAGATCGACGGTTTGACGGTCCGGCTGATCGCGGGCGCATCGACCTTCTCCTTGTTCCGCGTTTCGGATGTTCCCCAATATCCGGATCCGATCGGATATATCTCGAGCATCAAGGTCAAGGACCTCAACTATGTCTATAAGACCAATTCGGCGGTGCGGACCTATGTCTTTTATTGGCCGGTAACGGTTGAAAAACCCTGCCGGGTCGAGTTCGACCACGTCAACTTCCTGCCCGAAGGCGCCGCCGGTCCCGCCCGCGTGACGCTCAATATGAACGGGAACGTGACGACCAAGATTACCAACTCCAATATCTCCATCTACTGATGACGACGGAAATGAAGAACAACAGCATTCCTCCCGTTTACGAATCTCCCCGGATGGAGGTGGAAGAATGGCTCTCGCAGGGTATTCTCTGCCAGAGCGGGGGTACCGATGACCTCGTCCGCGACGAGGATGTGGACTGGTTTAACGGATAGGAGGAAGGAATATGAAGAGCAAAACGATTCTATTCGCCGCCCTGGCCCTTTCTCTCCTGCTGACCGGATGCCGGAAGGAGGTCCTCCTTCCCGAGCCCCCGGCTTCCGTCAGTTTCACCGCCGAAATCGGCGCCCTCACCCGCACCACCTTGGACGGCGTCCGTGTCCATTGGGAGAGCGGGGATGAACTGGACATCATCAGCGGCGCCGGCGTCGTGACCTATGTGGCCACGCCTGACGCGTCCGACGCGCGCAAGGCCGTTTTCACCAAGAAGAATCCTTCCGATCCGGAGCCCCTTCCCTTGCCGGAGGCTTACGGCCTCGGCAAATATGCCGCCCTGTATCCGGCCGGGCTCGTGACGATGACGGAAGGTCTCCCGATCGTCACGCTGCCCTCCACGCAGCACTACCGTTCCTTGGATAATATCAAGGATATGAACGTGATGCTCGCCGCAACGGAGAACCTCAGTTTCTCTTTCCAGAACGCCATGGGCCTGCTGGAACTGACCATCAAGGGCGACAAGACCCTGACGGCCCTCTCCGTCCGGACGAAGGAAACGCCCATCTCCGGCCTGATCGACCTGACGACGATGCTGCCTTCGACGGGCACCGGCCTGACGCTCGACTGCGGTTCCGGCGTGGCCCTGACCCCGGAAGGAACTCGCTTCTACATCGGTTTCCCGGCCCTGACGATCCCTCGCGGGGAACTCAGCATTACTGCCCAAGCCAGTGACGGCTCGACGGCGACCCTGGTGAACCGGGGCGGCGCCGCGACTTTCCAGATGGGCCACATCAGCCCTTACACCTGGACGCCTGTTTTCGAGGCGCCGGAAGGCACCGACTGGTACGAAGTGTTTACGTCCGGACAGGACCTCGTCATCGGCGGGAAGACCTACAACAAGACCACCCATCCTTCTTACGCCCTGGTCCGGCTGGGGCAGTTCGCCTCCGGCGCCGAATTCGCTTCCGGCTGCCTGGGCGGGCAGTATGATGTCGTTTTCATCGATACGCCCGCCGGCACGGAAGACCGGCTCACGGTAAGCGACGCGAACCTCGCCATTCCAGACGGGGTCGCGCTGGTAGGGCGGTATGAATGCCGTCACAGCGAATTGGTATTCCAAGGAAAGAGTCTCACGCCCCAGGGCTCCCTGGCCCTGAAGAACATCTGCGTCCGGACCAACACGAATGCCGTCACGACGGCGGCGATGACCGTATCGGGATCCCGGCTCGACATCGCGGACTGCGCGTTCTACCTCACGCCGAACGAAGGCGTCGCGTGCAGCCTGGTCTATGACAGCAAGAGCACGAGTCCGCTGAGTTCCCTGTCCCTGAAGAACAGCGTGGTCGTCCGCTGCAACGACTATAATCACGCCCTCTTCCGCAGCACCGCGTACGGGGCCGTCCCGTACCAGGACTTCGTGATTGAAAACAACGCCCTGGTCTACACGAGCGGAATCCTGGGCAAGGAAGTCTGCACTTCCAACCTCTTCACGCTCAGCACGGACACTGGGGCCAAGAACTCGAGCCTGGAATTTACCTTCAAGAACAATTCGGTGCTCGGCTACAAGGGCAGCGGAACCATCCTCGCGACCTGTGACCCGAAGGTGATCGTCTGTGAAGACAATGTCCTGGACCAGAAGCTCACCATGGCCGTCTATCTGTTCAACATCTATTATCCCTACTCCAAGCTGTCGGCCGCGACTTCTTCCGTGGGCGGCAACTACTGCAACAATAGCGGCGCATTCGTCAGCGGCGTGGACTACGCCAACGGGGATGCGCTGAAGGCCAAATTCTCCGTTCCGTCCCCCAACCGCTTCGAGTATGGCCTCACGCCCTTCTCCCTCGTCGACACGACCGTTGGCTACCTGGGCCTGATCCCGTCTCTCACCGGCAAGGGCTGCAGCTATGAAACCAAGCGCTGGCGCAGCTGGGCCGGGGATTCCGGCGGCAATTCCGAGTCCTACGGCGAAGGCCACGGCAGCGACGAATTCGGCTGGCAATAGAAATAGACCAATATGAAAAAACTCCTCAAGATAACCCTCCTGCTGGCCCTGGCGGCCGCCTTCGCCGGCTGCAAGAACCGCGAATGCGCCCAAGCCTTCCCGGCCGAACCCGTCCTCAGCCCCGACACGACGCTCAAGGTCATCACCATCGACAAGGTTTCCTGCGATTTCGACCGCGAACCCCTGCTGAGGCCCTTCGGCTTCAAGGGTGGCTATGTCTCCGAGATCTGGAACGTGTCGGCCTACATGAGCTCCACCTCCGGCCAGCACGCCATCGGCCTGGGCCTGCAGAGCATCCTCTGGAGCGACGCCTCCGTCTTCTTCGCCAACTCCGAGACCGGCGGCAGCGCCATCATGTATTCCATGACCCAGTACGCCCTGAAGCTGGCGAAGGGCAAGAGCTTCCGCACCCCCGTCGAACTGATGGAGTGGCTCTTCCCCCAGGTCTGGGAATACGGCAAGCAGATCAGCGCCAACCCCGACCTGCGCGCCACCTTCGCCCTGAACGCCCTGGTCTCCGTGGACAATGCGGCTTGGGTACTCTACGCCAAGGAAAACGGTCTGACGAACTTCGACGACATGATTCCGCCGGAGTACCGCCCCGCCCTGCCCGAGAAGCACGCGTACTGCGCCGCCATTCCCTTGATCACCTATGCCGTTCCGGTGGAGGAGATCAAGTCCCTCGCCGAGGAAGGCTACTTCTTCATGAAGATCAAGATCGGGCAGGCCGGTACGCAGGAGGAGATGCTTCAGAAGGATATGGCGCGCGTCAGCGAGATCCACGAGGCCCTGAAGGACATCCGCACGCCCTATACGGACAACGGCAAGATCCCGTACTACTTCGACGCCAACGGGCGCTATGAGACCAAGGAGACGCTGCTGCGCTTCATCGACCACCTTAAGGCGATCGGCGCCTACGACCAGGTCGCCATCATCGAGGAACCCTTCGACGAAGCCGCCGACATCGACGTGAGCGACATCCCCCTGCGCCTCGCCGCGGACGAGTCCGCCCACACGGTGGCCGATGCCGAGAAGCGGATGGACATGGGGTATCGCGCGATGGCGCTCAAGCCCATCGCGAAGACGATGTCCATGAGCCTGATGATCGCCAAGGCCGCCTTCGACCGGGGCGTGCCCTGCTTCTGCGCGGACTTGACCGTCCCGCCCGTGATGGTCGAATGGAACAAGGCCGTCGCCGCCCGCCTCCCTTCCTTCCCGGGAATCGGGGACCTGGGCCTGGTCGAGACCAACGGCCACCAGAACTATGTCAACTGGCAGAAAATGCGTCAGGACCTCCCGGACCCGAACGCCCCCTGGTCCCTCGTCAAAGGCGGTGTCTTCACCCTGGATGACGACTACTGGGCGCGCTCAGGCGGCATCCTGGAGCCTATCACTCGACTCGAAGAAAAATACGCCCAGCGCTTGCAGTAGCGCTTAGATGAACAAGGATAATCAACGCTATAAAACGAAGCCTATGACTAGAGAGATGTTTAGGGCGCCCTATGAAGCGCCGGATATTGCGATCATTACGATGGGCATCTGGTCCGTCATATGTTCATCCTGGGACGATGGATATATCCCGGATGATGATTATAACAGTTTTGATGAGGATGAATAACACTTTACAGCCATGAAAAAGATTTATGCATTAGCGGGCGTCCTCGCCCTTTGCCTGGCCGGAGTGTCTTGTGTCCGGGAATTCGATGAAGAGCAAATTACTATCCCTTCTTCAGGGACTCGGGTCACGCTTTCCGTTTCGGATGAAGACTGGGAAGCTACCCGGTCCGTTTATACCTCCGGTGACGGTATCCGGCTCACGAATAACGAGAAGATAGCTCTGTTATACGACAACGAAGATGAGACGAAACCGCTGTATGTCGGGAATTCCTCTTATGCCCTCGCTTCTACTCCGGATGGTACCGGAAACCATAGTTTCACCGCCCCGGACGCTTCCTTGGACAAGACCTGGTATGGTATCGTGCCTTACAGCAAAGAACTGACCCGGGCGAATCCTAATACCAAGCATCTCTTGATTACTATCCCTGCCATCCAATTCCCCGGCCAGAATTCTTTTGACCCGGCCACGGATATCCTTGTGTCGAAGCCTTTCACCATCGAAGGAACCGGAGACAAGACGGCGAGTATCAACGCTTTCAAACGCCTGACCGCACCGTTCAAGCTTCAGATTACGGGACTCGATCCCGGTGATAAGATTTATGCGGTAACCTTCGATTTAAGCCAGACTGCATCTTCAGCGGATTTGAATACCATGGCTGGCAGATGCAATTACACGGCTGGAGCTACTCCCGACGAAGTTAATTGGTCGGCGGTGGCACTTCCTTACACACGGTCCAACGCCGTAAGCGCCGTTTATGACGAAGGACTGGAGAAGGTGGGCGACTGCTGGCCTGTATGGTTCAACGTGCGTCCCATTAAAATCAATTCCGGCAAGACGATGACCGTTACAGTGCTTACTGCCGACGCTTGTTACACAAGGACCGTCAACATCAAGGCCGGTACTTTCAGTACAAAGAAAATCAATTCTTTTTCCGTCGACATCAAGGGAAGCGGATATACGGAAGTGCCTGCAATCAGCCAGGGATTTTTCCACAACGGGATGCCTGCAGCGACGTCGAATTATCCTACCTTGACCCCGCAGACAAAACAATTGACCGCGACGGACAACGTGACTCGTGACTGGGAAATCAAGGCATTCAACTGGAAAGCCTCCAATCTGGACGGAGGCAGCACGCTTCCGGACGCCCTGGGTTTCCCCTGCCGGACAGAAGAAGCCAGACAGGGGTACATAAAACTGCCGGCAGTCGCAGGGAAAACCATTACGAAAGTGCGGCTTTATCTCGCTCCCGTGTCGCTCCCGGAGAACAAAAGCTTTCCTCTGAAAGTCTACAAGACTGTAAATGGTGCCGAACAGCTGGTCTACACCGTTACCAATGTAACCATGCTGGACCTGGGACAAGGATACACCCGAGGTGGAATTATCGACATAGCTCCGGGCGAGGACATGACTGGCATGACCCTGAAATTCGAAGCTCAGGTAAACTATAACGCCTACGCCGCTCTTGTGTCGCGTATCGTGCTGTTTACTGCCGATGCTTCCTAGGGTCGTGTAAGGCGCCTGCTTTTAGGCTCAAGTACAAATTAGGCTCGATTTGCACCTTGAACCCTCAATTTGAGGTTATTCAGGTGCAGAAAGAGCCTAATTTGTACCTCGAGCCAACTGATGATGCCTGTCAGGCCTTTTTCCTGAAGAGGCTGGCGATGAGGAAGATGATGATCCGGACCAGCGCCAGGAAGGCGTAGAGGCCCAGGGCGATGACCACTTCGTAGCCGATGGTGGTCAGCAGTTCGATGGCCGGACGCTTGAACATGATGATCCCCACGAGGTCGAAGATCACGGCGGCGACGAAGCAGCCCAGCAGGATCCAAAGCTCCCGCTTGATGAATTTGGAATCTATAACGATCGGTTTCATAGGGATCTAGAAATTCATGTAAGGAATCTTGTACTCGTCCGGGAAGGTCACGATCCGGTGCTCGTCCATCGCCTGGTTGGCCAGGAGGCACAGGGTCGTGGCGCAGTAGGCCTCTTCGACCACGTTCTCCGCCTTCTCACCCGTGATGCAGGACTGGCAGAAAGCCGACACGATGACATCCGAGCCGTCGTTGACCACGCCGATCATGCTCTGGCCGGCGTTGACGTCGTAATGCTTGTCCAGGATGGCGTGGGGCACGTATTCGCTCTTCAGCTCCGGCCTCCAGCTCGGTCCGGCGGTCGGCACCGCGGCGAAGAGCCCGGTCCGGACCTGGTCCAGCAGCTGGCGCACGCCGAAGATCATGTTGTCCTCTTCCAGATAATAAACGCCCTTCGCCAGGTCCACGGTCGCATCCTTGCAGAGGATCTGGTCCTCCATGCCGTTGAACTTGTTGGAAATCAGCGTCTCGTAGTTGATTTTGCGCCCGTCGGCGAAATGGAACACGCAGTTGCAGCTGTCGTACACCTCGCGGCCGTCCTTCCAATAGACGATGTCGCCGTAGCCGCAGACCTCGACCGGCATCTTGTGCACCACCAGGGTGCAGACCTCCAGCTGATGGGAAGCCAGCTCGGTCATCAAGCCGCCGGAATACTCCTTGTACAGGCGCCAGTTGATCTTGCGCTCCAGCTCCGGGCTGGGCACGGGACGCCGCCAGTCCGCGTTGCGGAACCAGTGGCAACGCATCCCGACCACGTCTCCGAACTGGCCGGAGGTGATCATCTGCATGCCCCGGACGTACTTCTCGTCATACATGCGCTGCATGCAGAAATACAGGGCCCGGTCGCTCTGCGTGTAGGCGTCGTACACGGCCTTGCACTCGTCCAGGGTGCGGGCCATGGCCTTTTCGCAGAAGGTATGCTTTCCGGCCGCGAGGCTGTCCAGGGTGATCTGGGCGTGCGCCCCCAGCGGGGTGGCGATGATCACGCCGTCGATGTCCTTGCAGTCCAGCAGTTCGTGATAATCGGTATAGGTGCGGGCGTCCGGGACCATGGCGTGCGCGGCCTCCAGGTTGACGTCGTAGTTGTCGCACAGGGCCACGATCTTGGCGTGAGGGATCTGCAGGAGGTTCACGATGTGGTACTGTCCGCGGGAACCGGTCCCGATGATGCCGATGCGCGCCTTCTCCTTCTGAATCTCCGCCAATTTCTCAGGGGTGCAGGACTTCAGCCAGGGAGTGGTGGCCAGCAGGGCGGTACCGCCTGCGATGCATCCCAGGTCCTTGATGAACTTTCTCAAGCTCAGGTCGACTCCTTGTTGCTTTTCCATTTATCTGTCGTATTTCTTAAGCAGTTTCTTGGCATCCTTCTCGCCACATTTCATGGCCTCGGCGATGGTGACATACTTGCCGCCGCGCTCCAGGCTCATGTTGGACGCTTTCATGAAGGCGAAGATCTCGATGGTCTCCTCCGGGGTGACCGGCAACTCTCCGGTCTCGAAGAAGGTCAGGATGGCGTCCAGCAGGGGTTTGTAGCCTTCGTAAGCGCCCATGGCCACGCTCTTGCCCTTCTTGAAGAAGGCTTCTCCACCGTAGATGTAGGATCCGCCGACCAGGGCCCTGAAGCAGCCGAGGCGGCCGTCATTCCAGCAGCCCGACACGATGTCGCCCGCGTCGCTGTGGATGCGGCTGACCTTTTCGCAGCCCGTTCCCATGACGGTATAGAGCATTTCGACGCCGTGGATGCCGTAGTAGCCGAAATCGGGATGGGTAGGCTCCGGGTTGTGGGGGGAGTAGCAGTCGGCGCCCCAGACTTCGCCGTACTGCCCGGCCCGCAGTTCCTGGTTGCGCTTGGCGAAACGAAGGGCGGAGGAAGAGAAGGTCTTCACCCCGTACTTTTCGGCCATCTTGAAGATGGCGATGGTCTCGCCGAGCGTGGCGCCCATCGGCTTGTCGATGAAGACTTTCTTCCCGCTCTTGAAGACCTCGATGGCCTGCTCGAGGTGCAGGCGGCCGTCGTTGGTCTCGATGAACACGCCGTCCACCTGGTCCAGCACTTCCTGGATGCTGTCCACGACCTTCACGCCATATTTCTGGACTTCCTCGATGTACTGGGGTATGCGCTTGGCGGCGCTCTCGATGGTGGTGGTGCCGTAAGGGTAGGCGGCCACGACCTCGAAGCGCTGTACAATCGGGTCGTTGCTCTCCGGATCGTTCAGCAGCTGGGAGAAACGGGCGGAGTGGGAAGTGTCCAGGCCGATGATGCCGAGCCGGAAGACTTCCTGGGCGTTTGTGCCGGTACATATTGTGACAAGAGCCACCAGGGTGAGCAGAATGCGTTTCATTTGGATATACGTTTTCAGGATACACAAATGTAGCATATTTATCAGGTTTTTTCTTACATAATCCGAATAGTTTTATGCTTATTTGCGGATGCTAGGGAAAAACGAACAACTTTATGCTTTTTCGCGAACAAAGAAAGCCGTAAAAGTTGCATAGAAAGTGGATTATGGGTATATTTAACGATAATAAAACCTACCTCGAAAACACTATGCTGATCCATTCCTTTTTCGTGGACAAACTCAAGGTTGACGTCTACGACACCAGGCAATCCATGGGCGAAGGGGCCGGACGATATGCGGTGGAAGCCATCAAGGATTTGCTCTCGAAGAAAGAAGAAATCTACATCGTCTTTGCGGCGGCGCCGTCTCAGAACGAGTTCCTCCAATATGTCTCAGAAGCCCCCGGCATCGACTGGGGCCGCATCCATGCCCTGCACATGGATGAATACATCGGCCTCCCGGAGGACGCCCCCCAGGGCTTCGGCAACTTCCTCCGCCGGGCCATCTTCGACAAGGTGCCCTTCGCTTCCGTCGACTATATCTACGCCGACGAAAGCATCGAGGACACCTGCGCCCGCTACACGGCCATCCTGGAGAAACACCCCGTGGACATCGTCTTCATGGGCATCGGGGAGAACGGCCACATCGCCTTCAACGATCCCGGCGTGGCCGATTTCGACGACCCCGTCGCGATCAAGAAAGTGGCCCTGGACGAAAAATGCCGCAACCAGCAGGTCCACGACGGCTGTTTCGCCAAGCTCAGCGAAGTCCCGAAGTACGCGCTCACCCTCACCGTGCCCACGCTCTTCAAGGCGGACAAGCTGATCTGCGTCGTGCCGGCTCCGACCAAGGCCGACGCCGTCCGGGCGACGGTCTGCGGCCCGGTTACGGAGGCCTGCCCGTCCACCATCATGCGCCGGCACAAGGACGCGCGCATGTTCGTCGATGCCGACAGCGGCAAGTACATCCTCTAACGCCATGAAAAAGTCACAGTTCGTCCTGTCGCTCGTCCTGCTGGCGTGCCTGTTCTTTATTTTCGGGCTCGTCTCCTGGGTGAATGCGACCCTGGTGCCCTATTTCAAGGTGGCCTGCGACCTGGACACCCAGTTCAAGAGCTACCTGGTCACCTTCGCCTTCAACATCGCCTACCTGGTCGTGACCATTCCCGCGGGCATGATGCTGTCCCGGATCGGATACAAGAAGGGCACCCTCATCGGCATGTTCATCCTGGCGGCCGGCGCCCTGCTCTTCTGGCCCGCCGCGCGCACCCGGACCTACGGACTTTTCCTGCTGGCCCTCTTCACGATGGGTACGGCCATGGCCATCCTGCAGAATGTCGCGAACCCCTTCGTGACGATCATCGGCCGTCAGGAAACCACGATCCGGCGCTTCAGCATCATGGGCGTCTGCAACAAGACGGCCGGCATCCTGTCGCCGATGCTCTTCGCGGCCGCGGTGATCCGTCCCCAGGACAAAGTCATCATGAACCAGGTTGCCTCCGGCGAACTGGTCGGTGAGGCGAAAGAGCTGGCGCTCAATGAGTTGGTGCGGGGCGTCATCCCGCCCTACATCGTGCTGGCCATCATTTTCGTCATCTTCGGACTGCTTTTCTACAAGTCACCCATCCCCGACATCAACCCCGACAAGCGGGGCGCCGAGAGCGGGAATGGGACCGAGCGCCGTTCCATCCTGGCCTATCCCTATCTGGTGCTGGGTATCATCGCGCTCTTCTGCCACCTGGGCTCCCAGCAGCTGACGGTCAACACCATCGTCGGCTACGCCGCCGAGGCTGGCTACGCCAACGCGGCGATCTTCCCCTCCTTCACCCTGGGCTGCATCCTGATCGGCTACCTCTTCGGCGTGGTCACGATCCCCAAACTGCTGAGCCAGAAGAAGGCGCTGCTTGTCTGTACGACTTCCGGCATCATCCTTTCCCTGCTGGTCCTGGTCCTGCCCATCCGCTGGTCGGTGATCTGCCTGGTCCTGCTGGGATTCTCCAATTCGATCGTCTATTCCGGCATCTGGGCGATGGCGATCCCGAACCTGGGCAAATGGACCAGCCTGGGCAGTTCGCTGCTGGTGATGGCCCTCTGCGGCAACGCCATCATGCCCCTGCTATACGGCGCTGCCTCCGACCGCATCGGCCTGCAGGCCGCGTATTGGCCCCTGCTCCCTTGCTTCCTCTTCATGTTCTTCTATACGGTTTACGGTCATAAGATTCAGACATGGTCACGAACATCATAAACGGCCGCATCATTGCGGGCGACAGCATCGTCGAAGGCGTTCTGGTCCTGAAGGACGGCATCATTCAGGGAATCAACAAGCGCAAAAGTCCGGGGGCGGAGGTCATCGACGCCGAGGGGCGTTATGTCAGCCCCGGATTCATCGACATCCATACGCACGGCGCGGGCGGGGCGGATTTCATGGACGGAACAGTCGAGGCCTATCAGACCGCGACCCGCATGCACGCCACGCACGGCACGACGCTCCTGTATCCCACGACTTGCACGAGTTCCAACGAGCTGCTGTTCGAGTCGTTCGAGACTTACCGCAAGGCCCAGGCCTACTGCCACGACGGCGCGGTGATGGGCGGTCTTCACCTGGAAGGCCCGTATTTCGCGCCCGAGCAGGCCGGGGCGCAGGATCCGGCTTACCTGCGCTGCCCTTCTCCGGAGGACTATGAAGCGATCTTGGCTAAGGGCGGCGACATCCTCAAGCGCTGGAGTTTCGCGCCCGAACTGGACGGCGCGCCCGCTTTCGCCGCGGCCCTCAAGGCGCGGGGAATCCTGGCGTCCATCGGGCACACGAATGCGACATTCGAGCAGTGCGAGGCCGCTTATCTGAGCGGCGCGGAGCATCTGACCCATTTCTTCTCTTGCATGAGCACCGTCACGCGCCGCAACGCTTACCGTTATGCGGGCGTGGTCGAGTACGGCTATTATCAGGACGGGATGAGCATCGAGATCATCGCGGACGGCGTCCACGTGCCGCAGTCCCTGCTGAAACTGGTGCTGAAGATCAAGGGCGTGGACCGGATCGCGCTGGTCACGGATTCCATGCGGGCCGCGGGCATGCCGGAAGGAAAGAGTATCCTGGGCGGGCTCGCGGAAGGACGGGAGGTCATCGTCGAGGACGGCGTGGCCAAGATGCCCGACCGCAGCTGCTTCGCCGGCAGCGTCGCCACGACCGACCGGCTTGTCCGGACCATGGTCCAGATCGCGGGCTGCAGCGTGGTCGATGCAGTCAAGATGATGACGCTGAATCCCGCCCGTTTCATGGGCCTGACTGCCCGGAAGGGCACCATCGCCCCGGGCAAAGACGCCGACATCGTCATCTTCGACGACGACATCCGCGTCTCCCACGTCCTCATCGCCGGCCGCCGGATCGTTTAGCCCCTTCTTTCACCGGAGGGTGACGGAGGTGGGGAAGCCGTTGAGGGGGAGGGGGATCGAGTGGCCATTGATCCAGAGGATGGGGTTGTAGGGGCCAGTCAGGGCCAGGTAGAGGCGGTCTCCGTCCAGGCAGGCGCACTGCGGCATCATCAGGGTGCCGCCATTTTCTATCATATATTCCGTATGGCCGACGCCGGCCGCCGTGACGCGGCCGTCCTTTCGGCAGACATAAGCCGCCCCGCTGCCGTCGGGCGCGATTGCCAGCCAGTCGCAATGGTCTTCTTTCATTTTCAACAATTGCTTTTCAGACCAGAGACCGGTGTATAGTTTTCCGTTCCAGTCGAGTCGGATTAATCCGCTGATCCGGATTCCGGCAGCGGTGCGGAGAAGGCGGAAGCCGGATTTCTGGGCCGGGGTCTGGAAGGTGGTGGAGAGGTCGTACTTCTTGGAGCCGACAAAGAGTACGGGCTCACGCTGCTTCCAACGGCAGACGAGGCAAATCACTCCGTCGAAGCAGCGGATGTCGTACAGTTGGGTGATGCCGTCGGGAAGGGTGACTGCCTCCTCCTTTCCATCTCGGACCAAAAGCCATCTCCCCTCCTTTTCATAAAAGAAACAGGGCTGTCCGCCGTCGGCGAAAAGGGCCCCGTCCCGTCCGAAAGAAGGCTCGCCGAAACTGCCGTGGATGCGCCCACTCTCGCGCGTCAAAACGGGCTTCCAGTTGCGCCGGAGTACGAATCCGCCGTCTTCGTCGAGCCGCTGGGAGAGAGTATAGAGTGTGCCGTCGGCCGGGCTGGAGATGGGATCGCCGCCAGAACTACCGGCAGTTTCATTTATCGTTAAGATTCCCCGCAGATACTCCCGCTCTTGGGACAGGAACACCGTCCGTCCGTCGCGCCGGTAGACGGTCCCTGCCTCCGTGATGCATTGGGTGTAAAGGTGCCCGCCGCTGAACTGGTGTCGGTCGGGATCGAGACTCACAGGACGGCCGGCACCGGCCTCCAGGGCAAGCACCGTATCGAAGGCGGCCATCATTGCACCGGCGGCGGGGGAGGCGGCTACTGCACCCGGGAACAACTCAGCGGCCGCCCCGTCCCGCATCCGGAGCAGGAGCAGTTGCCCGCGTATGTTTCCCCGGGCCGTGTCCCGCTGCCAGTCATAGCCGTCGGGATAGGCGACGGCCGTGACGAAAAGCCCGTCCGGCGGGATGACAATAGGCCCCCCGGCCGAATCCGTCGCCACCCCGTCCCGGGGCGGGCGGTCGCCGTCGTGACGGGGAAAGGTATCGCCCCGGCGAATGGTCAGCTCCGGGGTCAGCCGGTCGCAGCCGAGCGCCGCAGCCAGACAGAAAAACAAAAAGGCGCCGTATCGCGCCAGGAAGCGGGCAAGCGACCCGCCGAAGAGCGAAGATTTCATAGTCAGTCAGTTTCCCGCAAGGTAGTGAAAACCGCCGGCACGACAAAGAAAAAACCCTATCTCACGACAGGGTTTCCGATTAGTTTTTAAGTTTTTTAGTGGAATGATGGGTTTTTTATAAGTCGAACCGTACACCGAGCTCGAGGTTGAACATCACGTTCTGTTGGGTGCGGATGCTCTTCGGCTGATTGGCGCCGAAATAATACCGGGCGCTCGGGTCCACATAGAATCCCAGATTGTCGGAAAGCTTCATCTGGACACCCAGGCCGAGGGCGGCGGAACCTTGCAGTCCGGGAACGTTCTGCTTCCAGACTTCCGTGCCGCCGGATCCCGGGATGGTGTACTTCTGCACGATGCCCTTCTCCACGGAACCGCCGGCGAAGGCATACATCGTCATGACGCGGTTGGAGACAAAGTCGTAGTACAGGTTGACGGGGATTCCGATGTACTGGATCGTATGTTTGATGTTAGAATTGACGGGTTTGATGACGGCCCCTTCCTTGGTATAGGATCCCGGGAAGGAACGCATCAGGAGGCTGTAGCTGACGCCGGTGCCGAGGGCCCAACGGTCGGACAGATAGAACTTGGCGCCCAGGCCGAAGGAAAGCGGTATGCCGTAACGGGACTCGCCCTCTTCCGTGATATAGGTGGTCTTGCCGGTCTCGGACTGAGCCTTGGCGGCAACGGCCATCATCCCGCCCCGGAGGGCGGCCGTGGCCTTGTCGTTGGTCCCTACGAGGCCCTTGACTTCCAGGGAAACGCCGCGGCGGGTCTTGCTGTGCGCATCTTCCCACGCCATGCGGGCGAAAGGATCGCTCCAACCGTCGACGGTCTTCTCGGAGACTTCTTTCTTCTCGGCCGTCTTGGCGGCGGGAGCCTTCTCAGCAGGCTTCGCAGCCGGCGCGCTCTTGGTCGTCGCGGACTCGACGCCGGGGGCGGCGGAAGCGTCCTTGGCGGGAGCAGCGGCCGGTGCGGTGGTCGCGGACTGCGAGCCGTCCGGCATCGTCTTGAACTTCGCGCCGGTGTTCGCGGCACGCTTCACGGGACGGTATGTAGGACCGGCTTCGGCCGGAATGGACTGATTCTGAGGAGCTTCGGTCTCGGCGGACTTCTTGACGTCCTGCGCTTCGGCGGCTTTCTTGACATCCTGCGCCTCGGCGGCAGGCTCTGTGACCTGCGCCACGACGGGGCCTTCCCCGGTCGTCACGACCGAAGGATCGCTGCGGAAAGTCCCGCCCAGCACGAGGGCGGCTGCGACCGCGGCGGCGGCAACCAGGCCGGCGCCGGCCCACCACCAGGGGGCCGCCGTCTTCGCGGCCTTCGCCGGAATCCGTGCGCGGATCGCGTCCCACGCGCCGTCGGGAGCGGGCTCCCCGGCATTCGCAAGCAGCGACCTTACTTTCTGATCAAACTCTCTATCTGTCATCACTCAATTCTCTAATTTTACTTTGCAACAACGTCCGCGCCCGCTGCAACTGGGATCTAGAAGTGTTTTCCGTGATCCCCAGGGCCTCGCCGATTTCCTTGTGGGAATAGCCTTCGATCACATACATGTTGAAGACCGTCCGGAACCCGGGAGGCAGCGCTGCGACCATTTCCATCAGTTCCTTGTAGCCGATATCCTCGAAGGCCGTGGTGCCGCCGCCGACCAGGCTCCGCGCCTCCTCGATGTCTCCGGAATCCTTCAGCACATCGGCTTTGCGCAGGCTCATGAGCGCCGTGTTGACAAAGATCTTTCTGGCCCACCCCTCGAAGGAACCGATCCCCGAGAAACTATCCAGTTTGGCGAACAAGGTAACGAAGCCGTCTTGCAAGACGTCCTCCGCTGCCATCCGGTCACCCATATAACGGATGCAAACCGCGAACATTTTCGGCGCCAGGAGGTCATACAATCCCTTTTGAGCGCCTGGGTCCCCTTTTTTGGCAAGGCGGATCAGTCTCTTCTCGTCAGGTTTCAGTGCAAGTTTCTCCGGCATGATGCCTTCGTTCGTCGGTTTATAAGATGCATGCGGTCCGGGAAATGTTGCATCTTTCGCCCAAAATCTTCCCGAACCTTTTCACGAAAGTACGCAAATTCCTTTGAATTTGTACTATTTTTGTAAGGGATGAAAGGTATGAGAAAAACGATGATGGCGGTTGCGGCCGCCTGCGCGCTGATCTTCAGCGCCATAGCACCCGCGTCCGCCCAGAGCAAGAAAAGCCTCCAGGTCGAGTCCGGCCTGGTCGACGCCGTCGCCCTTTTCGACGCCGGCAAATTCAAGGAAGCCGCCTCCCTGCTCAAGGTTTTGTCGGCCGCCGACCCTGCCAATGATGCGGTCCGCTACTATCTGGGGATGAGCTCCGTCTACCTTCAGGATTATGACACGGCTGTCGCCCAGTTGCGGGAAGCCGTCCGGCTGGACCCCTCCAACTACTGGTACCGCGACCGCCTGGCCCGTCTCTACACCTCGACCGGCCAGCCCGAACTCGCCATCGACATCTACGAGTCGCTGATGAAGGAGTTCCCCAAGAAAACCGACATCTATTACACCCTGGCCCAGCTTTACATGCAGAACGGCAAGGTCGACGAAGTCCTCCGGACCCTCGACGAGATCGAGACCGTCACGGGCAAGGATGAGATGGTCGCCCTGACCAAATATGACGTCCTGATGCGGCAGCAGAAGCCCGATGAGGCCTACGCCCTGTTGGAGTCCTACAACGAGGATCTGACCTCCCCGCGCATCCTGGTCGCGATGGGGGACCACTGTGTGTCCCAGTTCAAGGACACCCTGGCCCTCAAATACTACGGTGAGGCGCTTTCCTATGAATCCGGGATGCCCCAGGCGCTCCTGGGCATGTCGGAGATCTACCGCTACCGGGGCGATTTCCCCAACTATTTCGCGACGGTCACGGAGTTCGTGACGGGAGAGGCCGCGCCGCTGGAGATGAAGACCCGCTACATCCAGACGCTTTTCCAGCACGCCGATCCCCAGTTCGCCCGGCGCTTCAAACCCAACCTCGACCTGCTGGTGGACACTTACCGCGACCAGGCGCCCAGGGACAGCAGTGTCCTGCAGACCGTCGGCTCCTATTATTACAATACGGGCGAGGGCGCCAAGGCCGTGGAGGTCTTGAAAGAGTGCTGCGAACAGTATCCGGAGAGCATAGGCTCGCGCGGGATGTACGTCCAGCTCCTGACCCTGCTCGAGCGTTGGGAGGAGGCCGGCCCTGCCGCCGAACAGGCCTTCGCCGACTTCCCGAAGGAGCCCGGATTCCTCGAGATGAAGACCTATTCCGACTACAACCTGAAGGATTACGAAGGTCTGGTCCGGGACTGCGAGCGCATCATCGGGGCCACCTCGCCCCGGGACACCGCCATCCGCCTGCGCGCGTACTCCGGCATCGGGGACGCCTGGCATGAGCTCGGCGATTCCCAGAAGACCTTCGAAGCGTATGAGAAGGCGCTCAAGATCGATCCGCACTACCTGCCGGTGCTCAACAACTACGCCTATTTCCTCTGTCTCGAGGGCCGCAAGCTGAAGAAGGCGGCCGCGATGAGCAAGGTCACCATCGAAGCTGAGCCCGACAATGCGACCTACCTCGACACCTACGGCTGGATCCTGTACCTCCAGGGCAAGGCGGCGGAAGCCAAACCCTATTTCAAGCACGCGATGCTTTATGGAGGCAAGGATTCCGCGGCCGTGCTGGACCACTACGCCGAGGTCCTGTATAAGTTGAAGGAATACGACACCGCGCGGGTGTATTGGAACCTCGCCAAGGCGAAGAACGGCGAAGGCGCCGTGCCGGACCTGGATGAGCGCGTGTCGGAGCGTTTGAAGGCGATCGGGCAATGATTCACCGGAAGGTCATATCGCTGCTGTGCGTCCTCCTGTGTGCGGGGATGGTGGTTGCGTATGGCCAGAACGTGAAGGAAAAGGAGTCGCGCAAGGCCCGGCTGGAGAAGGAGATCGCCATGCTGGACAAGCAGATCAAGGACAATGCGGCACGCAACGCGGATGCCCTTTCGCGCCTGTCGCTGGTGCGGAGCAAGATCTCGACGCGGCAGTCGCTGCTGGAGGAAAGTGACCGGGAAATCGCTGTCCTGGAAGATTCCATCGCGGTGCGGCAGAAGCAGATCGACGTGCTGCAGTCGCGGCTGGATACGATGATTACCTACGGCAGCCGCCTGGTCAAGAGTGCCTACAAGAACCGCGATACCCGGATTTGGTTCATGTATATCCTGGCTTCCGACAATGTGGCCCAGGGCTTCCGGAGGCTCGGTTTCTTCAAGAATCTTTCTTCCCAGATGTCGGTCCAGGCCGCGAAGATCCGCGCTTCCAAGGCGGAGCTGGAGAAGGAAAAGGCTTCGCTGGAGGTGCTGGCTGCGGATGCGCGGAAGTTGAAGGCGCAGCGGGTGGCGGATATGCAGAAGTTGAAGTCGGAGGAGAAGGAGGCGCAGGCGCTGTCGGCGACGCTGACCAAGCAGAAGGCGAAGTACCAGAAGGATCTGGCGGCGAAACGGCGGCAGGCCGATGCCTTGGAGCGGGAGATCCGGGCCGCGATCAACAAGGCGATGGGTTCCGGCGGCAAGGCTTCATCTTCGAAATCTTCCCGGAAAGGTTCTACGTCCAAGCCGAAGGCGCCGGTGGATTATAAGCTGGCGGACCAGTTCGTGGCCAATCGCGGCATTCTGCCGTGGCCGGTGTCGGGGGCGCTGACGGGCCGTTTCGGCAAGCAGTATCATCCGGTTTTCAAGAATCTCCAGTTGCCGGCGAACAACGGCATCAACATTGCGGTGTCGCCGGATACGCCGGTGAAGGCCGTGTTTAACGGCACGGTGGCACAGATCACGGTGCTGCCGGGTTATCACCAGTGCATCCTGGTGCAGCATGGCAATTATTTCACTTTGTATGCGAAGATGAAGCGGGTGGATGTCAAGGCGGGCGACAAGGTCAAGACCGAGCAGGTCCTGGGCACCGTGGACACCATCGCCGGCGAGACGGTCTTCCACTTCGAAATCTGGGACGACCGCACCATTCCCCAAGACCCCGAGCGCTGGCTCCGCCCGCGCTAACCCTTTGGGTCCACCGACGGTCACAAAACCGGTCCAAATCGTTTCCCCCGTTGACCCTGGGTCCATCGGTCGTCACGTTTTCCACCCTTTTCGTTTCCCCCGTTGACCCTGGGTTCATCGGTCGCCACGTTTTCCACCCTTTTCGTTCCCCCCGTTGACCCTGGGTCCATCGGTCGCCACGTTTTCCACCCTTTTCGTTCCCCCCGTTGACCTTCCGTCCACCGACGGTCACGAAACCAGTCCAATTCGTGTCCGTTGGTGACCTTTTTTCGGAAAAATGACGGCTACGGAGCCGAAGGAACCAGCCCTCCAGCTGCACGAAAAGGCAAAAATAACGTTTATCCGTGTTAAATTTTTTCACACGGGTAGTTCTCCCGATCTTTGAAACAACTTAAACTATCGAAATCTATGGATGCCCGACGAAAACGCCACCTGGAATACCGGAAAAAACCGAAAGCCTATTACCACCTCTGTACCGACGGACGCCCAGATGTCCTTTTGTTCCGCAATGAAGACGAATTCGCCAGAGGGATGACGGCCATCGCCCTGGTCGCTCTCAAATATGGCGTCCAGATCTACATTTTCGAATTGATGCCCAATCACATCCATCTCATCCTGAGCGCGACGGGGGATACTTGCGTGGATATCTTCGAATACCTGGTCCGCAAAATATCCCGCCAACTGGTCGCTGACGGATATCCGCCTTTGCCGGGCGATTATGACTTTCGCCTGATTGACATAGAGGATATACAATCCTTCCGGAACCACTGTCTCTATGCGGTGAGAAACCCCTACGAAAAAGGGTGGTGCATCCCGGGCGGCTATCCCTGGGGGTCGGACTATCTTCTCTTCAGCCAGTGGGGGGATTATATCGAAGGGAAGCAGGCAGGGGAAATGTCCCAGCGGAAATTGAGGCAGATTACGGGATCCAAGATCGAAATACCGGCCCATTGGGAAATCCATCCGATGCTGGGTATCCTGCCGAAGAATTATGTGGCCACCGACAAGGTGAGGCAGTGTTTCCCTGATGTGAAGCGATATATGACCCAATGCATAAAGGATTATGAATCATTTGTTTATGTCGCCGATTCCCTAGGCGAAGACTTCGTTTATTCAACGGATGAAGCGGACGGTCTACTTCAAGGTCTCCTTCGGGAGCAATATGCCGAAAGGCCGGTTTCCGAGCTGTCGGCCGATGAAAAATGCCGGTTGGCTGTCATCTTGAATGAAAAATACCGGGTCAAGCCGCCGGTAGTAAGCCAGATACTTCGCTTGCCGCTTCGGATCGTTAGCCAGACCCTCCGCTCGAAGGACTTCGGAAGTCGCAAAACCGGTCAAAATCGTGGCGGTCGGTGACCTGGAGGACAATGGGGGTCACGAAACCGGTCAAAATCGTGGCCGTCGATGACCCGGAGGACAATGGAGGTCACGAAACCGACCGAAATCGTGGCCGTCGGTGACCAACAGGCCCATGGAACGAGCAAAAACCGACCGAAACGCTCGCGCCGCGTACCCCTTGGCGAATCTGGGTATATAATTCGAGAGAAAACGTTATATTTGTATGATATATAATCCAAGCTATATGAAAGCCGTAGTAAACACCGATTTCCACTTCCCCGGCCAGCTTTCCAAGTACACCGGAAAGGTCCGCGACGTCTACAGCCTCGAAAACGGTCTCCTCGTGATGGTCACGACCGACCGCATTTCCGCCTTCGACGTCGTCCTGCCCGAAGGCATTCCCTTCAAGGGCCAGGTACTCAATCAGATCGCGTCCCAGTTCCTCGACCTCACCTCGGACATCCTGCCGAACTGGAAGATCGCCACGCCGGATCCGATGGTCACCGTCGGCGTCCGCTGCGAGCCCTTCAAGGTCGAAATGGTCGTGCGCGGCTACCTCGCCGGACACGCCTGGCGCGAATACAAGGCCGGAAAGCGGACTCTCTGCGGCGTTCCCATGCCCGAAGGGATGGTGGAAAACCAGCGTTTCCCCGAGCCCATCATCACCCCGACCACCAAGGCCGCGGAAGGGCACGACGAGGACATCAGCAAGGAGGAAATCATCGCGCAGGGCATCGTCTCGAAGGAAGACTACGAGCAGCTCGAGGCCTACACCCGCGCCCTGTTCGAGCGCGGCACCGAGATCGCGGCCGCCAAGGGCCTCATCCTCGTCGACACCAAATATGAATTCGGCAAGAAAGACGGCAAGATCATCCTGATGGATGAGATCCACACGCCCGACTCTTCCCGCTACTTCTACGCGGAAGGGTACGAAGAGCGCCTCGCAAAAGGCGAACGCCAGAAGCAGCTTTCCAAGGAATTCGTGCGCGAATGGCTGATGGCCGGCGGGTTCCAGGGCCAGGCCGGACAGAAGGTCCCCGAAATGACCCCGGAGGTCGTCGCCGGCATCACCGACCGTTACGTCGAGCTTTATGAGCACATCACGGGCGAGCCTTTCGAGCGCATCGAATGCGCCGATGTCGCCGCCCGTATTGAGCAGAATATCAACGACTTCCTTAAAACCCGCGCCTGAGCTTTCAGTGAGCTCCGGCCTTAAACCGCAGCGTTATGATCGAACGTTATTCCCGCAAGGTGATGCGGGACGTCTGGACCGAAGAGAATAAGTTCAACGCCTACCTGCAGGTCGAAATCCTCTCCTGCGAGGCCTGGAGCAAACTGGGCGTCATCCCCGCGGAGGACGTCGAGAAGATCCGGGCGAACGCCCGTTTCGAAGTGGCCCGCATCCAGGAGATCGAGGAGCAGACCCGCCACGACGTGGTCGCATTCACGCGCGCCGTCAGCGAGAGCCTGGGCGAAGAGCGCAAGTGGGTCCACTACGGTCTGACTTCCACGGATGTGGTGGATACGGCGAACGGTTACCTCCTGAAACAGGCTAACGCTATCTTGCTCAAGGACTTGGAAGAATTCCAGGAGGTCCTGCGCAAGCGCGCGAAAGAGTTTAAGC
>JAEEGH010002383.1_pt1 | contig 51013 bp, 44 predicted proteins | sample 9134181 | NCBI WGS metagenome assembly JAEEGH01 (sample SAMN16246544, study PRJNA631951) | gut metagenome | biome: gut microbiome; feature: rumen; material: DP-attached | host: Bos | place: Iran: Karaj | collected 2018-10
ATTATCATTTTTATTATCCTTATCCTGATTACAAGCTTCCAAATGCGATTTATTCCGACAAGAGGCTTCCTTTATGCGGAGAATTAAAAGACAATATCCGAAACTTCGATCAGGACAGACTCCTTCTTTTTGATGAAACCAAAGCTTATGACGGTTTAATCGAAGACGGTATGTTTGAAGAGTTTTCAAATTCCTTTGAAGTGATACTTGGTCCCGATGTAAATGTTTCTTATGCAAAATATTCGATGGACCGTGATGACAAATACTGTATTAAAACCAAGATTTTCGAAGAAAACGGTGTCAAAAAAGTCGAAAAATCCTGCGTTTATGAAGAGGGTAAGGAACATATTGCCGATATTAAAAAGGCAATGGATGAATTAAGAAAAAGGTATTTTGGAAGCGATTTGGATATTAATGAAATCCTTCAATATGATGAAAAAGAAGGCCGTCTTGTGTTTGAATTCATCGAAGGTAAAACGCTTGACGTTTTGATAGACGAATGCATTCAGAATAACGATAGGGAAGGCTTTGATAAGCTGTTTGAAAACTATAAGTTTTTCATTTCCTTCAATGAAGATTATCCTGTATTTAACAATGATTTTATTTTTTCGAATATTATCGTAAATGATGTCGGCTGGCATTTGATCGATTATGAATGGGTAACCTTTGAAAAAGGCAATTCAAAGGATGCGTTAAACAGAGCATTAAACAATTATCTTTTAGCAGGTGATTTTAGAAAGAAGATAAAAGAGTGGGTCGATTTTGACAGCAATTTTAACGATGATAAGTTCATAAAAGAAAAAGTTTTAAGCAAAAACAAAGCCCTTTCGAACATAAGACACGATATCGGCAAAGGAGTGTACGATTTAAAATATCTTACGGACAGAGTTGCTGCGTTTGATATAAAATATCAGATTTACGAAGATTACGGCGAAGGATTCAGGGAAGAGAATTCATATTTCCTTGGTGAATTCAAAAAGCATGGTCCCAATATGCTTTTAGACATTAAAATCAAGGACGGATTGAAAAACTTAAGAGTAGATCCCGGAGACAAGCCTTTAAGATTTTATGTAAACCACATTTATTTAAACGATACAGAAGTTACCGACAAATTAATCGGTATCAACAAAAACGGATGTATGGATATTCGTTCCTGCGTTCAGGTTAACAATACATTTACTTTTAAGAAAGCGGATCCGCATTTCAAGCTTCCTTTAAAGGGACTTGATGCAAAAGAGGGTGATGTATTAAAGATTGACTGCAGGGCAGAATACATATACTAGAAGAGTCTGCGTTATGATTATATTAAGCATCCTTCAGATTATCCTGTATCTGCTTGTAATTCCTTTTAGCATGGGACTGGCATTTACAAGATTTTTTGATGAAAAACATAATACAATCGGCAATATTCTGACAGGCGGCTTTATAATGGAACTGGCTGCCTTTCAGGTTCTTTTTCTTGCATTCTACAGACTCCACAGAACACTCACCGAACTTACATGGTGTGCCTCTACGGTTCTTGTTTTTCTTGCGGTTTTATCTCTTGTCACAAATTTTAAGACCATAAAAAAAATCAAACTTCCAAAATTTGATTTAGGCTTCCTCGTATTTGTTTTATTTACGGTTTACATGATTGTAATGCGTAATCTCCAGGGTGTTAATGACGGAGACGATGCTTTTGTAATCGGCAATGCGCTTACGACGCTTACCAATGATGTGTTCTATAAAGTCGATTATTACACAGGCTTTACAATTACGAGCAAATCGTATTTAAGACATCTTCTTGCCTCGAATCCTTTATTTATAGCATATCTTTCCAAAGTGACTTTCGTTCATCCTGCGATTCTTGCTCACAGGATTCTCGGAAGTTTTTATCTTTGTCTTCATAATGCGGTTATTTACAACATCGCAATCTTACTTTTCACCAAAGAGAAAGAAAAATACAGAAGCCTGTTTGCTTCATTTGTATCGTTGGTCACAATCTGGGATTTCCATTCGTATCTTACGGATTCGACATTTATTTTATCGCGTACATGGCAGGGCAAATCAATGTTCGTTGCATTGGGCATACCTCTTGTGATTATGATTCTTTTAATGCTCGGAGAGTGTGAAGGGAAGAAGAATATCTTTTATGTGTTTCTTATATTCCTGTCGTTTGCATGTGTAGCGATGACTCCTGCCAGTATATATCTTTATTCCATTATGCTCTTTGTCGGAAGCTTTTGCGTTGCCGTCGCAGTCAAAAAAATGTCTTTGTTTTTAAAGGTTCTGCCGACACTTCTTCCGATGGCGGGGTTTGCGTTACTTTATTATTTTTATTTCAGTTAATTCGGATTAATATAATCTGTTTTATAAAAGGTTATTGGTTATGTTAGAGAGCGGACTTAATCCTTTTGAAATAATTAAATTATATTCCGGAAACACGACGTTCATGCTGATGTTCGCGCTTTCTTTAATTTACCTCTGGGTATTTGAAAAAGACAAGGTTAAGAAAGCGGTTCTTGTTACATTATCTGTTACAATGCTCGTGCTTTTTGTGTTCCCTCTGTTTTCACATTTCTTTATGGATAAAATGGATGAGGCCGGAACATATTACAGATTCTTGTGGCTTCTTCCGACGTCGATAGTTTCAGGCTATGCGGTATTTCATATCTTAGACAGATTTAAGAACAGATTCGTAAAAACAGGAGCATTTGCCGTTGTTACAATATGCGTTCTTATCGGCGGTGTATTTATGTATGAATCACCTGCATTCTTTGATTCGACGAATGTTTATCAGATACCTCAATGCGTGGTAGATATGTGTGACGACATGATTGTCTGCGAAAGAGAATATGAAGCGGTATTTCCCGATGAAATATTGCAGTATCCGAGACAGTATACGACTTATATCACCATGCCTTACGGCTTTGAAATGCTTCAGTTCGGACACGGTCAGAATGAAGATATTCATTCTGAGATGGTAAAAGACACATTAAATGTTCAGATGCTTGCACTTCTTTGCGAAGGCAAACATGTTCATTATATTGTAATAAACAACAACAAAACATTAGACGGGCGATTCGAAGACTACAATTACGAATTGGTAGGTGTTTACGGCGATTACAGCATGTATAAGAGCACAACGATGTTCTTTGATTCGTGGGATAAGTTTGAAGAGTGGAAAGAGAAGAATGGGCAGTCCTAAGTTTAATACAAAAATACTGACAGGCTCTTGGTGTGTTAATTCGCTTGAACTTCTTTCCAGACTGACGCATGTTTCCAAAAAGACTGCAGATTCGCATCTTGAGGAAAACGAGAAAAACTGGGCAGAGTATAAAGACAAATCAGGTATACGTTATATCGAAAGACAGCACGATTTAACTATGCTTAAATACGGATCGTACAGAAAGACTTTCCAGAAAATGTTTATGGGCGAAAAGCCTTTTGTTGCCGCATATAACAGCTGTGAGGTTATTTCCGTATACAATGCTCTTGAAAACTTGGGCATAAAAAACGAAGAAACCACTTTTCCGAAACTGCTTAATTACTTTGAGAAAAATGCAAGCATTTTAAAAGGATATTTCGGTACTTCTTTTACGGGTATCATCAGATATTTTAAAAAGAACGGATACGATTATATTTCTTTTATGGGCAGAAAAATTACCAGGGAAAATATGGATCTGGTCGAAAAGAATTATTCGACTTACATTTTTATGTCGTACAACAATACCGAAAATATCGCAGACATGATTCATACCATGAGCATCACCAAAGAGGAGCAGGGCTTTTTTATACACAATTCGTATTGTAAGACCACCTGTTATGAGACTCTTTATGATGCGGTTGTTAAATACAATTCCGATAACGGCTTTACTTCGAGACCGATTATCGTTATGGGCATCAACAAGCCTGAAGAATAATTATTTTATGAGAGTTTTAATATGAAAAAAAGACATTTTCCTGTATTATTAATATTTCTTTCAGTTTTGACATTACTCTTTTCCGGATGTGATTTAGACAGTGTAACTGTTATTAATACCGACGGTTCGAAAATTGAAGCTGACCTGCAATCAGGCAAAATTTCTGTAGGTGAAATTGATCCGACTATCCCCGAATATCATATGCCTGTCGGGGATTATATTAATATGCAGAATGCCCAGAACTCTTCTGCAAGTAATAATACGAATGCCGTTACAGATGAGGATAATGCAGAAGATATTTCTGAAGATTCAGATTTACCTGAAGAGTCGGATTTAAATGATGATTCGGATATTTTTGATTCTGATTCGGGAAATGATATTGTCCCGGAAACACCGCAAGCTGTTGATTCGGGTCTTACAGTCAGTGAAGACGGAGAATATACTTCTAAAGAAGAAGTCGCGCTTTACATACATCTGTACAACCATCTGCCAAGCAATTACATTACTAAAAGTGAAGCACAGGATTTGGGCTGGGATTCAAGTAAAGGTAATTTAAATAAAGTTGCACCGGGCAAGAGTATTGGCGGAGACAAATTCGGCAACAGGGAAGGTCTGCTTCCGAAGAAAGAAGGTCGTGTATATTACGAGTGCGATATAGATTATAAAAAGGGCAGTAGAAATGCTAAAAGAATTGTATTTTCAAATGACGGCCTGATTTATTATACCGAAGATCATTACGAGAGTTACGAACTTTTATACGAATAACATGAAACTTAACGACAAACTTAAATCATTCTTCGAGGATGAGAAAAAACAGAATATAGTTCTTTACATATGTGTGGCAGTCATAATTCTTTTATGGCTTCCTTTGGCATTCACGAAAAACCTCGCATATGACCAGGGCTATACGATTGCGATGGTACGCCATTCGTTTAAAGATATCATAAGGCTTTGCTCAAATGACGTGCATTCGCCTTTGTACTATTTTATAGCGAAGATTTTTTACCATATTTTCCTTAATAACATTTTCGGTACCAAAATCTGCTCGCTAGTTTTTATGGGTATTTATTTTTGGCTCCTCGCGGTTCCTTTTAAAAAGGAATTCGGTTTCAGAATGTCGATAACCATGATTATTTTATCCGGACTTCTTCCCACATTTCTCACACACAATACAGAGCCCAGAATGTATGCCATGGCAATTACTTCTTTTTCGGCTGTGTGTTTCCTCGGATATAAACTCGCCAAAGAATTCAAAGTATCCTATGCAGTATGGTTTTTCATCGCATCGGTATTTTCTACATACATTCACACCTATACAATGCTTTGCACGGTATTTGTTTACTTCTTCCTTGCAATTGCAATTATCGTAAATAAAGAAGATCGTAAAAGAAAAATCACATGGTTCCTTGTAAATGCCGTAGTTGTTTCGCTTTGTTATCTTCCCTGGCTTTTCAGCCTCGTATCACAGTTTGGCAAAAAGGCCGAAGGCATTAATACGGAATATGATTCGATGTATTTCGTAAAAGATATTTTATACGAATTCTTTTCATCCATTTCATATCCTAAAGACTGGCAGGTATGGCTTTGGCTTGGAATCGTTTTTATATCGCTTGTTTTCCTGATTATTTTCAAAAGTAAATATATAAAGTATGTTTCACTTACATATATAATGCTTTTCGTAGTAAGTTTTATTGGTATTTTTCTGTCGGTTAATAATTCACCGTGCTTCCTGGGAAGATATGTATCCTGCGCAGCTCCGTTGATTTTATTTGCGGTTGCTGCAGGTTTAAATGAAATGAAGATGAAAGTTTTATATGTCGTTATATTCTTAATGGCATTTGTTCCTGGTGCTCTTGTTTACCGTGACAGAGTAAGATACGAATATGAAAAAGGCATAGATGATTATCTGGCTTATGCAGAGAGTAATTTTGCGCCCGATGATGCGATTGTTTACGCTGATCTTCACAATAACTACCTAAGCGTATACTACGACGAGAATTATTCTTTTATATATGGATTTGAGGATGATTTCAATCCGTTTGAAAACGATGAAACATTTATAGAGAAAGAACAGCTTGAAAGAGTAGCGGGAAATGTTTACCTGATATGCTTCGACAATAAAAACCCCGGATGGTTTTTGGAGTGCGATTATGAGAAGGCTTACGGCTTCCATTTCCTTTATTATGATTTCTCGATTTACAGAATATATAATTTCAGATAAAAATAAAAAATCTCAAAGATGTATTTCTTTGAGATTTTTTTGTACAGGGGAAGAGAGATTCGAACTCCCGTGAACGGTTTTGGAGACCGTGATACTGCCACTGTATGATTCCCCTAAGCGGTCAACGAAGTGTATTATATCAAAACAATTTAAAGTATGCAAGGATTTTTACGAAAAAGGAATTTTAAACTTCTTAAAAAAAGATATTGCTTTTTAATTTTCTTATGATATACTAAAGGCAAATAGAGATTGTTATTTTTTTATCAATCTTTTATGAGATTAAATATCTACATACGGAAAGGAGAAACACAATGGCAAACAAATACGGAATTATCGACAGTGTTGAGAAACTTCAGAAAGCCTTGGAAGAATTAAGAGAAGCTCAGAAAGAGTTTGCGCTTTACTCTCAGGAACAGGTCGATAAGATTTTCAAAGAAGCTGCTATGGCCGCAAATGCCGCCAGAATTCCTTTAGCCAGAATGGCAGTAGAGGAGACGGGCATGGGTATTGTTGAAGACAAAGTCATCAAAAACCACTATGCAGCAGAGTACATTTACAATAAATATAAGGACACCAAGACCTGTGGCGTAATCGAAAAGGATGAAGCATTCGGTATTGAAAAGATTGCAGAGCCCATCGGTGTAATCGCAGCGGTTATTCCTACCACAAACCCTACATCTACAGCAATATTCAAAGCATTACTTGCGTTAAAAACAAGAAATGCCATTATCTTCAGTCCCCACCCCAGAGCAAAGGGTTCAACGATTGAAGCTGCTAAGGTTGTGCTTGAAGCCGCAGTAAAGGCCGGAGCACCCGAAGGCATTATCAGATGGATTGATGTTCCCTCACTTGATATGACCAATGTTGTAATGAAGGAATCGGACATCATTCTTGCAACAGGCGGTCCCGGAATGGTTAAGGCTGCTTATTCAAGCGGAAAACCCGCACTCGGTGTTGGCGCAGGAAATACACCCGCAATTATTGATGAGAGCGCAGACATTATTTTAGCCGTTAATTCTGTCATTCACTCCAAGACATTTGATAACGGTATGATCTGTGCATCAGAACAATCCGTAATCGTAGATTCTAAAATATATGCAAAGGTTAAAAAAGAATTTAAGGACAGAGGCTGCTACTTCCTTAAAGCCGATGAAATCGACAAGGTCAGAAAGACCATCCTTATTAACGGTGCTTTAAACGCAAAGATTGTAGGTCAGACTGCGTTTAAGATTGCAGAGCTTGCAGGTGTTAAGGTTCCCGAAAAGACCAAGATTTTAATCGGTGAAGTTGAAAGTGTTGAACTTTCCGAAGAATTTGCTCACGAGAAGCTTTCGCCCGTACTTGCAATGTATAAGTCCAAAAACTTTGAAGATGCTTTAAATAAGGCTGAAAGACTTATTGCAGACGGCGGATACGGACATACTTCTTCAATATATTTAAATACACTCACAGAACAGGAAAAAATAGCTGAATTCGGCGAGAGAATGAAAACCTGCCGTATTCTTATCAATACTCCTTCTTCTCACGGCGGTATCGGAGATATTTATAACTTCAAACTTGCTCCTTCGCTTACTTTAGGCTGCGGCTCATGGGGCGGCAACTCTGTCAGCGAAAACGTCGGAGTTAAACATCTTTTGAATATCAAGACCGTTGCGGAAAGGAGAGAGAATATGCTCTGGTTCAGAACACCTCAGAAAGTATATATTAAGAAGGGCTGCCTTCCCGTAGCTCTTGATGAACTTAAAAACTACTATGGAAAGAAGAGAGCCTTCATCGTTACGGATACATTCCTCTTCGAAAACGGCTTTACTAAACCCATTACCGACAAGCTCGATGAAATGGGCATTATCCATCAGACATTCTCTAATGTTGCGCCGGATCCTACACTTGCTTCTGCTAAAGAAGGTGCAATGTTAATGAATGAATTCAAACCCGATACAATCATCGCATTAGGTGGCGGTTCTGCAATGGATGCTGCCAAGATTATGTGGGTATTATACGAACATCCCGAAGCAGATTTCCTTGATATGGCAATGCGCTTTATGGATATCAGAAAGAGAATTTACGAATTCCCGAAGATGGGTATAAAGGCATTCTTCATTGCCATTCCCACATCTGCAGGTACAGGTTCGGAAGTTACTCCTTTCGCAGTTATTACTGATGAAACAACCGGAGTTAAATATCCTTTGGCTGATTACGAACTGCTTCCCAACATGGCAATCGTAGATGCAGACCTTCATATGAGCGCTCCAAAGGGCCTTACAAGCGCATCGGGTATTGATGCCGTATCTCATAACCTTGAGGCTATTGCTTCGATTATGGCTACGGATTACACGGACGGTATCGCATTACAGTCTCTTAAGATGATATTTGAGTATCTCCCTAGAGCTTACGACAACGGACCTAACGATCCCGAGGCAAGAGAGAAGATGGCCAATGCAGCGACAATGGCAGGTATGGCTTTCGCAAACGCATTCCTCGGTGTATGCCATTCTATGGCTCACAAACTCGGTGCTTTTTATCATATTCCTCACGGTGTTGCAAATGCGCTTATGCTTGATGAAGTACTTATGTTTAACGCAAGCGAAACACCTGTTAAGATGGGTACATTCTCGCAGTACGATCATCCTCATACACTCGCAAGATACGCTATGGTTGCAGATTACTTAGGCCTTGGCGGTAAGGATGACGAGGCTAAACTTAAAAACCTCATAAAAGCATTAGACGAACTTAAAGCAAAAATCGGTATCAAGAAGTGCATCGCCGATTATGGTGTAGATGAAAAAGAATTTCTTGAGAAACTCGACGAGATGGCTACACTTGCATTCGACGATCAGTGTACAGGTGCTAATCCCAGATATCCGCTTATCAGTGAGATTAAACAGATGTATCTGAACGCTTACTACGGAAAGCATGAAGAAGTATAGAGGAGGGGTTAATATGAAACTTGATAAAGTTATTGCCGAAAGAAAAAACAAAACAGTTTACCGTGACGGTAATCTTGCAATAAAAGTATTTTCAAACGATTATTCAAAGGCTGATATTTTAAACGAAGCCTGCAACCAGGCAAGAGTTGAAGACTGCGGCTTAAATATTCCCAGAGTCCGTGAAGTCTGTAAGATTAAAGACAAATGGGCTATTGTAACTGAGTTTGTGGAAGGCGTTACCCTTCAGCAGATGATGGATGAACATCCTGAAAAGATGGATGAGTACTTAAACCGCTTTGTGGATCTTCAGATGGAAGTTCATTCCAAAAAGGTTGCAAATTTAAATAAGCTAAAAGAAAAGATGCAAAGAAAGATAAGCGCAACCACACTTGATGCTACTACACGTTACGAGCTTCATACAAGACTTGCATCACTTCCTGAGCATGACAAGGTATGCCACGGAGATTTCGTTCCCTCAAACGTTATCATTACACCCGACGACAAGGCATATATAATTGACTGGGCTCATGTAACAAGCGGAAATGCATCCGCTGATGTTGCAAGGACATATCTGACATTCTGTCTTAAAGGAAAACAGGATATCGCAGACAAGTATTTAAATCTTTTCTGCAAAAAGAGCGATACGGCCAAGCAGTATGTTCAGAAATGGCTTCCCATCGTAGCTGCAAGCCAGTCCGTAAAAGGTAATGAGGAAGAAAGAGAATTTCTTTTATCATGGACCAATGTCGTTGATTATGAATAATTGTATTACATATCTTAAAGTGATATCATTAAAGCAAGGATTTATTCCTTGCTTTTTTGATTAACTAAAAAAGGAGATAATGAATATGGATTTTATTTATCCGAACGGAAAGAAACAGGCTTTGACTTTCAGTTTTGACGATAATCAGGATTTTGATATAAGACTGATTGAGATATTTGATAAATACGGAATGAAATGTACATTTAACTTAAATTCCGGAACTCTGGGCGGAACGGCAGACCAGAACAGCGACGGAAACATATACATTAAACCTGAAGAAGTAAAAGAAGTTTATAAAAACCATGAAGTTGCTGTACACGGCGTAGAGCATAAGTATATTGCCAATCTTACAGACCCCATGATTGTAAACGAATTCATGGAAGACAGAAAGGCTCTTGAGGCATTAACCGGCAAACTCGTGCAGGGCGCTGCCTATGCATTCGGAAGTCATAACGAACGCATTATGAATATTTTACGAATCGTGGGTATTAAATATTCAAGAGGAGTAGAGGATACAAAGAATTTCTTCCCTCCGCAGGATTTCCTTGACTGGTGTCCGACATGTCATCAGGCCGATCCTAAGATTACTGAAATAGGAGAGCGTTTCCTTAACTGTCCGGGTTATATAGAACTTCCTTTAATGTATGTATGGGGACACAGCTATGAATTCGGCAGATCCAAAGACTGGAGCGGAATAGAAAAGTTCTGTGAGATGATGAGCGGCAAAGATTTTATCTGGTATGCAACCAATATGGAAATCTATGAATATATTAATGCGACACGTTCACTTGAATTCTCAGCTGACGGAACTAAAGTTTACAATCCGACTTTAATCGAAGTATTTTATAAAACCGGCGACGGTTTCTCGAGCATAAAACCCGGAGAAACAAAAATCGTAAAATAAAAATATTATTTCAAAAAAGTTTTATCAGGAAAAATTTTAGAAAAACAGAAAAATGGTCAATTGATGGTCAAATAAATGACAACAAACGCCACACAAAAAACCTCCCGGGAAAAGGAGGTTTTTTGCTGTGTAAAAGGGGAATTCTTTCGGAATGATCTGTTTGTAAAATCAATTCGAATTACAATTAAGATTATATTGCCCGTGAAACATATTAGATATAAATATTTTGCTTAAAACTAACAATATATTGCTCACATCCACTTTTTGACACTTTTTAGTCATCGTATTATAATTAATCCAGGTGGGGTAAAAATATGTTAAGTTTATTCAATATCTTCAATATTGTTCATGTTGTCGGCACTTTACTGACAGCAGTTTTATGTATAATTATTATTCGTGAAAAATCTTCGAGAATGGAAAAACTTCTCGGTCTTGTAGGTATCAGCATTTTGATAGATATGATTGCATATTATCTCGAAATGAATGCAGTCGATCTTCATGCTGCCATAGTCTGTACCAAATTCCAGCTTATTGCAATTTTATTGATGAATACATTCTGGCTTGTACTTATATTCAGACTCAGTGATGTTCCTGTCAAAACGCCTTTTCTTATTGTACTTATGGCCATAGATATTGTACTTGGCTTTTATTATGTCGGATTCGGTTTTGACAAGGTTTACAACTCCATTCAATTTGTAAACACAGGAGCATTCCCTCATCTTGAGATAAAAGAGGGAATAGTATTCATGATAAGCTGCGGCTTTTATATTTTTATAAGCATTCTTATGATTGTTCTTATTATAAGAAGAGCTTTTAAAGACGGTTCAAAGGTTGCGAAGGAATACATTTTCCTTATCTTATCGTTTATTTTCCCTGTTCTTGCGCTTATTTACAGATTTACGCCTTTTTATTCGAGATATACCTATATACCGATTCATTTTGCATACGTCTTATCGTTTGCAATGGTAACGCTTATTATCTTCAGATTCCGTATGTTTGACACGGTTCAGGCGGCTAAGGAAGATATCGTTAACAGTATAGAGGATGCTGTAATAGTAATTGATGTAAGAAAGAATCTTCTTTATGCAAATGAGGTGGCATACAATATTCTGCCCGAGCTTAAATTCGCCAACAGATCCGATAACATGATTAACAGAGTGTATCGAAACAACAAAAAAGTTCTGTCCATCGGTGCGAGAGAATTCCAGGTATCGGTCAAACCCTTTTATGATAAGAAGATGTTAAAAGGTTATCACCTCTGGCTTTATGACAAGACAGAAGAGAATAAGTACAACAAAAACCTTATCGAAGTAAAGGAGCAGGCTGAAAAGGCCAACCAGGCCAAAACAATGTTCCTTGCAAATATGTCGCACGAAATCAGAACACCGGTTAACGCCATCATGGGTTCAACTGAAATGATTCTTCGTGAAAAAGATAAGAGTGAGAAGATTGAAGAACTTGCTTACAGTATTAAGAATGCTTCGTTAATCCTTATTTCAATCATCACGGAGATTCTTGATTTCTCCAAGATTGAAGCCGGTAAGATGAACGCGGCTGAAAACGAATACGAGCCCGGCGTTCTCATAAAAGATATAACCGATCCTATCAGAACCAAATTAAAAGAAAAGAATATCGAGCTTTATATAAATGTAAATGAAACTCTGCCCAAAGTTTTAAGAGGCGATGAGGTTCATGTAAGGCAGATATTTACGAATATTTTAAACAATGCGGTAAAATATACCAATTCGGGTTCCGTGTCCTTAAACGTCGACTGGAAGCTTCAGAGCGGTATGGCTTTAATCAGAGCATCAGTAGAAGATACGGGTGTCGGAATCTCCGAAGAAGCACTTCCTACGATTTTTGACTCGTTTGAACGTGCGGATATGATAAAAAACAGAACCATTGAAGGTACGGGCTTAGGACTAGCGATTACCAAGAGACTTGTTGAAAGTATGGGCGGCTCCATTAATGTAAAGAGTACTTACGGAGTCGGATCTACATTTTCTTTTACGATATTCCAGAATGTAGTTGATTATACTCATACAGGTAAGATTGCAGATATCGTTGTGCCTACAAAGGGTGATGATGCAAATGAATCGTTTATCGCTCCTATGGCAAAGGTACTTGCTGTCGACGATAATGCCACAAATATCAAGGTTATTCAGGGTATCCTTGCAATGTATCAGATTAAGGTTGATACAGCCATGAGCGGTCAGGAATGCCTTGAGAAGGTTATGAAGAATCATTACCATCTGATTCTTATGGATCAGATGATGCCCATAATGGACGGCATCGAGACAGCTGCGAAGATCAGAAACCTTCCTCAGAAAGACAAGAAGAATGTTCCTATTATTGCGCTTACAGCCAATGCTATAAGAGGTGCGAGAGAGATGTTCCTCGAAAAAGGTTTCCAGGATTATCTTTCAAAGCCCATGAACATAAACCTTTTGGAGAACCTTCTCATAAAATATCTGCCTGACGAATTCATTCATTTTGTGGATAAAGAAGATCCGAGCCTTAAGGTCGGCAAAAACATTTCGATTGCGGGCGTTGATACACAGGCCGGTATTAAGAACTACAACAACAGCGTTTCAAGATACGTTCAGGTGCTTAAATACATCTATGATGACGGCGGCGCACAGATTGAGCGTATGGAGAATATGATTGCAAACGAAGAGTTTGAGCAGTACACATTCGAAACCCATGCTCTCAAAGGTCTTGCGCTCGGCGTTGGTGCCAATTCGCTTGCTGAAAAAGCAAAGGAACTCGAATTTGCCGTAAGAGAAGGCAATTACGAAAAGGTTAAAAACGAAGCGCCGGTTCTTACCGATGAATACAGAAGAATCTTGGCAAATATTAAATTTGTGCTCGTGGATAACGGAATTGAAATCGGCAAAGATATTGAAGTCACAAGAGGCGAGATTTCAGCAGAAGATGAAATCAATGAACTTGTTTCTCTGCGTGAGAGTCTCGAAATGCTTGATATGACTGAGTCTGACAAGAAGATTTCGGAGCTTCTTAAAGCTCAGAGTACTCCGGATAAGAGAGAGAAGTTTAAGAAGATAAGAAATGCTGTCAGAGAATTTGATTATGACGAAGCAATTATTATCGTGGATGAAATCCTAAAAGAAAGCTAAGTAAATTACAATCATAAAAGAAGCCCTCCTTACGAAAGTAAAGAGGGCTTTATTTTTATTTCTTGGAAGTTGTACTTTTCTTTGTCTTTGCTGCGCTTTTAGGAGCTTTAACAAATTCGGGATTAAGTGTAACCACGCGCCCTAAGCTTGTTACTTTTACGCTGTCTAAATCGCTTAAGAGTTTTGAGAATCTGTTGTAGCCGTAGTTTTCAAAAGAGAACGTAGGATGTAATGCGATAAGCTTCTGGTTTAACTGGCCTGTATTGCAGGAATTCTTTTCGCACTCATTAAGGAGAGAAATGATGTCATTCTCAATAGCCTTAAGTGAAATCTCCGAATCCTTCAGTATAGCGGTAACTGTATTCTCAGTGAATTTAAGATCAATATTCTTAAAGTTCTCAAGGAATTTCGAAAACTTTGTATAGCCGTAGTTTCTGATGTCAAATGCGGGATCGTATTTGGTAATACGGCTTCCGAGTTCGCCGATATCCATTGCGCTACCGTTGATACCGTTTTCCATAATGATTTTGCTTATGAGTGATTCAAGAGCGGGGATGGGAGTTACGGCATCAGCAGCTTCTTCATTCTCAGCCTTTTCATCAATATCCGTATCTTCGTCATCGGAAAGAAGATCGATAAAGAAGAATCTTTCGCATGATACTCTGAAGGGCTCGGGAGTTTTCTGTTCGCCCATACCGATTACGGTCATTCCTGATTCACGAAGTCTCATTGCAAGACGTGTAAAATCCGAATCGCTCGTTGCAAGACAGAAGCCGTTTACACTGCCTGAATAAAGAATATCCATAGCATCGATTATCATTGCTGAATCTGTAGAATTCTTGCCCGTTGTGTAATTAAACTGCTGAAAAGGAACAATCGAGTGGGAGAGCATTGCGTTCTTCCAGCTTCTATTATTCGGTCTGGTCAGATCGCCGTACAGTCTTTTATATGTAATTGTTCCATATTTTGATAATTCTTCGATTATTATTTTGATATATTTTGACGATATATTATCTGCATCGATTAATAATGCGAATTTTTTCTCTTCCATAAAAATCCTTTCTTAAGTATTTGATGTGGATATTATAACAAAAAAATAACAGATTTTCACGCATATCGTAAAAATCTGTCGTAAGTATGCAGGAAAAGGGATTTGAACCCTCACGATGTTGCCATCACACGGACCTGAACCGTGCGCGTCTGCCGTTCCGCCACTCCTGCACAAAACCCTATAAGTTTTAAAAAACCCTTGAAAGATTTTTCAAGGGTTCCTAATGCGGGAAATGGGACTTGAACCCACACGTCGTTGCCAACACTAGATCCTTAGTCTAGCCTGTCTGCCAATTCCAGCATCCCCGCATGTCTTTAGCGACTTAAATATATTAGCAAAGACCGAAACAATTGTCAATAAAGAAAATTAGAAAAAATAAAAATAAAAAAAGGATTTAAGATTATTTTTCAGAATAATATTTTTGGATAGGCTTTTTCGGAGACTTTTATGACAATCAGAGAACGAATTGAAAATGAAGAAAAAGAATATTTAAGCCCTTACGCATGCCTTAGCATTAATTCAAAAGGCAGAGAACGTGAAGAGGAGCAGTGTGACATAAGACCGGTCTTTCAGAGAGACAGGGACAGAATTATCCACAGCAAATCTTTTAGGAGGCTTAAGGATAAGACACAGGTTTTCCTTCTTCCCGAAGGCGATCATTACAGAACAAGACTTACACATACGCTGGAAGTTTCTCAGAATGCAAGAACAATCGCCAAGGCATTAAGGCTGAATGAAGACCTTGTGGAAGCCATTGCACTCGGACATGATTTGGGCCATACGCCTTTCGGTCATTCCGGAGAGAGAGTTTTAAATGAAATCTGCCCTTACGGCTTTAAACATAACGAACAGAGTTTAAGAACAGTCGAAGTACTTGAAAAGGACGGACAGGGATTAAACCTTACGTTTGAAGTAAGAGACGGTATATTAAATCATCAAACCTCGCGTATGCCCTGCACGCTTGAAGGCAAAATTGTAAGACTTTCCGACAAGATTGCATATTTCCATCACGATATGGATGATGCAATAAGAGCAGCCCTTCTTACCGAAGAAGACGTTCCGAAGGATATAAGGGATGTGCTTGGCAATACAACCGGTGAGAGACTGGATAAATTTATTCATGACATAGTCACAAATTCGCTCGGCAAAGACGATATATTAATGTCTCAGCCCGTAGCCGAAGCAATGGTTAAAATGAGAAACTTTATGTACGATTCCGTATATAAAAATCCCGTTGCCAAAAAAGAGGAAGGCAGAGCGAAGCTTTTAATAAATAATCTTTATGATTATTATCTGGTTCATACCGAAGAGCTTCCCGATGAGCTCATAAAATTAATGGAAAAAGGCGAAGCGGCTGAAAGAGTTGTCTGTGATCATATCGCAGCCATGACTGACAGATACGCAATCGCCAAATTTGAAGAAATATATATACCCAGGGTTTGGTACGGCTGAGGTTAAAAATGTATTATCCGCAGGAACTAATTGATGAAATTCAACAGAATAACGATATTGTGGATGTCATAAACGAATACATACCTCTGACGAAAAAAGGATCAAACTATGTTTGCATCTGTCCGTTCCATGCAGATACAAATCCTTCGCTTATGGTAAGCAGGCAGAAACAGCTTTTTAAATGTTTTGCGTGCGGTGAAGGCGGAAACGTATTTACCTTTTTACAGAAATACGATTCCAAGACTTTTGTGGAAGCGGTTCAGACTCTGGCAGAAAGAAGCGGAATAAAGCTTCCGGAGACTTACACAAGTGAGTTTTCGAAGGAGAAGCAGGATAAGAAGCTTCGAATGATAGAATGCAATACCGAGGCTGCGAGATACTTTTATGCACTTTTAAGAAGCGATGCGGGAAAGGTCGGACTTGATTATTTTAAGAAAAGAGAACTTTCCGATGAAACAATGAAGCAGTTCGGACTCGGATTTTCAAGTGTTTCCGGAAAAGATTGTATTGCATATCTTAAAAATCAGGGCTTTACGGATAAAGAAATCATAGATTCGGGTGTTGGAGTATTTGATGAGCGACACGGCCTAAGAGCTAAATTCTGGAACAGGGTAATGTTTCCGATTAAGAATCAGGCCGGGAAGGTCATCGGGTTCGGCGGAAGAGTTTTAGGAGACGGCGAACCGAAATACTTAAACTCACCTGAAACACCTGTATTTAACAAGAGTACGAATCTTTATGCGTTTGATATTGCCAGAGCTTCAAGGAGCAAGTTCTTCATTCTCTGCGAAGGCTACATGGATGTAATAGCACTTCACCAGGCAGGCTTTAACATGGCCGTTGCATCGCTTGGTACCGCATTCACACCCGGACAGGCAAATATCATTAAAAGATATGTAAATGACGTTTATCTTTCCTACGATTCGGACGGACCCGGCGTTACGGCTGCAATAAGAGCCGCAAAGATATGCAGGGAATTCGGACTTTCGTGTAAGGTCATAAATATGCAGCCTTACAAAGACCCGGATGAATTCATTAAGAATCTTGGCAAAGAAGAATATCAGAAGAGAATCGATGAAGCAAAAAATGCTTTTATATTCGAGATAGGCACGTTAAGAGAAAAGTACGACCCTTCGGATCCTGATGCTAATACTAGATATGACAATGAAGTGGCGGCTCTTTTAGCAGAGATGAAAGATGAGGTTCAAAGAACCAACTACATTAAAGCATGTGCCAAAGAGATGGGCATAAGCGTGGATACGCTTACAAACATGGTTGCCAAAGAAGCAGGAAAACTTAGGAATTTCAACAGGCCTGTAAGAGAACAGTCCGGAATACATGAACAGAAAGATGATTCCAAAGCCAGGGTTCAGCAACTTATGTTAACCTATCTTGCTGAATATCCGTCGATTTATCCTCAGATTAAAAACATTGTTTCACCTGAAGATTTCTGGGACGAGCCATACAAAGAGGTTGCGACAAAGTTTTTCGAGGATTTAAAGAACGGCAATGCTTCACCTGCAAGAATGGTAAATATGTTCGAGGACGAAGAAGTTCAGAATATCGTTTCGAATATGTTTACATCAACGCTAAACGGTGTTGAAGACAAAGAAGAAATAGCAGGCGCATTGGTTGACATAATATTCCGACTTAAGTCTAATTCGCTTGATGAATTAAGAAACAGCGAAGCCGGACTTGGTCCTAAAGAATATATGGATAAGAAAAAAGAACTGATGGATATCAGAAAAATCAAAATAACAATACCTGAATAAGGAGAAAAGAAAGAAAATGGGAAGAAGAAAAAAGACAGAAGAAGTAATCGAAGAAGTCGAAGTAATTGAAGATGAAGAGTTCATCGAAGAAGCTCCCGAATCAGTAGAAGAGCCCAAAGTAAATGAACTCTTTGAAGAAAGACTTAAATCATTACTTAAACTGGCCAAGAAGAAAAAGAACATCTTAGACCCCTCAGACATTGACAAGCACTTTGAAGGTGTTTCAATGAGCGAGGAGGAATACGATCGTCTTCAGGAATTCATGGATTCTAACAACATTGATGTTTTCAGACCCATGGAGGATGAAGATCTTATTACCGATGACGAACTCGGACTCATGATGGATGAAGCGAGTGTCGTTGAAGCCGAAATCGACATGGATATCGACAAAATCGATTTATCCGGCGAACTCGGAATCGATACTGATGACCCTGTCAGAATGTATCTTAAGGAAATCGGTAAAGTTCCTCTTTTATCGGCAGACGAAGAAATTGAATTTGCCAAGAAGATGGAAGTCGGTGAAGAAGCTAAGAGAAAGCTCATTGAAAAAGGCGACAATATTTCCGACAGAGAAAGAAAGAACCTTGAAAAGAAGATTCTTGAAGGTGAAAACTCCAAGAAGAAACTTTCCGAAGCTAACCTTCGTCTTGTAGTTTCAATCGCAAAGAGATATGTCGGCAGAGGACTTTTATTCCTTGATCTTATTCAGGAAGGTAACCTCGGACTTATTAAGGCTGTAGAAAAATTCGACTACAGCAAGGGATACAAATTCTCCACATATGCTACATGGTGGATAAGACAGGCAATCACACGTGCCATAGCCGATCAGGCAAGAACCATCAGAATTCCTGTACATATGGTAGAAACCATCAACAAACTCATCAGAGTTTCTCGTCAGTTACTTCAGGAATACGGTCGTGAACCGACGCCCGAAGAAATCGCTGATTACATGAAGATGGATGTAGCGAGAGTTAGAGAAATCCTTAAGATTTCACAGGAACCCGTATCACTTGAAACTCCTATCGGTGAAGAGGAAGATTCACATCTCGGTGATTTCATTCCCGATGAAAACGTACCAATCCCTGTAGAAGCTGCAACACAGACACTTCTTAAGGAACAGCTCGATGAGGTATTAGGAACCTTAACCGAAAGAGAAGAGAGAGTATTAAGATTAAGATTCGGTTTTGACGACGGAAAGGCAAGAACCCTTGAAGAAGTCGGAAAAGAATTCAACGTAACCAGAGAGCGTATTCGTCAGATTGAAGCAAAGGCTTTAAGAAAGCTTCGTCAGCGTTCACGTTCAGGCAAGCTTCGTGACTATATTGAAGACTAATTAGAAAGGCAGTCGGTATGAACAGGTACAATTTGTCCAAAAGACTTTTAAAAGTTGCAAACCTGGTCGAGCCGGCTGCTTTTTTGGCGGATATCGGCTGTGACCACGGATTTCTTGCAATTGCATTGGTTAAGTCCGGCAAAATAAAGAAAGCCTTCTGCAGCGATATAAACGAAGGCCCTCTTAAAAGAGCCGGCGAGCACATAAAAGAGTATTGTCTTGAAGATAAAATCAGCACATGCCTTTCTGACGGCTTATTAACCATAAAAGACAAGTACGACGAGTATCCTTTTGATACGGCCGTAATCTGCGGTATGGGCGGCCTGATGGGAGTTAAGATAATTCACGAGGCTGATGAGTTCTTCAGAAGGATGAATGTCTTTTATATACAGCTTCAGTCGGATCTTGAACTTGTAAGAATCTATCTTAAGAAATGCGGATACGATATTCTTTTCGAAGATATGGTGCTTGAGGACGGTAAATACTATACCGTTTTAAAGGTTAAGAATTCTTTTATGAGCGAGGAATCTTTATCTTTTATGAGCTTTGACGATGTACCGGCCGTTTTAAAGGAAATATATGAAAAGGCAACAACAGAAGAGTGTCTTGACTTAAAATATCCGTATTATGATGGAATGGATAAAAAGACGTACGAGAGTTTTCTTTTATTCCTTATAAACAAGTATGAGACCATTAAATCATATCTGCCTGACGATTCGGACAGACTGCCTGTTATAAATAAGGAACTTCAGATAATGAACGACGCGTATGACAGGTTTAAAGAATTAAAATAAAAATTTTCTTGTAATTTGCTTTTTTTGGTGGTAGTGTATTGCTTCGGGTACAAAAAAGGAGATAATTACATGAAACAGGATAAGATAAAGCCGATGCTCTTCAGCGTCATGAAGAACTATGACGGCAAAAAATTTATTAAAGATGTGGTGGCAGGCATAATTGTTGCAATTATCGCGCTGCCACTTTCTATTGCCCTTGCGCTGGCTTCCGGTGTCGGACCTGAACAGGGTATATATACCGCAATTGTTGCGGGCTTCTTAATTTCATTCTTTGGCGGTTCACGTGTTCAGATCGCGGGACCGACAGCCGCGTTCGCAACAATCGTTGCGGGAATCATCGCCAAGAAAGGTATGGACGGTCTTATTATCGCAACCGTAATAGCCGGTATCATACTTATTCTGATGGGTGTATTCAGACTCGGCGGACTTATCAAATACATTCCCTATACAATCACAACAGGTTTTACAGCAGGTATCGCGGTTACGATTCTTATCGGTCAGATTAAGGATTTTATGGGTCTTTCTTTCCCCGAAGGAACCGTAACGATTGAAACTGTGGATAAGATAAAAGCAATTGTTTTAAATATCAAGACAATCAATTATCAGGCACTTATCGTCGGCGGTGTATGTCTTGTAATTCTTATTGTATGGCCTTTTATAACAGATAAAATTCCGGGGTCGCTCATTGCGGTTATAGTAGGAATTCTCATGGTTAAATTCCTTAAAATGGATGTAAAAACAATCGGTGACCTTTATACAATCAGCAATAAGCTCCCTGCATTTCACCTTCCCACAGTAACTGTGGATTCCGTAATGTCGGTAATTCCGGATGGCTTTACGATTGCGGTTTTAGCTGCGATTGAATCACTCCTTTCATGCGTAGTTGCAGACAGTATGATAAATTCACATCACCGTTCCAACATGGAACTTATTGCACAGGGTATCGGTAACGTTGGCTCGGCTCTGTTCGGCGGTATTCCTGCGACAGGCGCTATTGCAAGAACTGCAGCCAACATTAAAAACGGCGGACGTTCACCCATAGCAGGCATGGTTCATTCGATTGTGCTTATTCTTGTGCTTGTATTCCTTATGCCTTACGCGGCACTTATCCCGATGCCTACTATTGCGGCAATTCTCTTTATGGTTGCTTACAATATGTGCCAGTGGAGAACATTTGTGCATCTTTGCAAAACCGCTCCTAAAAGCGATATCCTGGTACTCGTACTTACATTTGTACTTACAGTATCATTTGACCTTGTAGTTGCAATTGAAGTCGGTATGCTTATTGCGTGCGTTCTCTTTATGAAACGTATGAGTGATGTTTCAAGCGTACAGGGCTGGAAATATTTCGATCCCGATGAAGATCCTGACGGTCCCGAGCTTAAAAAGGTTCCCAAGCAGGTTCGTGTATACGAAATCACAGGTCCCATGTTCTTCGGAGATGCGGACCAGCTCGCCGGCGTTTCTTTTAAGGACTTTACAAAAGTAATCATTATTCGTATGCGTGGTGTGCCTGCGCTTGATGCAACGGCAATGCATTCGATGGAAGAACTTCATAAAAGATGCGAAGAAAAGGGCGTTAAACTTGTGTTCTCGCATGTTAATGAACAGCCTTATAAAACAATGGAAAAGAGCGGATTTATCGATAAAGTCGGTAAGGAGAATTTCAGACCTCACATCGATGATGCTCTTGAATGGGCAAGCGAAATCAGTAATGAAGATAAAGAAAAGTAAGTTTGCATTTAAACAAAGAATTGTAAATTGAGTAATATATAAGCGAAGTGTTATGCTTTTCGGTCCGGGAAATGACCTTTAATTGAAAGTACATAATACTTCGCTTTTTTGTATTTTATGATAAAATAGAAATGTTAATTCTATAATATTTTTGTGCTTTAGATTTTAAAACACATTTTATCTTTTAGATTTATAAATCCTATTATGTCTTTTAGGATTAAAAAAATATGTTATGTTTTTATGATAAAGAGATATTTATCATCTTGAACAAATTTAAATATATTCTGATTATAAGGAGCCGACATGATTTTAAAAGAAATCTACGAAAATTTAAATAAAATTGCACCTTTTGAGTATCAGGAAGAGTGGGATAATTCAGGGTTGCTTATAGGGGATATGAATGCTGAGGTTAATCGTATCCTCGTGACACTTGATGTTACGGATGAGGTTGTGGAGCAGGCGATTGCTGCAAAGGCAGATTTGATAATTTCCCATCATCCTTTGATTTTCTCACCCGTAAGCAAGATTAATTCTGAAGATTTTATTACTGCGAGAGTTCTTAAACTTGCGAATAATAAGATTAACTACATTGCCATGCATACTAACATGGACGCGACGGGGCTCTCAGAAGTCGCTGATGAAGTTCTTGGAATTAAAAGAGAACGTGCAATAGAGGTTAACATAAATCAAGATAACGAAAAGATTGGCATGGGAAGTATAGGTAAATTCCTTAATGGCAACAAAGAAGAGGTTGACATAATGTTACGTGAGGCCGTTATCAGAACAAAAGAAGGCTTCGGCTTAAGTGTTGTTAAGGTTTATGGAGATCTTGACAGTGTCGTAAGCCGTGTTGCAGTCTGTACGGGCGCCGGCAAATCTATGATTGATGCCTGCATCGAAGAGAATTGTGATTTGCTGATAACAGGAGATATGACATATCACGCAGCTCTTGATGCCGTATCTCAGGGCCTTAATATAATTGATGCAGGCCATTACGGAACAGAGATTATCTTTGCCGATCTCATCAGAGCGTTCTTTGAATTAAACTTCCCTGATTTGATAATCATTCCTTCAATCCAGAAAGAAGTCGGAGAATATATGTAATATTATTTTTACTACGCGCGTTTAAAAATTTTCTTGTTAAACGCGCGTAGTTTTTGCTATACAACCGCTGGATACTACGCGCATATAACAAGTTAATAACGAAACGCGCGTAGTTTTTGCTATTCGGCCGTTAGATACTACGCGCAAATAGCAAGCTGATAGCAAAACGCGCGTAGTCCAAGGTCTTTCGCAAACTTTTTCTACGCGCGTTTATACTTTTCTTGCTTAACGCACGTAATATATGAATCCTAACAAAAAAAGAGCGCATTATAAGCGCTCTATATTGGTTTAAATTTCAATTTCACAGATTGTTTTCTTTTTATTTTTCTTTCGATGCTTCGGAATTGTTCTTGTCACTGACATTATCTGCTGCTTCTGAGATTACTTCTTCAGCCTCATCCTTTGTCGCCTTGGAAAGAGTTTCTTCACTTTTTTCTTTGTTTACTTCAAATGTAGCGACATTCTTTTTACCCGTTACAACGCTTATCATCCATAAAAGAAGCCAGAGCATAATCGGAAGTAAAACACAGCCTGCTGCAAATATGGGAAATAAAACTGTTTTCATAGGGATAGGAAGGATGGCCAGTGCAAGAGTGGCAATTATCCAGCCGAGAATAACAATAAGTCCAATAACTGCAAGAATTCTTTTAATCATAATTTCTCCTAATTTATATATACATTTCTTTTATAATATACATTGTTTCAGTCAAGAATACCATATATAATAATATTTGTGTGAAAAAAGAAATTAAGGGGGATTGTTTTATGAAAAAACATTCTGTAAAAATCACAAGAATTATAAGTGTTCTGATGTCATTACTGATGGTTATATCGGTGATTTCATTCCCTTCGCTTAAATCTAAGGCTGCAGCAGGTACAATCGATGATTTCGTAGAACGCTGCTATACGGTTACGCTTGGAAGAGGGTCCGATCCGGACGGTTTTGCGGACTGGAAAGGCCAGCTTACTGACGGAAAGGCAGTCGGAATTCATGTAGCATACGGATTTTTATTCAGCCCTGAATATACCAAACTGAATAAAACCCCTGAAGATTATGTTACAGATCTTTATATGCTGTTTATGGGCAGAGAACCTGATGAAGCAGGCTTTAATGACTGGGTTGGCCAGTTAAAAGACGGCAAATCCAGAGTGGAAGTTTTCGCCGGTTTTGCGAACTCTCAGGAGTTTTATGACATCTGCGAAAGTTACGGAATTACTGCGGGAAGATTTGTGGCAGGATATGACAGATTTCAGGTAAATGATGTAAATCTTTTTGTGGAAAGACTGTATAAAGTCTGCTTAAATAGATTAGGTGACAGAGGCGGACAGAGGGACTGGGTAGAAAAACTCATAAAAAAACAGATCACCGGTTCAGAATGTGCAAGAAGCTTTATTCAGAGTAAAGAGTATAAAGATCTCGGCTTATCTGATGAAGACTATGTGGAAAACCTTTATATTGCTTTGATGGGCAGAGCATCCGATGCTCCCGGAAAGGCTGACTGGTTGAAAAAACTTGATGATGGCATGACCAGAGATCAGGTTTTTGAAGGATTTGTTAACTCTGTCGAATTTGACGGTATCTGCAAGACTTACGGAATTGACAGAGGTTCGTATAAAGCAACGGATATTCCCAAATATAAGGTAGGAGATATTATTAAATTCGGTAAATACGAGCAGGACGGGAATGAATCCAACGGAAAAGAAGATATTGAGTGGATTGTATTAAAAGTTGAAAAAGACAGGATTTATGTCACAAGTAAGTATGTTCTGGATTTTCAGCCTTTCGATACTGTTGGCGGTGAAGTTTACTGGGAGACAAGTACATTAAGAAAATGGCTTAATAATGATTTTTACAACTGTGCTTTTTCCGAAAGTGAAAAGCAGGCAATTCCGCTCTCGACTGTTAAAAATCTCAATAATCCGAGAAGCTACTTTCATACAGAGCCTTTAAATGATACCAACGATAAGGTATTCCTTTTAAGTGTTGAGGATGCAATGACATATTTTGGAGAATGTATTTATTATTCCGATGAATATGACTTTTATTATTATAAAGGATTGTTCGTTGCGCCAACAGAATATGTCAAAATGAAAGGTATTCCATGGTGGACTCTGAATGATGACGATTATGACGAATATAAAAATTGGAATTTTGCAAGAGAAGATATAATCGGAGTTCAGTGTACTGAATGGTGGCTTCGAACACAGCCGGTATCTGACGATGAAGGTAACGAAGTATGGGCAGGAGGAAGAACCGGATATGGTGAAAATGCAGATTGTTTCGAAGAAAAAGGTGTTCGTCCCGCAATGTACATCAGTTATTAAGACTTCCATTTTAGGCTCTATTGTTTTATACTGAAATAGCTTGTGAAAAATATTAAAACATAAAAAGGATGGATTAATTATGAAATTATTAGACACATGGCGTGCTAAAGCTTATGACGAGACAGCTGACAAATCAACTTTGCAGCCTATCTGGAACAAATATTTTGCTCTTGAGAAGGAATTCTACAAGAAACTTCTTCCCGAGAAAGAGCCCGTAAAAGGAACCGTAAAAGAATTATGCGAAAAATACGGTGTTGATACCTTTTATATGACAGGTATCCTTGACGGTATCAATGATTCGCTTGTAACACCCAATCCCATTGAGGAAATGGATGAGGATACAATGATCAGCCTCGAATACGACAAGGAACTTCTTTACAAGAACATGGTTGCTGCCGGCGCTGACTGGCTTTACAACCTTGAAGAGTGGAATGAATATTTCACAGAAGATGAAAAGAAGGCACTTTACAAAGAGCAGAAAGCTTCTACAACCATCGTAAAAGATGAGAAGATTTACCCCAACGATCCCTGTCCTTGCGGATCAGGAAAAAAATACAAAAAGTGCTGTGGTAAAAACGCTTAAGGGGAAGAATAGTGGATAATATCAATTTGATTGACGAAGTTGAGCTTAAGAAACAGAAGAAAAAATATTTTGCTTCTTTGCTCTGGAAACTGACTGTTTCCATACTTGTTATACTTGCATTACAGACAGTTTTTGTTTTGCCGAGATCGTTTTTTACCGGCTTTATGGGAACATTCAGCCAGAAAGTACATAACGGTTTCACATATGCATATTTAAGATTTGAGTCAAGCGGTGCATTAAATACCGTTGTTTCCGTTCTGACATATTTGGACCTTATGATTTCGGTTTCTGTCGGTGCTCTGGTCCTTTATCTTCTTACAAAGAAAACAGCTCAAAAGCCTGAGAGAAGTTCTCTTAAGTTCGGATGGTGGCTTGTAATGTTCCTTTGCTGCTTCGGCATCGGAGGAATCGGTCAGTTTATAGGTTCTATAGTGAACGGAATCTTGATTGCACCTGCTGCAATTCTGAACATGGCTTTATCCGGTGTTTTAACAAGCAGTAATCTTATAGCGGAACTTTTATATGCTGATGATTCCTGGATTTATCTTATATTCGGAATTATTACAGTCGGAATTGTAGTGCCTATTCTTGAGGAACTGATATTCAGAAGACTGGTTATTAATTCGACATGTAAATACGGATATGGCGCTGCCATTATGATTTCAGCATTTACTTTTGCTGTATATCACGGTAATTTTATTCAGTTTTTCTATGCTTTCGGCCTAGGTATTCTGTTCGCATATATTTACTGCAATACCGGTAAGTTAAGATATACGGTTCTGCTTCATATGGGATATAACCTTTATGCAGCAATGATAATTCCTCTTGCAAGAAAGACGATCCCTGCAGGAGTGGTAGACAGTATCCAGAATTCGCTTAACAAGTTTTCGGAAACTATTCAAACGTATCCCGGTCTTATGGAAGAGGCGTTTGAAACTTATTCCAACGAGGTAACAAGATTATTTGAGATTCATCCCGGCGCAATATTCGGTCTTATCCTTACCGCTATGGTTACTCTCTTTTATTTCTTCCTTATTTTTGTCGGAATTATCCTTTTAATTGTCTTCTTGAAGAAGGCTCTCGGGGTAAGAAAGAACATGATGCTCGGACAGAAGGGTACCAAGAGATGTGCTGCATTTAATTACGGTGCGATTATCTTTTATGTGTTTGCCGTATTGATATTCGGTGCATATTATCTGGTGATTTATCTGTCAACGATTTTGACGCCGCTTTTAGGAAATATATAAAAATAAAAAATTACTGTTGACTTTGAATAGGAAACAGATTAAAATACTAATGTTGCAAAACAAAGCAGAGTATCCGCTCTCACCCGACGACAATTGCGTTTTCGGTGTTAATATTTGAAAGTTAGCAAAGAGCTTTTTTATATTATTGAGTGGATATTGTGTCCACTCAATTTTTTTTCGAAACTTATGTACGGAGGAATATGAAGAACAACGACTATATTATTAACGATCAGATCAGAGACAGTGAAGTGAGAGTTATTTCAGAGGAAGGAGAAATGCTCGGTGTAATGCCTACAGGCACTGCAATGCAGAGAGCAGAGGATTTGGGACTTGATTTAATCATGATTTCCCCGAATGCGAATCCGCCCGTATGTCGTATTGAAGACTTCGGAAAATTCAAGTACGAACAGCTTCGTAAAGAGAAAGAGAACAAGAAGAAACAGAAAGTAACCGAAGTTAAGGAAATCCGTTTCTCACCCAATATTGATACAAACGATTTCAATACAAAGATGAATGCGGCAAGAAAGTTCCTTACAAAAGGTGAAAAGGTTAAAGTTACAGTCAGATTCAGAGGTAGAGAAATGGCTCACGGAGTTCCTACCGCAAAGAAGCTTCTTGAAGATTTTGCAAACGGACTTTCAGATGTATCTACTCTTGAAAAAGAAGCGAAGATTGAAGGTCGTTCGATAGCTATGGTTTTGGCTGAGAAAAAGTAACAGTTAAAATATATTTTACTTAAGGAGGACATTAGTTATGCCTAAAATGAAGACATCCAGGTCAGCTGCAAAGCGTTTTAAACTTACAGGAACAGGAAAATTAAAAAGATCTAAAGCTTATAAGAGCCATATCCTTACAAAGAAGTCTACAAAGAGAAAAAGAAACCTTAGACAGGCTGCAGTTACAGACAGCACAAATGTAAAGAATATGAAGAAGATTTTACCTTACATTTAAGGAAAGAGAGGAAGTAAAAAATGGCTAGAATTAAAGGTGGCTTAAATGCCAAGAAAAAACATAACAGAGTTTTAAAGCTTGCTAAAGGATACAGAGGAGCAAGATCAAAACAGTATCGTATAGCTAAACAGTCCGTTATGAGAGCACTTGCTTCTTCTTATGCCGGACGTAAGGAAAACAAGAGACAGTTCAGACGTCTCTGGATTGCACGTATCAACGCTGCTGCAAGAATGAACGGACTTTCATACAGCAAATTTATGTATGGTCTTAAGCTTGCTAACATCGACATCAACAGAAAGATGCTCGCTGAAATGGCAGTTAACGACGCAGAAGGCTTCAAGAGCTTATCTGAAATCGCAAAGAGCAAAATCGCTTAATTAAGCTTAATGCATACTGAAAGGATCGCGTGTGCGGTCCTTTTTTAATGTAAATACTTGACGTGTATGTTATAATCTTTATTTGGATATTAATGTAGTATTTTGAAAGTGTTTACTACGGAAAGAAGGTAAAATCATGACGAAAATTGATATAGTTTCAGGCTTCCTCGGTGCAGGCAAAACAACATTTATTCAGAAGATGTTAAAAGAAGTACTGAATAAGGAAAAAGTTGTCTTAATAGAAAACGAATTCGGCGAAATAGGTATTGACGGCGGGTTCTTAAAAGAAGCCGGAATTGAAATAAAAGAAATGAACTCTGGATGTATCTGCTGTTCACTCGTTGGTGACTTCGGCGCATCCTTAAAAGAAGTAATCAAGACATATTCTCCCGAGAGAATCTTAATCGAGCCTTCAGGCGTAGGAAAGCTTTCAGACGTTATTAAGGCCGTTGCAGACCTTGAAGCCAAAGAGAATATGACTGACGTTGCTTTAAACGCTGCTGTAGTTGTTGTAGACGTTTCAAAGTGCAAGATGTACATTAAGAACTTCGGTGAATTCTTTATTAATCAGGTTGAAGCTGCAGGTACGATTATTTTATCAAGAACGCAGAATGTTTCCGAAGAGAAATTAAATGAGGCTGTAGCACTTCTTCGTGAGCATAATGCAAAGGCTACAATTATCACAACTCCCTGGGATCAGTTAACAGGAGAGCAGATTCTCAAGACATACGAAGCAGGAAAGAGCCTTGAAGAAGAACTTCTTGAAGAAATGAAAAAAGAAATGGCTCACAGCCACGGTGAAGAGTGCGATGATCCCGAATGTGAATGCCATCACCATCACCACGACGATGACGATGATGACGATGATGAGCATGAACACCATCATCACCATCACCACGACGATGATGACGATGACGACGAAGACGAACATGAGCACTATCATCACCACCATCATGACGACGAAGAATGCGACGATCCCGAGTGCGAATGCCACCATCATCACGACCATGACCATCACCATCATCACCATCACGCTGATGAGGTATTTACAAGCATCGGATTTGAGACTGCCAAGTCCTATACAAAAGAGCAGATTAACGATATATTAACCAAACTTGATGATAATGAAACTTATGGTATTGTTCTTCGTTCCAAGGGCATGGTTTACGACAAGGACGGCGGATTTATTTACTTCGACTATGTTCCCGAAGAGAAGAATGTCAGAGCCGGCAGCCCTGAAGTTACAGGCAAAGTCGTTGTAATCGGCTCAAAACTTAACGAAGAAAAGATTAAGGAATTATTCTAATATGAAAAACGTATTTGTTATAAACGGATTTCTGGAAGCAGGAAAGACTGAATTTATCAGATTTACGATAACACAGCCGTATTTTCAGACAACCAACACAACTCTTTTGATTCAGTGCGAAGAGGGTGAGGTTGAGATAGAAGAAGAGATTCTTCGCAAAACACATACGGTGGTTGAAGTTATCGACAATAAAGAAGATTTAAACAGTACAACGCTTCTTAATCTTGAGAAAAAACATAAACCCGAGAGAATCATCATCGAGTATAACGGAATGTGGCAGATGTCGGATTTAAAGATGCCCTGGCACTGGAAACTGGCACAGCAGGTAACAATTATCAATGCAGCCACATTTAACATGTATTTTGCCAATATGCGTTCGCTTATTTCCGATATGGTCAAAAAATCGGAGCTTATCATCTTTAACAGATGTGACGGTTTAAACAAAGAACTTGCAACATATAAAAGAAACGTAATGGCTCTTAACCGTAATGCTGAAATAGTATTTGAGGATTCAAAGGGAGAAATCAACACTACACTTGATGAGGAACTTCCTTTCGACGTAAATGCTCCTGTTATCGAGCTGGTAGATGAGACTTACGGCATATGGTTCTTTGACTGTCTTGATAATTTCGACAGATACAACGGTAAGACAGTTAAGTTTTTAGCCAACGTTGTTAAGCCCGAGACCCTCGGCAAAGGCCTTTTGGTTCCCGGCCGTTCGGCTATGACATGCTGTGCAGAAGATATTGCATTTTTAGGATTCATCTGTAAAACGGACGAAGCTGACAAATATAAAAAAGGTGACTGGATTACAGTCACTGCAGAGATTAAGATAGAATACTGGAAAGATTATAACGGAGAAGGTCCCGTACTTTATGCGAAATCAATCGAGCCTGCAAAAGCGCCGAGAGAAGAAGTAATTAACTTAGTATAAATAAAAGCCGGAGGATAATTCCTCCGGCCTTATTTTATAATTCCTGTCTTGTTTTCTCTTCACAGTATTTGCAGCGGTAGATTTCCTTCTTTTCGTCGAGTACGAAAATCTGGGGAAGTTCCTGTTCGATACTGCTTATACAACGTGGATTTTTACATTTGTAAATGTTTTTGATTTCTTTGGGAAGTACAAGCTCTTTCTTGGCAACGATTTCGCCGTCTTTTATGACGTTTACCGTGATGTTGTGGTCGATTACAGCAAGTACGTCCATATCCATTTCTTCGATATCACATTCTACTTTAAGGATATCTTTTTTACCCATTTTTTCACTTTTTGCATTCATAATCATTGCAACTGTACAGTCTTTTTTGTCAAGCTGCAAATGATGATAAATCGATAAACTTTTTCCTGCTTTTATGTGGTCAAGCACGAAACCTTCATGTATTTTTCCAATCTTCAGCATATGTGTTTTCCTTTCGTGAAAATTGTTCTGTTTACAGTTTCTTTGTATCTATTTCAAGGAGAGTGAGTATTAAAGCCATTCGTACGTATACGCCGTACTGAACCTGCTTGAAATAAACGGCTCTGGGATCGTCATCGACTTCCACGGAGATTTCGTTTACTCTGGGAAGGGGATGAAGTACAAGCATATCATCTTTGGCGAGAGCCATCTTTTCTTTGTTTAAGATGTAAAAGTCTTTTAATCTTACATAATCTTCTTCGTTGAAGAATCTTTCTCTCTGAACTCTGGTCATGTATAAAAGATCGAGTTTGGGCATTACTTCCTCGAGTGAGATAACTTCTTCGAAAGGAATGTTCTTTTCTTTTAAGTTGTCGATTATGTATTCGGGAATTCTTAATTCTTCGGGTGATACGAAGACGAATTTGATGTTATCATATCTGGATAACGCATTGATAAGAGAGTGTACGGTACGACCGAATTTTAAGTCACCGCAAAGACCGATCGTAAAATCGGAAAGACGACCTTTTAAAGATCTGATGGTAAGTAAATCTGTAAGTGTTTGTGTGGGGTGCTGATGTCCGCCGTCACCTGCGTTAATAACGGGAATGCGGCTGTGTGTAGAAGCAACCATCGGAGCACCTTCTTTTGGATGTCTCATTGCACAAATGTCTGAGTAACAGGAAATCATTCGGATTGTATCGGAAACGCTTTCGCCTTTAGCAGCGGATGAAGAAGCGGCATCCGAAAAACCTAAAACCTCTCCGCCGAGCGACAGCATCGCGGATTCAAAACTTAAACGAGTTCGTGTACTTGGTTCGTAAAAACAGGTTGCGAGTTTCTTGCCGACACAGGCGTGAGAATACTTTTCCCGGTTTTTCTCAATGTCGTTTGCCAGGTCGAATAACCTGTCGAGCTCTTCGACGGAGAAATCCAGGGGACTCATTAAATGACGCATAAACTATCTCCTCTTAAAATCATTTTTCCTATGATAACACTTCAAACAATTGAAATCAATAAAAATATGTAGTAAAATGACAAAAGATGGAATGTTAGCGTACAAAATATGAGGGGGACGATATTCTATGAAAATTATTGCTGCTGATGATGAAACTATTGCTTTGGAAGTTTTGGTTGATTCCATAAAAGAAGCAGAACCTAATGCAGAAGTTATTTCTTTTAAAACAGGAAAAGAAGTACTTGACTATCTTTCGGAAAACACATGTGACATTTGCTTCTTCGATATCGAAATGAGAGACATGAACGGTATTGAACTTGCATATGAAGCAAAGAAGTACAATTCTAAAATCAATATCATCTTTGTTACCGGTTATTCCGAGTACACACAGGATGCATTCGAAGTACGTGCCAGCGGTTATGTTTTAAAGCCTGTTACGGCTGTTAAAATCGCTGAGGAATTAAGAAACTTAAGAAACCCTGTAGAAGAAGACAAGAACAGTTACGATGTTTACGTAAAGACATTCGGAAACTTTGATGTTTATTCCAAGGGCGATCCCATTGTATTCAAGAGATCGAGATCCAAGGAACTTTTAGCATACCTTATCGACAGAAAGGGTGCAGGAGTTACCAAAAAGGAAATCGCTTCAATACTTTTCCCTAACCAGGACTACGACAGAAAAGTTGAAGACTATATCAACAAGATTTACAGAGAAATGACCAGATCCTTAAATGAAGCAGGACTTGGTGAAGTTGTAGTAAAAAAGAGAAATTATTATGCTATTAATCCCGATAAGATTAAATGCGACAGATATGATTTCGAAAAAGGAAAAACATCTGCAATCAAAGCTTATATGGGAGAATATATGCAGCAGTATTCCTGGGCAACTTTTAAGATTTCCAGATAAAATATTGGGAGATGGATATGGGTACTGAATTTAATGATGACGAGGAACAGGTAGTTGAGAAAAAGAGATGGGCTCTTTTCGGACTTCCTTTTACCTTTACAAAATATATCGTAAAAAAAGATATCCTGACAATTGAGTCCGGTCTTTTTACCAAAAAAGAAGACGACTGCTATATGTACAAAATTCAGGATGTTGAACTGCAGAGAGGCTTTTTCCAGAGGCTCTTCGGCCTCGGCTGTGTAATCTGCTATACAGGCGATACCACACATCCGAAGCTTTATCTTCACAATATAAAGAATTCCAAGGAGACCAAGGACTTTATATTAAAATATTCCGAAGAAGCAAGACTTAAGAGAAGAACTCTCAATACATTAAATATCGGAGCTCACGATGTCGAGGACATCGGCGAAGACTGTTAAGGATTTAAGGCAGGTTTAGCTACCTGCCTTTATTATTGTGAGCCATTTGGGGACGGTTCTATTTTGGCCTTTTTTACCATTTGGGGACGGTTCCGTTTTGGCCTTTTTTACCATTTAAGAACCGTCCCCGATTGGTCATTTTTGAAAGTTATGAAGTATGATGAATGCAGGGAGTGGCTGGAAGAGCGAAGAAAGAAGCTCGGAAGCGTTCCCGGACTTGATGAAGTGAATAAACTCTTGGAAGCATTCGGAAGACCTGATAAAGGCCTTCCTATAGTTCATATTGCGGGAACGAATGGTAAGGGCAGTATAGGATACCTGTTAGAGCATTCGTTAGCTAACAGTAAGATTAAGGTCGGAAGATTTTTATCGCCTGCAGTAGTTGATGAGAGAGAAATAATTCTTGTTAACGGAAAAATTGTCCCCAAAACCGTATGGGAGAGAAAACTGTCCGAGATAATTGATGTTATCGAAGAAAAGAAATTAAAAGCAACTGCTTTTGAGATAGAATTTGTATTATCGCTTTTGATATTTAAGGAAACAGATTGTAAAATCGTTATCCTTGAATGCGGTATGGGCGGAAAACTTGATGCAACAAATGCAATCGAAAACAGTTTGGTTGACATAATTGCATCAATAAGTATAGACCATATTGCTTTTTTAGGGGATAATCTCAAAGATATTAGTTTACATAAGTTTGGAATCATAAAAGATACTTCGAAGAATGTGATACTTGCGCCGCAGGTTAAGGAAGTTGAAGAGTATTTTGATGAGTATGTTTCAGAATTATGTAAACTGAATTTAAATATTATTAAAAGTGACAAGAAAGCAGCAAAGTTTAAAACTTCATCAAAATCCGGAAACATTTCCCAGATTTTATCATATAAGAATTATGTAAACCTAAATCTAAACTTAACAGGAAATCACCAGTGCGACAATGCAATCTGTGTACTGGATGCGATAGAAGTGCTTAAATCCGAAGGCTTTAAAATATCTGATAACGCGGTCAAGAAAGCCTTTGAAAACGCATTCTGGCCTGCCAGATTTGAAATAATCAAGAATAAAGATTATACTTTTATTCTCGACGGCGCCCACAACATGGATGCGGTTGACAGGCTTTTCGAAAACATAAACTTGTATTTTACAAATCGAAACCTGATATATATAATTGGTATGTACAAAGACAAGGCATTCGAAAATGTAATCGAAAAATATGCGCCGAAAGCCAAGGCAATAGTTACAGTAACGCCCAAAGATAAGGCAAGAGCTCTTGAGGCTTTTGAACTTGGAAAAATCATAAAAGATTTTAATCCAAACGTAACAGCTGCAGATTCTTACTTCGAAGCTCTTGAGATTGCGAAGCTTTTTGCCGAAAAGAAAGATGTGATACTTATATTCGGATCGCTGTCTTTTATGGGCGATTTCAGAAGTATCATAAATAACAAATAAAAGAAGAGAAAAAGATGATTGACGAGAACAAGATAAAAGAAGGGGTTAAGCTTCTTCTTGAAGGAATAGGTGAAGATATAACAAGAGAGGGCTTAGTCGATACGCCCGACAGAATCGCCAGAATGTACAGCGAGATTTATGCCGGATACGAAGACGATGCAGCGAATCACTTATCCAGAAGATTTCACGTAGACAATGACGATATAGTACTCGAAAAGAATATTGTATTCTATTCAACCTGCGAGCATCACATGATGCCGTTTTACGGAAAGGCACACATCGCGTACATTCCGAACAAGGAAGTAGTAGGTATTTCCAAGCTTGCGAGAACGCTTGAGGTATATGCCAGACGCCTTCAGATTCAGGAAAAACTTACAGATCAGGTTGCAGACAGCATTTTCAAAGAACTAAATGCCAAAGGCGTTATGGTTGTAATCGAAGCCGAGCATATGTGCATGACGATGCGCGGAATCAAAAAGCCCGGCACAACGACAGTTACAATGGCAACACGCGGTCTGTTCGAAGAAGAAGAGTACAAGAACCGCTTCTTCAATCTTTTAAAATTATAATTACTTAAGCGGTTTTTTATAAAACCGCTTTTATTTTTGGGGAGAAAACATGGTAAAAGAAATAACAATCGGCAACAGAACATATAATCTTTGCGGTCGCACATACGTTATGGGCATCTTAAATGTTACGCCCGATTCTTTTTCTGACGGCGGACAGTTTATCGATAAAGATGAAGCTGTTAAAAGAGCGATTCAGATGTTCGAAGAAGGCGCTGCAATAATCGATATCGGCGGAGAATCAACAAGACCTGGGTTTACACCTGTCAGTACAGAACTTCAGATTGAGCGTGTAATACCCGTCATAAAAGAAATAAAGAAAAATTTAGATATTCCCGTATCTGTAGACACATATGATTCAAAAGTCGCAAGAGCTGCATTAGAAGCCGGCTGTGACATTGTAAATGACATCTGGGGCCTTCAGAAAGATCCGGAAATGGCAAAAGTCATCGCTGAATACGATGCAGTATGCGTGCTGATGCATAACAGGGATAATACTAATTACGGAAACTTTGTAAACGATGTGCTTATAGACACAAGAAGAATGATTGACAGAGCACTTGATGCAGGAATCAAAAGAGAGCGAATTATCCTCGATCCCGGCGTAGGCTTTGCCAAAAACGTAGAACAGAATCTCTGCATCATTAATCACATGGATGATTTTAAAGTATTTGACTGTCCGGTTCTTTTAGGAACAAGCAGAAAATCCGTAATAGGTAAGACACTCGATCTTCCGGTAGAAGAGAGACTTGAAGGTACGCTTGCTACAACAGTAATGGCCTGTATGAAAGACATTGATTTCGTCAGAGTACATGACGTAAAAGAAAACGTTAGAGCAATCAGAATGACTGAGGCCATACTTAATACATTCGAGCCGCCTATGAATGAACCCATGTGCATTTACGGTCCGCCTGAAATGTTAAACGGAGGTGGTGCCTTGTATCAGCCTAATGCTTCAAACTCAGGATTTGATATGAGAAATATGATGAACTTTCCGGATATAAATAATCAGTAGTGTTACTATATGTCTTAATTTGGAAAAAATGTGTACCTTGGGAGAATATATATGGGGGCTTATGTTTGTTTTACAAAACATATTGAAATTTCTAAAGAAACCCGTAATAACGGAGTAATAAGCAGTCTTGGTTACAAAGATATAGATTCGCATAAAATAAATGAGATTGCAGAGAATAAGAAGGTTAAATATATTCAGATATCTGATTATCTGTCTAAAGAAGCGTATCAAATAATAGATCAAATTCTTATGTTGCGTCCTGATATCACATTCAGGCTTTATCATTTTTTGGAAGTAAAAGATATAAATCTATCGTTTCTGTCGGATATGCCCAATTTACACAAATTATCCATAGACTGTATCAGTTTGAGAAATAATTCTAAAAATATAAATCTAGATTTTTTAACAAAGGTAAAACTAAAGTCGTTGTATCTTGACTGCTTTGATTTGAAAGATTTCAGCTTTATTCAAAATTTATCCGACGAACTTGAAGAATTAAGTATAATGGCTGATACGATGGGCTCTTCGGTAAAGTTTGATTGTAAATGGCTTTTGAAGTATCAAAAGTTAAATACATTATGGCTAGGCAAAAATGCAAAGAAGAATCTTGAGTGTGTATGCGAACTTCCTTCACTTAAATCTCTTTCGTTAAGAGGAATAAAACTAACGGACTTTTCGTTTTTGAAAAAGATGAATCTTGAAAAATTTGCGCTTTTATGGAATGGTAATTGTGATTTACATGAGCTTTCAGATCTTAAAAGTTTAAAAGAAATAGAACTTTGGAGAATTAATAAGCTTGATGACATTTCTTTTATGAAAGATCTTACCAATTTGGAAATCATAAAACTTCAGGATCTTAAACACATAAAAGAACTTCCTGATTTGAGCGGCCTAAAAAATCTTAAAAGAGTTTTTCTTATAGATACTGGTGTTATTATAAACTTAATTCCGGAATATTTGAAAGATAAAGTAAGCAATTTTGATGATAGAGTATTATAAGTTAATGATTGCTAATGAGATATAATCAATGAATATATTTGAAAATAAAGACATAAAATTTGATAAAGGGCTTTCGCTTGGAGAAATAAAGGAAATAGAGGAAATATACAGTATAGTTTTTCCGGAATCTCTAAAGAATTGTTTAATGCATGCGTTGCCTGTTTCCAAAGGGTTTTATAACTGGAGAGATAAATCTTTACAAAACATTGAATTCATAAGAAATGAAATCAATTATCCTTTAGATTATATAAGGAAAAACCCGGAAGAGGTTTACTGGAAAGATGAATGGGGAGAGAAACCAAAATCAATTACTGAAATAAGAGATTTTGTATTAAATCTAACCAATGACGCGCCTGTAATCATTCCTGTATATTTACACAGATATATACCGATGGGCGTTTCAGACAACCCTCCGATTATTTCCGTTTATGGATCTGATGTTATTTATTACGGAAAAGATTTGGATGATTATTTTGACAATGAATTTGGTGAAAATGGTATAAGAACCGATTTATTATCAAATTATCAGAGAATTCCTTTCTGGTCAGATATTATGTGATTTTAATTTGAAATAGAATATGTATTGAGGAATAAACAATGAGATTTTTTGACAAGAAAAAGAAAGAAGAAACAGAATATAATAGGAATGACAGAATAAAATTAAGTAATTATGTATCAGGAGCCGTAAGACAGTTTTCGATTTCATTTGCCAGAGGTGATCTTGCTTATCCGTTACTAAAGGATATTGATTATACAGGTGATGTACTGAAAGAAGAAAGCAGCTTTGCAGAGCAGGCGTTTGCAATATTTATGAACAATCTTGAGATTGATTCAACGGGAAATGTTTTGAACTATAAACACTGTGAAAAAAGGGCTGCGCAGTATATAAGAAGTTATTTTGACAGAGAATATATAGTTGAGCCTGCGTTCGAAACATGGGAAACAGAATTGCATCCTGTAAGCAAAGAGTATTATATGAAATAACAAATTAGGAGTTAATGAAATGATTTTATATAGACCTGTTGGGACCAAAGAACTTCAGCTTATAGCTGAAAGCGATTATAAGGAATTCCCTCCAAGACTTTCTGAACAGCCGATATTTTATCCTGTATTAAACGAAAAATATGCTGATGAAATAGCTAAAAACTGGAATGTAAAATATAATGATGATCATAAAGGATATGTGACTAGATTTGAGGTTGAGGACGGTTTCTGTGAAAGATATGAACCTCATATAGTCGGAGCTGAATACCATAAAGAATTTTGGGTTCCAGCAGAAGAATTAGAAGAATTCAACAGACATATAATTGGTAAAATTGAAATTATATCAGAGTATGTGTAATAATGAAAAAGGACTTCATTTCGAAGTCCTTTTCTTTTATTTGTTTTCAAGTTTACATAACATTTCTTTAGCTGTCATATTAAATCTCGGGTGAATTACATAGGGAGCTATCTCGCAAAGAGGTTTTAATACGAATTCTCTGTTAGCCATATCAGGATGAGGGATAATCAGATTATTGGTTGACATAACTAAATCATCATAAAGGATAATATCCAAATCCAGTGTTCTCGGTCCCCAGTGAATTGTTCTTTCTCTGCCGGCTTCATTTTCCTCAATACTTAATCTTGCAAGAAGTTCTTCGGGAGAGTAGAGTGTTTCAATCTTAAATACACCGTTAATGAAATCATCCTGGTCAACATTTCCGTAAGGCTTTGTTTCAATCAATCCCGAAACGTCTTTAACTTCTATACAATCATCCATCGAAAGATTATCAATGGCATTTTCGATATAATCTTCACGTTCGCCGATATTTGAGCCAACGGATATATACGCAGTATGTCTTGATCTGAAAACCTTTAACGAAACCGTATCAAACTTCGACGGAATAGGAGCATCGGGTTTGCAGATTTCAAGTGTTACTGATTTTATGAGCTTAAAAGTTAAAAGAAGTTTTCTTGAAAGTTCGTTTACAAGTGTTTCGAGAAGATTAACCTGATTGATAACCATGTAGTCTTTTATGTATTCGCAGACTTTGGCATAATCAAGAGTATCCTCGATATCGTCGCTTAAACTTGCAGTCAGCGTATCAACTTCGAATTCAGCGTTGATGACGAATTTCTGACCCTTTGTTTTTTCGTTTTCGTATACTCCGTGATGAGCAAAAACTTCAAGACCTTTAATGATAATCTTATCCATAAATTCCCCTCCTTAAAGTTAAACCCTTTACGAATACATTACCTTCTCGTAATGCTCAAATAATGCCGCAGTATCAATGTCTTTCTGCTTCTTGTGACGGTTGTTGTAGTTAGCCAGATAAAGATCGTAAGCCTCTTTAACATCCATCGGAAGAGGATTGTCTTTTTTAAGGAATCCCTTCCTCTTAAGCATAGCAGAAAGTTTGGAATATTCATATATTACAAGATGATATTCGTCATTATTTTTTCGATACCAAGCAAGTTTTATGCGAATTATTAAAAATCTTATCAGTAAGTAGAGAAGACCTGCGCCAATGAAGATTGCAAATATTCTCATTACGGTGACTCTTACGTTAGCAGTATTGAAATTAAAGATGTCAAAAACCTTATTGATGCTGAAACCGCCGTTGTTATTGTTGTTAGGATTAGTGGTTGTTCCAAACTCCTCGAAATTCAATGTGTTTGATGTGATAGCTGAGAAGAAGTTAAACGATAGGAAACTTAAGTCTGAAGTATCATCATCAAACGAAGGAATTGTTGCTTCGAAAGGAACGAATCCGTAACCTTCGAGATAAATCTCGACCCATGCGTGCGCATATGAATCGTTTACAGGAACTTCAAGTACCGACGGAAGATCGATATTCTGTTTGCCCGAATACCATTCGTCGAAATTATTATCCGTCATGATTGCATCTTCATAAATAAGTGAGATAGGAATGCAGTAGCCTTCGCAGTATCTGGCGGGTACACCCATTTCTCTTAAAAGAAGTGCTGTAGCAGAAGCAAAGTGTGCACAGAAACCTCTTTTCTGATGAGTAAGGAAATATTCCACGAAGTCTCTTTTATAAGCGGTCCTGCCGGGCGCCATTGTATAGCTGAAGTTTTCAAAGAAATAACTGTAAACTGCTTTTGCGCAGTTTAATCTGTATTGATTGATGTCGTCTGAGTCAACAGGGGCTATTTCTTTTAAGGTGTCATCAAGTACAGGTTTTAAAGTATCGGGAACTGTCAGACACGATTCATAAACATATGTGTAATAATCATCATTTAAAAGAAGCTCGTCATCGACAGGCTTTTCATAATCGGCCTCGCTTAAAATCGGATTGTAAGTAATCTGATATGTATTGTCTTCGAGACTTATATATTCAAGATTATCCGTGCTTGAGAAGTAAGGGCGATAGTCAAATCTTGAATCGACATCCACTTCCTTAACCTGCATTTTTGCGGTATTGCCAAAATTATATTCACGTTCGTTTTCGATAAAAGTAACATCGAGAGGATTCGGATACCAGCCGGACGACTGATATGTTGTGCCTGTATATCCTTTAAGATAAATGGTTTCGTAATTAATCGGTACAAAGGTAACCTCAATGTCTGTTTCGAAATCAGGTCTTACCTGAGCGACACCACCGAGACGTCCGCCCGAAAGACCGCCTGTTGAAGCATATGAATCAAAGAATCCGCCGACACCGTTCTGAACGAGGATCTTGACATATTCCTGTGTCTGCTTGTGAATTGAATTGCCGGGTATCTTGGATATAGGCATATTCAAAGGAGCCTTCAGTAAAAAAATGATTACAAGCGCAATCACAAACGAGAAAGCGAATGAATATATAAATACCGGCATATCGGCCTGATAAGCATAACGGTCCTCTTTCTTGAGTTTCATCCTCAGGAATTCATGCGTTCGTTTGCCCTTAACCTGCATTCTTGAATGCCTTGAAAACTGCAGGAATACTACGCATGTATAAACGAATAAAAGTCCGAATAAATATCCGGCTGGGGGGATTTTATGAATGAAGAGCGCAATCTCAATATAAGGGAAAGTGACGAGCGCGGTCTCAAATGCATTCATGTAACCCGAAATAGTAACGTTTAAAAGAATCGCCGTAAACGCTCCGAGGAAGAGCGCAGCAACGGTTACGGTAAAATATCTGTTCGCAATTGTTTCGTAACCTTCACGGATGGAAGCGAGTGCGAAGTAGTCTGAATAATCCTTGAATATGATGTTGATTATCGCCTGGAAACCTGAGTTGGCCGGCATATAATACCTGGCAAGTTCAACTGTAAATCCTATGAACAAGATTATGTAGAAAAGGTAGAATATAATCTTGTTGTAATACAGGAATGAAACATAAAACGAGAAAAACGCAAAGGCGAGAATTAAAATCGCCCTGTTGTATTCAATGTTAAACGAATCCAAAAGGCCGCAGATAGAGCAGTAAGTGGCCATAAAAACCAGAATGCCTTTAGAAAGGCATATAAGAAAGCGGTTACTTTTCTTTGTCTGTGTTACTTCACCGACAATGATTTTGTTATCCTTTATTTCTTTTTTGTAAATGATTTTGTCAAGCCAGCTTATCATAATTTATTCGCTTATCTTTATCGTTTTTCCGATAATATGAATCACGGTTGCAATCTTACCTGATGAGTGAATGTAAGTATTTAAAGCATTTTCCCTGCCTTCGTATAAAGGCTGGCAGTAAAAATGCGTCATTGCCTCAAGCATGCCTGCTTCATCCGTTACGGTAAAGAACGTATAGTCGCAGGCGATATCGTTATAAATACAGACTTCAAAACGCTCTTTTTTCTCGTACATGATTTTTATACATGATAAAAGAGACTCTGCGGTATCGTGTATTTCATCCTTACAAAGCTCGGGAACGAGAATAATAGCCAGAGATGATGTATGTGCCATTTCTTTTACGAACAGATCGTCTAACTTAGCTGAAAGTTTCCAGTGAATTCTCTGGAGTCTGTCTCCGGGACGATATTCACGGATTTCTTTTACGTCACTTGAAATATTACCGATGTTTTCTGATTCGGTAAATTCATCAGGACCGTCTTTGGGAACTGCAGGCGGGAAATCTCCGATGTTTCTTTCTTTAGGAAGAATGGGTACGGAAGATTCGAGCGATACAGGTATTTCTTTTCTGAAAATGGATAAATAATCGTGTAAAATGAACTTCTCGATATTTATGGTCACAAGACCGATGTCGAAACTGTCAATCGGGATCGTAAAAGAATTTGTCTTCCTTGTAAGGGGAATCGATAATCTGTGTTTTACGGTGTTGGGATAAAAACTGTTTTCTGCGGTAAAGACAACGTCACATGCAAAAAGTCCGATGCGTGCTGCGTTTTTATATTCAAGTACGAAAGCGGGAGAGTTTGGCTCCTCCACATATTCGGAAACGGGTGAAAGTGTGAATGTGAATTTGTCGCTTACATTAAAGAAAACAATTAAAGATATGGGAATTAAGATAAACAGCATTAAAATAAAAAGCACGATTGCCGGCTGTTCATAAATGAGTGCAAGCGCGCTTATTACTGCAATAGCAAATATATATGCAACAAGTGTCAGAATGTTTATCTTCATTTAAGGAACCTTTACGGAATCAAATGCAAGGTTTAATGCGCTCTCGTTATTCATTCCGCATGCTTTGGATTTGGTTGATAAAATGATTCTGTGGTTTGCAATAGGGTAGAAAACTGCCTTAAAATCTTCGGGAACAACATAGTCTCTGCCTTCAAGGAAAGCATGGGCTTTTGCCATTTTTATGAGCGCAATGCTTCCACGGGGAGAAAGACCGAGCGCGAATGTGTCGGTATTTCTGGTTGCTTCCGTAAGTGAAACGGCATAGTCATAAAGGCTTTCTTTTATCTTTGTGTTTTCTACTTCTTCCTGATATGCGAGAATTTCGTCTTTGGAAATAACTCTTTCCATTTTTTCGATTGTTTTATGAGAATCGCCTTTAAGAATAGTCACGGCCGATTCATGAGAAGGATAGCCCATCGAAAGACGAACCATAAATCTGTCAAGCTGTGACTCGGGGAGCTTCTGCGTACCCGAAGCGCCGATGGGGTTCTGGGTAGCGATTACCATAAAAGGCTTAGGCAGATATCTTGTAACACCGTCAACCGTTGCGTGACCTTCCTCCATTACTTCGAGAAGAGCAGACTGTGTTTTGGGTGAAGTTCTGTTGATTTCATCAGCAAGGAAAAGGTTTGTATAAACTGCGCCTTCCTTGAATGTGAACTGGTTCGTGATTTTGTCAAACATCGTAAAACCCGAAACGTCGCTCGGAAGAACGTCGGGAGTAAACTGCATTCTTTTATAATCAAGATCCATTACCTTTGCAAGGGCGGTAACCAGAGTGGTCTTACCCACACCAGGAATATCCTCGAGCAGGATATGTCCTTTCGCAAAAACCGCACACATAACCATGTCGATAACATCGTCTTTGCCGTGTATCGCGGTTCTTATGGTATTTCTCATTTTTTCCATTTTCTCAAGTGACTGATTCATGTGTTATTCTCCGTAAATTTGATTATTTTATTTTACTAAAAAGAGGCCTTTTTTTCAATAATATTTGAAGCCCACGGAGGGATATGATAATATAAAAGGCGCTTAAGTAAATCTGATAAAATCACTCAGCATAATATATATCGGCTCATAAAAGAATTAAGTTAGTATTTTCGTAAAATGAACGGACTTCCTGCAGATTTTTTTATTAAACAAATGAATGAACGTTTATCGGCGGTTGAGAACCCTAAGGTTTTAATCCAGGCATGCTGTGCGCCTTGCAGCAGTTACTGTCTTTTGGCCTTAAGAGATGTTGCAAGTCTAGGGGTTTATTATTATAATCCGAATATAACTTTGGCCGATGAGTATGAGTACAGGTATGCCGAGATAAAAAGGCTGGTTGGGATATATAATGAAAATCCTGACAGGGTTTTGCCTGAGGATCGCAGACAGGTTAACATAAATATATGTTATGTAAACAATCATATAGATATAATCGATGCACCTTACGAACCTGAATTGTTCCTGGAAAAGACTAAGGGATATGAGAGTTGTCCGGAGCGAGGAGAGCGATGCAGTATCTGCTTTGATTTAAGACTTAGAAAGACTGCTGAGGAAGCTTTGGCTTTAGGATATGATTTCTTCGCAACGACACTTACTTTAAGTCCTCTTAAGAATGCGGATGTAATCAATGCGATAGGCGAGAAGATTTCCGAAGAAGTCGGTATAAAATATCTGCCGACTGATTTTAAGAAAAAGAACGGATATAAGACTTCGATAGAATTGTCTAAGGAGTTTGATTTATACAGACAGAATTACTGCGGATGTATTTATTCGAAGAATTAAATTTTTTGTATCTTTTATGAGTAATATTTGACAAATAAGTTTTTTACAAATAAATTAATGTTTAGTCTATAAAAGGATGGAGCAGTAAATTGGAAAAGTTTTTAGAGAAATTAAGTAAAGAAACAGCCAAGGCTTTTAAGGAAGCAGGCTATGACGAGAATTTGGGAAAGGTCGGAATTTCAAACAGACCCGATCTTTGCGAGTATCAGTGCAACGGTGCAATGGCAGGCGCAAAGCTTTATAAGAAAGCACCCATCATGATTGCAAACGACGTAGCTGAGAAGTTAAAAGAATCCAAAGCATTTTCGTCTGTAGAGGTCTGCCCTCCCGGATTTATCAATTTAAATGTCAGCGATGATTTTCTGACAGAGTTCGTAAAAGAAATGAGCACCGCTAAAAAGTATGGCGTGGACGAACCTGCGGAAAAGAAAAGATACATGGTTGACTACGGCGGACCCAATGTTGCAAAGCCTTTGCACGTCGGTCATTTAAGAAGTGCCGTAATCGGTGAGAGTATCAAGAGAATCATCCGTTACATGGGCCATGAAGCAATCGGCGATATTCATATGGGAGACTGGGGTCTTCAGATGGGTCTTGTTATTGCGGCTATTAAGGAAGAGCAGCCCGACCTCGTTTATTTCGATGAAAACTATGACGGCGAATATCCGGCTGAGGCTCCTTTTACGGTCGGAGATCTTGAAGAAATTTATCCGAAGGCTTCCGCTAAATCAAAGGTTGATGCCGAGTTTAAAGACGAAGCCATGCTTTGCACCAAGAAACTTCAGGACGGCGTTAAAGGCTACAGAGCCATCTGGAAACATATCATGAAAGTTTCCGTTGACGACCTTAAGAAAAACTACGACAACCTTAATGTTGAATTTGATTTATGGAAGGGCGAGTCGGACGTACACGACGTAATCCCGGGAATGGTTAAATACTTAAAAGACGGCGGCTACGCTTATATAAGCGACGGCGCTCTGGTTGTTGACGTTAAGGAAGAGACCGATACAAAGGAAATTCCTCCCTGTATGATTTTAAAATCTGACGGTGCTTCACTTTACAACACCACAGATCTTGCAACAATCATGGAGAGAAAGAGAGAATATAATCCTGACTGTATCATTTATCTTACAGACAAGAGACAGGAACTTTACTTCGAGCAGGTATTCAGATGTGCGAAGAAGACCGGTCTTTGCGATAAAAAGACAAAGCTCGTTCATATCGGCTTTGGTACGGTAAACGGTAAAGACGGCAAGCCTTTCAAGACAAGAGACGGCGGCGTAATGCGTCTTGAATATCTTGTAAACGATATCAACGAAAAGATGCTTGAGAAGATTTCCACAGGCAGGGAAATGAGCAAGGAAGAAGCGGAAAGCGTTTCCAAGATAGTTGCTCTTTCTGCAATTAAGTACGGCGATCTTTCAAACCAGGCTTCAAAGGATTATATCTTCGATACCGAGAGATTCATGTCATTTGAAGGAGACACAGGTCCTTACCTTCTTTACACGGTTGTAAGAATCAAATCAATCTTAAAGAAGTTTGCTGAAAACGGCGGTAATATTGATGACTGTAAAGTTATGTCAACCATTTCAAATGTTTCACACAAGAACCTTCTTATGAAGATTACAGGCTATAACGAAATGATTGAAGGCGCATTTGAAGAACTCGCTCCTCACAGAATCTGTGCATACCTTTACGATCTCGCAAATGTATTCAATTCCTTCTACCATGAGACAAAGATCTTGGCAGAAGAGAACGAAGAGTTAAAGAAGAGTTACATTGCACTTCTTAAAATCACCCTCGGCATTGCGGAAGACTGCATGGAATGCCTCGGCTTCTCCGCACCTGACCGCATGTAAAAAAAGTACAATTGGGGACGGTTCTGTTTTGGCCTTTTTTACCACCTGGGGACACATCTCTAAAGGTAATAAAGGGAAAAAAAGAACTGTCTTCCGTACGTTTATAAAAAAACCTTGACATTTAATATCTGATTTTGTATATTAATAAGGCAGTTGTTTTGGCGAGATGGCTCAACTGGCTAGAGCATCCGGTTCATACCCGGAAGGTTGAGGGTTCGAGTCCCCCTCTCGCTACGACTTATAAGTCCGCAAATTCTTAACTGGATTTGCGGATTTTTTTATGGAATAAAAGTGCGTTTTGTGATAAAATCATAAAGGCGTTTTATGTGCCTAAAATACGATAAATACCGCAAGGTTTACATAAATTTGAGGTTTGCTGTGAACAAGAAATACAGATGGATTTTATGGGTGATTTTTGGGATATATATAATCATCTTTTTGTATGCCACGTTGTTCGGAAACAGGTCAGGTTCGTTCTATTCCGACATGACGATTGGAGACTATATTGCGAGATCGGTCAATCTTGTACCGTTTAAAACAATTTCGCTTTATATAAAATGGATTTTTGACGGAAACAGATATAACAATTATATTCCTTTAACTAATCTCGGGGTTAATCTTATTCTTCTTTTTCCGATGGGATTTTTTCTTCCGAACTTATTCGACAGACTCAGGAATTTTATTGCATATCTTTCAACCAACATCCTTATACTCGCTTTGATTGAGACGATTCAGCTTATCACAAGGCGGGGTTCTTTTGATGTGGATGATTTTATTTTAAACATCCTCGGTGCAATTATCGGCTTTCTTGTATGGTTACTGACCATAAAAGTAATAGATTCCGTCACAAAGAAGAAAAATGAAAATGAATAAATGATAAAAAAAGAAAGGCAAAAAGATGTTTCGTACGCTTGCAAAACATGTAAAAAACTATAAGCTTGCATCCGTTTTGACACCGCTTTTTATGGTACTTGAAGTAATCTTCGAAACCATCATCCCTCTCTGTATGGGTTGGATTGTAAAATACGGTATCGAAGGAAACGACGGTGCGGGCGATATGGATTACATCCTGAAAATGGGCGGCATAATGACGGTTCTCGTTATTCTGGCCTTTATTTCGGGTATCTTAGGCGCTGCATTCGGATCGATCGCATCCTGCGGTCTGGCAAAGAACTTAAGAAAAGACATGTATTCGAATATTCAGTCGTTCAGCTTTTCGAATATCGACAAATTTTCGACTTCAGGTCTTATCACCAGACTTACAACCGATGTAACCAACGTGCAGAACGCATATCAGATGCTTCTTCGTATGGCATTCAGAGCGCCTGTCAGCATGATCTTCGCACTCGTTATGTCTTTCCTTGTTTCCGTAAAAATCGCTCTCATTTATCTTGCAGCCGTTATTTTCCTCGGAATCGGCTTAAGCATAATCATGATTAATGCAAGAAAGTATTTCTCAAGAGTGTTTGAAAAATACGACGACTTGAATGAAACCATTCAGGAAAATGTAAACGCAATCAGGGTCGTAAAAGCATTCGTAAGAGAAGATTATGAATCCGAAGAATTAAAGAAAGCAGCCGGAAACATTTACAAAATGTTCGTAAAAGCAGAAAACGTAGTTATCTGGAACTCGCCTTTAATGCAGTTTACGATGTTCGGAACCATGCTTCTTATCAGCTGGGTAGGCGCACACCTTGTAGTATCACATGAACTCGATACCGGTGATCTTCTTACACTTTTCACCTACTGCTTAAATATCCTCGGCAACCTGATGATGCTTTCCTTCGTTTTCGTTATGCTCACGCTTTCCGCAGCGAGCGGCCGAAGAATTGCTGAAGTTCTCGATGAAAAGACCGAGCTTGAGAATCCTCCCGAGCCTGTTTACGACGTAAAAGACGGAAGCGTTGAATTTAAGAATGTTAACTTCTCATACAAAAAAGGTACCGGTAAAAACGTACTTAACAATATCAACTTAAACATAAAATCAGGCGAAACCATCGGTATCATCGGTGGTACTGGTTCTGCTAAATCCAGTCTGGTCAGCCTTATAAACAGACTTTATGATGTTAACGAAGGTGAAGTTTTAGTAGGCGGATTAAATGTAAAAGAATATGACATGGAGTCCTTAAGAAACCAGGTTTCGGTAGTACTTCAGAAAAATGTTCTTTTTGCAGGAAGCGTGCTTGATAACCTTCGCTGGGGCAATCCCGATGCAACAGAAGAAGAGTGCATCGAAGCATGTAAACTTGCATGCGCCGATGATTTCATTTCTGCATTCCCTGAAGGTTACAATACCAAGATTGAGCAGGGCGGTACCAATGTTTCAGGCGGTCAGAAGCAGAGAATCTGTATCGCAAGAGCTTTGCTTAAGAAACCTAAGATTCTGATTTTTGACGATTCGACATCGGCTGTCGATACGGCTACCGATGCCAGGATAAGAAAGTCCCTAAAAGAAGCAATTCCCGGAACAACAAGATTTATCATTGCTCAGAGAATTTCTTCAGTACAGGATGCAGACAGAATTATCGTTATGGAAAACGGTGAAGTAAACGGATTCGGCACACATGACGAACTCCTTGCAAATAATGCAATCTACAAAGAAGTATTTGAGTCACAGACCGGAGCAAATGCTGACTTTGACGAATCGAAAGGGGGTGCGAACTAATGGCTAAAGAAGGCAAGCCCATCAAGATGGGAAGAAATCAGAATTTCGGCCCGAGACCTAAACTCGATCATCCCTTAAAAACATTCTTCAGACTTATGGGATACTCATACGGCAGATATCCTATCCAGTCACTTATCGTGCTTTGCTGTATTGTATTTTCAACACTTGCACAGATTCGAGGAATGCTTTTCCTTCAGGTACTGATTGATGATTATATCAAACCTTTGTCTGAATCGCCTAACCCTGATTATTCGGGACTTTTCGAAGCAATCGGAATGATTGGCATTATGTTTGCCATCGCCGGACTCTGTACTTTTACGATGAATAAAATCATGGTTTATGTAGCACAGGGTACGATGAGAAGACTCCGCGTGGATCTTTTCTCACACATGGAAAAACTTCCTATCAAGTACTTTGATACACATGCTCACGGCGATATCATGTCGATTTATACAAACGACGTTGATACCACAAGACAGATGATTGCACAGAGTATCATTCAGCTGATTTCATCTCTTATTACAATCATCGGTACTTTTATCGGACTCATAAAATTATCACCGCGACTTACTCTGCTTACGGTAGCAATGATTTTCGTTACCTTCGTAACTACCAGAGTCATAGCAGGAATTTCTGCAAGATTCTTTGTTTCACAGCAGAAGAACTTAGGTGCTGTAAACGGTTACATCGAAGAGATGATGGAAGGTCAGAAAGTCGTTAAAGTATTCTGTCGTGAAAACATCTGTGAAGAAGAGTTTGAAAAATTAAACAACGACCTTTATGTCAGCGCTTCAACAGCAGGCAAACTCATAAATGTATTAGGTCCCGTTAACGGACAGCTCGGAAACTTAAGCTTTGTAATCGTTTCCATCGTCGGCGGTTACTTTGCAATCGCGGGAATCGGCGGATTTACAATCGGCGCTTTGGGAAGTTACCTTACACTTAACAAAAACGTAAATATGCCCATCATGCAGATTTCGCAGCAGTTTAACACAATTGTTATGGCTTTAGCAGGCGCAGACAGAGTATTTAAACTTCTTGACGAGCCCGTTGAATCTGATGAAGGATACGTAACACTCGTTAATGCCAAGAAAGACGGCGAGAACTTAATCGAGACAGAAGAGCATACAGGCGTATGGGCCTGGAAGCATTATCACAAGGCTGACGATACAACCACTTATGTTGAACTCAAAGGTAATGTTGTGCTCGATGACGTAGACTTCGGATATACTGAAGAAAAGATGGTTCTTCACAATATCGATATCTTTGCAAAACCCGGTCAGAAGATTGCGTTTGTTGGTTCGACCGGCGCAGGTAAGACTACAATTACCAATCTTATCAACAGATTTTATGATATTCAGGATGGTAAGATTCGCTACGACGGAATAAATATCAACAAGATAAAGAAGGCTGATTTAAGAAAGTCACTCGGTATGGTTCTTCAGGATACGCACCTTTTCAGCGGAACCGTTATGGAAAATATCCGTTACGGTAAGCTTGATGCAACCGATGAAGAAGTTATTGCTGCAGCAAAGCTTGCAAATGCACACGGCT
>JAEEGH010002385.1_pt1 | contig 50984 bp, 46 predicted proteins | sample 9134181 | NCBI WGS metagenome assembly JAEEGH01 (sample SAMN16246544, study PRJNA631951) | gut metagenome | biome: gut microbiome; feature: rumen; material: DP-attached | host: Bos | place: Iran: Karaj | collected 2018-10
CAGAGTGCCGTCCCTACGGGGAATGCGGACGGCAAGGTGCCGTCCCTACGGGGAATGCGGACGGCAAGGTGCCGTCCCTACGGGGAATGCGGACGGCAAGGTGCCGTCCCTACGGGGAATGCGGACGGCAGAGTGCCGTCCCTACGGGGAATGCGGACGGCAAGGTGCCGTCCCTACGGGGAACGCGGACGGCAGAGTGCCGTCCCTACTTGTTACTTGTTACTTGTTACTTATTACTTATTACCTGTCAACTGCTTCCCCCCAGCTGACCGGGATCTCGCCGATCAGCCTTCCGTTGAGATAGACCTTCACCGTGCCTGCTTCCTTGCCGGAGAGCAGGTCGGAGCTCAGGCCGGGGCAGAAGACCAGGCGGGGCTCCTCGCCGGGGGCCAGGCGCAGGGTCAGATCAGCCTGGGCGATCAGCGGCGTGCCGCCGGGGGCAGTGCAGAGAGGGGCTCCCTTGGCAGCCACGTTCCGCGCCGCATAGCGGGAAAAGCCCCAATCCAGCAGGGCCACGTGATCCTGCCAGTCGTCGGGGTCGTTGATCGTCACGCAGATCAGCGTCCGGCCCTCCCGCTGGGCGGCGCTCACCAACAGCCGCCCGGCGGCCTTGGTATAGCCCGTCTTGACCCCGATGCAGCCGGGGCAGCGCCAGAGCAGCCGATTGTGGTTGGTCAGCACCCGATCCCCGGTCACCTTGACCGATTTTGTGCCGCAGATCTGCCGGAACTCGTCGTTTTCCAGGGCCTTGGCTGTCAACAGGGCCAGATCCCGGGCGCTGCTGTAGTTGCCCTCGCTGTCCAGGCCGTGGGGGTTGGCATAGTGGGTATTCTGCAGGCCGAGACTGCGGGCGGCGTCGTTCATCCGGGCCACAAAGGCGTCCTCGGAGCCCCCCACCGCAATGGCAAGGGCCAGGGCCGCGTCATTGCCGGATTGGAGCATGGTGCCGTAGAGCAGCTCCCGGCGGGTCAGGGTCTCGCCCTGCTTCAGATACAGGGACGTGCCCTCCACGCCCACGGCCTCCGGTGGGATCGTCACAGGGCGATCCAGCTCCCCCTCCAGACAGGCCAGCCAGGCCGTCATGATCTTGGTGGTGGAGGCGATCAGCCCGGGTCTGTCCGGGTGGCGGGTATAGAGGAATTCTCCCGTGTCCGCGTCCAGCACCGCCGCGCAGCCGGCGGAAACCGCAGGCGCAGCCTCCGCCTCCGCAGACACAGGAAGACAGCCGACGGCCAAAAGCATTGCCGTCAGCAAAGCAAGCATTCGTTTCATATTTCATCACCCGGAAACAGGATGCCCCGAAAGGCGACAAAATATGAGTGAGAAATTTTTTAGTCACCAGTCACCAGGGAGCAGGGATCAGGGATCAGGCATCAGGCATCAGGCATCAGGGGGCAGGCATACTTCGTGACTCTTCGAGTTCAGGCACCGCCTGTAGGGGGCGGCGCCCTCGACGCCCCGTCCCCCGTTCCGACCGGGCCGCAGGCGCGCAACACGCCCGTAGCGCCGGCAATCTGCCGGCCTTTGCCCCGCACGGTGGGTTTCTAATGAATACTGAAGATTGAATAACCGTCTAATGAATAATGTCGGAGTTTTTCAAATCGCGATTTGAAAAACACATATATTTTTAAGTTTTCAGTTTTAAGTTTTCAGTATTCATTTCGTCTTGCCGCGGGGGTACGGATTCTTCGCTTTGCTCAGAATGACAGATGGGGAGGCGCGCACCACTTGTCCCTACGATCCATTATGCATTATGCACTATGCACTATGCATTCCCGTCCGGGCGGGGGAACGGGCGGGCTAATAGCCCGCGCTACCGCAGGGTGCATCCGGGCGGGGGAGCGGGCGGGCTAATAGCCCGCGCTACCGCAGGGTGCATCCGGGCGGGGGAGCGGGCGGGCTAATAGCCCGCGCTACCGCAGGGTGCATCCGGGCGGGGGACGCCGCCCCCTACGCCTCCGGCTTGGCCTTTCTGCTGTCCAGGAAGTCGGCCAGCTTGTCGATCAACTCGGGGGCCTGCTCTACGATGCGATCCACAGTGGAGGAGGCGGGCTCCGCTACGGGCAGCATCCGCACGCTCTTGCCCTGGATCACCAAAAAGGCTACCGGATCCACGCTGACGCCGGCGCCCATGCCGCCGCCGAAGGGATCCTTACTGGCCGACAGAGCGCTCTTGGTGGCAAAATCCGTGCCGCCGCCGCCCATGCCGATATGGATCTTGGTGATGGGGATGATGGTGACGTCCTCGCCCACCTTGACCGGCTGGCCCACGATGGTATTCACGTCCACCATCTTCTGCATCCGCTCCATCGCGGAGGAGATCATCTCGGAAATGTTATTCGTCATGCTTGTTCCACCTTTCCGGCAATTTTAGTTTGGGGCTCCTGAGGGGATTTTTTCTTCTTTGCTTTTTTCTGCTTCAGATACAGCCGCAGGGCGCGCCAGGCGTATTTCAGACCCAGCAGCACCACGCCGCCGACGCGGATGCGGACTGCAAGCTCCGCCTCCAGGTCGGTCTTGGCGGCGGTGAAATCGGGGTAGACCGCGATCTTCCGCTCCTTGATGCGGAAGGCCCGCTCCAGAATGGGCAGGGCGATGCCGACGGTCTCCCAGGCCTTGCCCACAGTCCGGCCCGTCTTGGCCGGGTCGCCCCCCGCCAGGGCAACGCGAATCCGCAGCCGGGTGACGGTGAGCTTCCGGTGGAAGAATTCCCCCACGAAGTTCGCCCCCAGCTTGGCCCAGGGGATCAGAGCCGCCAGCTTGTCCTTCAGCGGCTGCTTGGGCTGGGGCGCGGCGGGCTTGGGCTTCGCGATCAGGGCGTGGGCCTGGGCGTCCTTTTTCTGCTTGGCCTTGGCCTCGGCCTTTTTGGCGGCCTTGGCGGCCTTTTTGGCCTCCTTCTTTTCCCGCTTCTTCCGGGACAGAGGCTTCTTGGGGATGATGCCGATTTTGAAAAAGAGGATCGACAGCCGCAGGGTCACGCTGTCGTGATAGCCGAAATACACGCTGACCGGAATGCAGCCGATCAGGAAGATCACGGCGGCGATGATCAGCAGGACTTTCATGACTTGATGCCCTCCATGGTCGTCTGGGAAGGAGCGATGTGGGCATCGCTCCCTACGGGTGCGGAGGCGTCGGCAGAAGGAGCGATGTGGGCATCGCTCCCTACGGGTGCGGAGGCGTCAGGCTCCGATACAGTATCGGGGGAATTGCTGAACTGCACCTTCTCCATCTCCGGCAGATCCTCCAGGGATTCCAGGCCGAAGGTGCGGAGGAAGTCGGGGGTGGTGCGGTAGAGGATGGGGCGGCCCGGGGCGTCCAGGCGGCCGTTTTCCTCGATGAGCTTCTTATTCAGCAGGGCAGCCACGGAATAGGAGCTGTCCACCCCCCGCAGCTTCTCCACGAAGGCCTTGGTGGTGGGCTGATAGTAGGCAATGATGGTCAGCGTCTCCAGCTGGGAGGCGGAGAGCTTGGGGGGCTTGCGGGTCTCCAGGGCCTTGGTGACCCAGGGGGCCAGGTCGTTCTGGGAGCACATCTGCCAGCTGTCCTCCAGGCGGAGGATGCGGATGCCCCGGCGCTCAAAGGCATAGAGATCCGCCAGCTCCCGCAGGGCCTCCCGGACCTCGTCCGGGTCGGTCTCGGTGACGAAGCACAGCCGCTCCGTCTCCACCGGCTCCCCCGAGGCAAAGAGGATCGCCTCGCAGATGCGCTGCAGCTCCTTACGATCCATGGGCACTCTCCTTTCCTGTATCAAATCGTTGAAAATTGAAAGTGGAAAATTGAAAGTTATGGTATCGTTCAAATTGCGATTTGAACGATGATTTGGAACGAAAATTGCCGCTCCGTGCCGTTTCGAGCGTACAAGCTCTCGGAAAGACGTTCAACGCGTTTTTCAAATGGCAATTTGAAAAACACATCCATTTTCAACTTTCCATTTTCAACTTTCAACTTTTGCAGGTGAGCCCTCGCCGTCGGGCACCCGGAGGAGCCGAACCGCGGTTTCGCCGCCCTCGCCGTCCAGCTCCACGGCGTTGTTTCTGCACAGCTCCAGCACAGCCAGGAAGGTGGCCACGATCTCCGACCGGCTCCGGCAGCCCTGAAACAGGCGGCGCAGGCGGCTGACTCCCCGGAGCAGCAGCTTTTTCAACAGCTCAGCGGTCTTTTTGCCCACGGGATAGGGCTCCCGGCCCACGATGCCCTCAAAGCTTGCCTTGGGGGGCGGCAGGAGCTTTTTGCTCCGCTCCGAGAGGGTCTCGAAGGCCCGGAGCAGATCCGACGGGGCGTGACGGTAACGGTAGGTGCGATCCCGCTCAAAGGGCTCGGGGCCCTTGGTGAACAGGCCCAGGCCCAGTTCGTTCCGCTCCTCCAAAAAGGCTGCGGCGGTGCGGATCTTGTCGATGGCGTCCGCCCGCTGGCGCTCCTGGAGGGATTGGATCAGCAGCTCCATTTCGGATTGGGCCTCCGCCTGCTCGGCGGCGGACAGGAGCATCTTGGTCTTGATCAGCATCAGGTGGGAGGCCATGGCGATAAACTCGCTGGCGATCTCCATGTCCATGCGCTTCATCTCGTCCAGATAGGCCAGGTATTGCTCCAGAATGGCCGCGATGGAGATGTCCTCGATCTCGATTTTATTTTTGCTCAACAGGAGCAGGATCACGTCCAGAGGCCCGTCGAAGTCCTCCGCCGTGTCGTCCTTGGCCTTTACGACCCCTGTGAGATGGTATTTCGGTTCGTCTGTCATAGTTCTGTAGGTATTCGCTCAACTTTCAATTCTCAATTCTCAACTTGTTTACCCCCCGGTGATCCATGCCGTAGGGGCGGATGCCCTCATCCGCCCTTGTTGCCGCACCGGATAGGGCCGATGTGGGCATCGGCCCCTACTTGTTTACCCCCCGGCGATCAGCTTGGCCAGGGGCATGGCCACGGCCTGGATGCCCTGCAGGACGATCTTCATCAAAAAGCCCAGGGGCGCGTCCAGCCAGCCCAGCCACAGCAGGGCCAGCAGCACCAGCATCCCGTAGCGCTCGTAGCGCATCAGCTTGGAATAGCTCGCCTCCGGCAGGATGATCGCCAGGATCTTGGAGCCGTCCAGGGGGGAGATGGGGATCAGATTGAACACCGCCAGGCCCACGTTCAGGATCAGAAAGCGCTCCAGGAACACCGTCAGCCAGTACTGCCAGCCGGAGGGATCCCGGACACCGTCCATCATCATCCACAGCTTCATGCCCCCGGCGTAGAGGGCGATATAGTAGATCAGCCCAAAGACCAGGGCCAGGAGCAGATTGGACAGGGGCCCTGCCAGCGCGGTGAGGGCCATGCCGGTTTTTTGGCTTTTCATCTTGGTCATCCGGGCGGGGTTGACCGGCACGGGCTTGGCCCAGCCGAAGTGGACTACCACCATCATGAGAAAGCCCAGGGGATCCAGGTGGCGCAGGGGGTTCAGACTGATGCGGCCGGAGCGCTTGGCGGTGTCGTCCCCCAGCCAGTAGGCGGACAGGGCGTGGCTGCTCTCATGGACGGAGATGGACACCAGCGCCGCCGCGGCAAACATCAGCCACTCGATGATCTTGCTCAGGTCGATGCCCCGAGCCCAGTCGTTGAATGTGGACATTTCAGTTACTCCCAAAGGCTTCGGAGCGGGGCAAAACCCTGCCCAGGCTCCGAATCGCACAGTTTTCAATATATTGTATCACAGTTTTGCCCATTTCGCAAGTGCGGCAAACGTGGTTTGGGAGATTTTTCACACAACGCGTTAATTGTAATTTGAGGATCCGGAAAACGCAATTACACGATGCGCTGTTCGTACCGGGCATCAGGGATCAGGCATCAGGCATCAGGCATCAGGCATCAGACATCAGGCATCAGGCATCAGGCATCAGGCATCAGGCATCAGGCATCAGGCATCAGGCATCAGGCATCAGGCACCGCCTGTAGGGACAAGCAGTGCTTGTCCGCTGGTTCCCCGTTCGCACAAAGTCACCAGGCACCAGGCACCGCCTGTAGTGCCGGCAGTCTGCCGGCCATCCCCCCTTCGCACCCCGCCGTAGGGGCGGCCAGTGGCCGCCAGCAGGCCGCACCGGCCACCCCACACGCACCCACCGTAGGGGCTGCTCTTATCCGCAAGGATGAGCAGCCCGGTTTGCGCAGCAAACAATCGCCCGGCGGGCGATCCAGCCGGGTGCGCTGCATTGACCCGGTGGCGGCGTCGGAACCCGGTTGGATTTGCCTTGCGGCAAATTGCGTTCGTGCCGAACGCCGGGACGCTCACCCCTTGCGGGGTAAGAGCGTCCCCTACGGGGGAAACGGGCCGGCAGATTGCCGGCGCTACAGATTACGCGGACGGCAGGGTGCCGTCCCTACGGGGAACGCGGACGGCAGAGTGCCGTCCCTACGTACTTCTCGTTCCCTGATGCCTGATGCCTGATCCCTGATGCCTTTATGCACATGAAGTCCCCGTTTTGCGACTGACACCGAAGCTTTTTCACGCAAATGCAGCCCGCGTGTTCCGCAAAACGCCCGGGCTGCTTTCCCTATTTCGCCATGCCCCGGTATTTGTAGCCCGCGGCTTGGATGGCCTGCCGGAGCTCTGCCTCCCCGGGGCTGCCGTGGATCGTCACCAGGCCCGTCCGGAAATCCGCTGCGGCGGATTCTACCCCGGGCAGGGCCTCCAGCGCCTCCCGGACGTGCCGCTCGCAGTTGTGGCACATCATGCCCTTGACCTTGACGGTCAGCACATTCCCCGGCGCAGGAACAGGGGCCGCCGCCGGGGCATCGTTGTTCCCGCTGCCCAGCTTCACCAGGTTCAGCCGCAGGGCGTTGGTGACCACGCAGAAGCTGGACAGGCTCATGGCCGCCGCGCCGAACATGGGGTTCAGCGTCCAGCCGAAAGCCTTGATAAAGGCCCCCGCGGCCAGGGGGATCCCAATGGTGTTGTAGATAAAGGCCCAGAACAGGTTCTCGTGGATGTTCCGCAGGGTGGCCCGGCTCAGCCGGATGGCAGCGGGCACGTCGGAGAGCTTGCTCTTCATCAGCACCACGTCCGCCGCGTCGATGGCCACGTCCGTACCCGCGCCGATGGCAATGCCCACGTCCGCCCGGGTCAGAGCAGGGGCGTCGTTGATCCCGTCCCCCACCATGAGGACGGGGCCCCGGCTCTGCAGATCCCGGATCACAGCCTCCTTGCCCTCCGGCAGGACGCCGGCCACTACCTCGTCCACCCCGGCCTGGGCCGCGATGGCCTTGGCGGTGCGCTCGTTGTCGCCGGTCAACATAATTACCTTGATTCCCATGTTCTGTAAATCCCGGATGGCGTCATGGGATTCCGGCTTGATGGGATCGGCCACGGCTATGACGCCCAGCAGCCGGGAGCCCCAGGCAAAGAGCAGGGGCGTCTTGCCCTGCGAGGCGAGGGCTTCGGCACGTTGGAGAATAGGGCTGCCCTCGGTAGCGGCGCACAACTGTGCGCCACGGGAAGCAGGCCCTACGGACGCTCCCTCGTCAGCCTTCCCCTTGAGGGGAAGGTGGCAGCGGGCGTCCCCCGCAAGCCCGCTGACGGATGAGGTGGGGTTGGTTGCTCCGTTCGGTTCGTCGATAGCAGCAGCTTGTCGAGGCTCCACCTCATCCGCCCCCTGCGGGGGCACCTTCCCCTCAAGGGGAAGGCTTTGCAGGCGCTCGGTGACGAATTTCAGCGAGCCGCCGATCAGGGGCTTGCCGTCCAGGACGGCTTCCAGGCCGTTGCCGGGCAGGGCGCGGAAGGCAGTAAGCTCCGGGAATACCAGCACCGTTGGCGCATAGGCGCCTCCAATTACGTCTGCGTTACGGTCGGAGCAACGCGGCGTCGAAGGTGCCGTGCTCTCTTTCCGCCCCGCCGCGGGGGGAACGGATTCTTCGCTTTGCTCAGAATGACAGACGGGGGAGCCCTCTGCGGTTTGCGGGCGGCCGATGGCCGCCCCTACAGGCTCGGGCGGGCGCACACTGTGCGCCCCTGCGGGTGCGTCCTCGCGTCCCCGATTGCCTGTTGCCTGTTGCCTGTTGCCTGAGCCCCCCGCGTACGCCACAACCGCGCGCGCCAGCGGGTGCTCGCTGCGCTGCTCGAGGGCCAGGGCGGCGGCGAGGAGCTCGCGCTCCGTCACGCCGTCGGCGGGAAGGACGTCCGTCACGGCAGGCTGTCCGGTGGTGACGGTGCCGGTCTTATCCAGGGCCACCAGCTTGGCCTTGCCGGTCTGCTCCAGGGAGACGGCGGTCTTGAACAGGATGCCGTTCTTCGCGCCCACGCCGCTGCCCACCATAATGGCCACGGGCGTGGCCAGGCCCAGGGCGCAGGGGCAGGAGATCACCAGCACGGAGATGCCCCGGGCCAGGGCGTAGGAGAATTCCCGGCCCGCCAGCAGCCAGATCGCCGTGACCAGCACGGCAATGGAGATCACGGCGGGGACGAAGATCCCGGAGACCTTGTCCGCAGTCTTGGCGATGGGGGCCTTGGTGGCCGCCGCGTCGGAGACCATGCGGATGATCTGATTCAGGGTGGTATCCTCCCCCACCCGGGTCGCCCGGGCCTTGAGCCAGCCGGATTGGTTCACGGTAGCGGCGGAGAGCAGGTCGCCGGGGGCCTTGTCCACGGGAATGGACTCGCCGGTGAGGGCGGATTCGTTGACGGCGGAGCTGCCCTCCAGCACCACCCCGTCCACCGGCACGGCCTCCCCGGGCCGAACCACAAAGAGCTCGTCCTTCCGCAGCTGGGCTACCGGGACGGTGCGCTCCACGCCGTCCCGGATCACCGTGGCGGTCTGGGGGGCCAGCTTCATCAGACCCTTCAGCGCGTCGGTGGTGCGGCCCTTGGACTTGGCCTCCAGCAGCTTGCCCACGGTGATCAGCGTCAGGATCATGGCGGCGGATTCAAAGTAGAACTCCTCCATATAGGCCATGACGCCGGCGGCATCCCCGTCCGTCTGGGCTCGGGTCATGAGGAACAGGGCGTAGACCGACCAGACGAAGGAAGCGGCGGAGCCCAGCGCCACCAGGGTATCCATATTGGGCGCCCGGTGCAGCAGCGCCCGGAAGCCGGAGATGAAAAAGCGCTGGTTGATCACCATGACGATGGCGGCCAGCAGCAGCTGAACCAGCCCCATGGCAACGTGGTTGTCCTCGAACCATTTGGGCAGGGGGAAGCCCCACATCATATGGCCCATGGAGAAGTACATCAAGACCAGCAGGAAGCCCAGGGACCAGAACAGCCGCTTTTTCAGCCGGGGGGACTCGTGATCCGCCAGGGACTCCGCGGCCTGGGAGGGGGCGGCAGTCTCGCCCCCGCTCCCCTTCTCGGAAGCGCCGTAGCCTGCCGCCGTGACCGCGGCAATGACCGCTGCGGGCTCCGCCGTACCCTCCACGCCCATGGAGTTGGTCAGCAGACTCACGGCGCAGGCCTCCACCCCCGGCACGGCCTTTACCGCCTTTTCCACCCGGGCCGAGCAGGCGGCGCAGCTCATGCCGGTGACGTTGTATTGTTTCATTGGCTTACCTCATCATCTTCTGGATGGTTTCCAGCAGCTCGTCCACCACTTCGTCCTTGCCGGCGCGGAGCTCGTCCGCCACGCAGCTGCGGATGTGGTCTGCCAGCAGCTCCCGCTGGAACGCGTTCAGCGCCGCGCTGACAGCGGCGCACTGGATCAGAATGTCGTTGCAGTAGATTTCGTTCTCCACCATGCCCCGGACGCCCCGGATCTGACCCTCGATCCGGTTCAGCCGGTGGATCAGCGCCTTGCGTACAGCCTCGTCCCGCGGGACAGCCTTCTTGCGGCAGCAGGATGACTCGTTCATAGGATGACCCCCTTTGGTCGATTTGATTCTATAGGGTATTATATACCCCGTGGGGGTATTTGTCAAGAGAAAGAATGCGTCCCCCGCACGACGGGGTTTTTAATGAATAATGAATACTGAATAACCGTCTAATGAATAATGTCGGAGTTTTTCAAATCGCGATTTGAAAAACACATTTATTATTCATTCTTAAGTCTTCAGTATTCATTATTCATTTCGTCCGGCCGCGGGGGGTACGGATTCTTCGCTTTGCTCAGAATGAGGGGGGACGGGGACGAGCGATGCTCGCCCCTACGGGCGGTGCCTGAACTCGAAGAGTCACGAAGTATGCCTGATCCCTGATGCCTGATCCCTGATGCCTGATCCCTGATGCCTGATGCCTGATCCCTGATCCCTGATCCCTGATCCCTGATGCCTGATCCCTGATGCCTGATGCCTGATGCCTGATCCCTGATTCCTGATGCCTGATCCCTGATGCCTGCTCCCTCATTTTGCATTTTGCATTTTGCCCTTTGCATTCTGCATTCCTCCCCCGTCGGCTGCATAGACTTGCGTAACCCATGCTTGGGAGGTGCGGATATGACAGATACCATCGACAAGCGGGCCAGGGAGCTGGCGGAATTCGTTTTGGAAACCGGGGCCACCGTGCGGGCAGCCGCGGAGCGCTTCGGCGTGTCCAAATCCACGGTACACAAGGATCTCACCCAGCGGCTGGAGCCCATCGACCGCCCGCTTTGGCTCCGCGTCCGGGCGGTGCTGGAACACAACAAGGCAGAACGGCATCTGCGGGGCGGCGAGGCCACCCGGAGGAAGTACCGGATCCGGAATGCAAAATGCGAAATGCAAGATGCAAAATGATCCGGAGGGCGGATGTGGGCATCCGCCCCTACGGTTTCTGCGCTCTTGACAAACGCCGCGTTTTCCGGCATAATATACGGATAGATACGTAACCCGCGAAATACTGACACAGGAGGCAGCTATGGATCAGGTTTTTGTCACCGGGCACCGGAATCCGGACACGGACTCCATCGTTTCGGCCATGTCCTACGCAGCGCTGCAGAACGCCCTGGGCGAACGGGGCTACACCGCGGCGCGGCTGGGCCATCTGAACGACGAATCCAAGCGCATTCTCGAGCGCTTCGGCTTTGAGCCGCCCGTTCTCATCAAGGATATGCGGACCCAGGTGCAGGATCTGGACTTTGACACACCGCCGGCCCTGAGCGCCGCCCTGACGGTGGCCCGGGGTTGGAATCTGCTGCGAAGCAACGCCTCCATCACCGCCATCCCCGTCACCAACGAGGACGGCACCCTCTTCGGGATGCTCTCCTCCGGCGACGTGGCCGGCTACGACATCCGGACCATCGAGGATCCCCTTGTCCGGGACGTGCCCCTGTTCAACCTGCTCTCCGTGCTGGAGGGCCGGGTGCTCAACGACGCGGGGGCCTGCATGGACACCGTATCGGGCGAGCTGATCTTCGGCCTGCCCCGGGGGGCCGATCTGCGGCTGTTCGACCACGAGAACTACATCGCCGTCTGCGGCGACCAGCCGGAGGTGATCCGCTGGGCTCTGGAATCCAACATCCACTGCCTGATCCTCTGCGAGGCGGAGCTGAGCCCGGAGCTGCGGGAACTGGAGACGAAAACCTGCATCATCTCCACCCCCTTCTCCGCCTACCGGGCCGCCCGGCAGATCTTCCAGGCCATTCCCATCGCCCGAATCTGCCAGTCCTCCAACCTGGTCACCTTCCGGCTGACGGACTACCTGGACGACGTGCGGGAGACCGTTTCCAAGAGCCGCTACCGCTGCTATCCCATTCTGGACGCAGAGGACAAGGTGGTGGGCACCCTGTCCCGCTACCATCTGCTGAAGCCCAGGCGCAAAAAGGTGGTGCTGGTGGACCACAACGAGGCCGCCCAGTCCGTCCCCGGGCTGGAGCAGGTGGAGCTGCTGGGCATCATCGACCACCACCGGCTGGCGGACATCCAATCCGCCAACCCCATCTTCTTCCGCAACGAGATCGTGGGCAGCTCCACCACCATTGTGGCGGAGATGTACCAGGAAAAGGGCCTCATGCCCTCCAAAAAGATGGCTGGCCTCATGTGCGCCGCCATCCTCTCGGACACGGTCATCTTCAAATCCCCCACGGCCACCCCCCGAGATCGCACCATTGCCGAACGGCTGGCCCGGATCGCCGGGATCGACCTGGAGGAGCTGGGGCAGTTCATCTTCACCGCCTCCCTGGGGGCGGACAAGTCCGCCCGGGATCTGATGTACGCGGACTACAAGGACTTCCACATCGCGGGCCACTACCTGGGCGTGAGCCAGATCACCTGCGTGGATTCCGTGTCCATGCTGGATCGGAAGGACGAATTCCTGGCCGAGATGACCCGGGCCAAGCAGGAGCGGGGCTACGACATTATGATCCTGATGCTCACCGACGTGCTGCTGGAGGGCACCCAGATCATCTTCCTGGGAGACGCGGACGACATTGCCCAGGCCTTCGGCGTGGAGCCCCAGGGCAGCACCCTCTTCCTGCCCGGCGTCATGAGCCGGAAAAAGCAGGTCATCCCCATGCTGTCAGCCCTGTGGGGCTGAGCGCCAAGCGCATACGCGCTTTGCGCATGAAGTATTTGCTGACGCAAATAGGAAGTATGGCTTCGCCGCATGAAGGCGCTGCGCTTATGAAGTATGGCTGCGCCATATTTGACGCAACGGGTAGTTTTCCCCACTTTTGAAGTCAATATTTTTTTCATCTGTTTATTCGCAGAATAAACAGATACCGCAATATGTGCGAAGCACATACTTCATATCTCCGAAGGAGATACTTCATATTCCGCTAAGGAATACTTCATATCTCCGAAGGAGATACTTCATTCGATACGCAGGAGGTTATTTAAATTGAAACTGTACGATGTACTGATCGTTGGCGCCGGCCCTGCAGGGCTCACCGCTGCCATTTACGCCCGGCGGGCGGGAAAGACCGTGCTGGTGCTGGAAAAAGACACCTTCGGGGGGCAGATCACCTTCTCCCCCAAGCTGGAAAACTACCCCGGCTTTGAGACCATCTCCGGCAACGACCTGGCCCAGCGGATGCTGGAGCAGGCCATGGCCCTGGGGGCCGACGTGGACATGGACACGGTGCTGGGGATCGAGGACGGTCCGGTGAAGACCGTCATCGGCGAGGGGGGCCGCTATGAGGCCCGGGCCGTCATCATCGCCGCCGGAGCCCGGCACCGCCGCCTGGGTCTGCCCCGGGAGGAGGACATGATCGGCAGCGGTCTGTCCTTCTGCGCGGTCTGCGACGGTGCCTTCTACCAGGGCGCCCACGTGGCCGTGATCGGCGGGGGCAACACCGCCCTGCAGGAGATCCTGCTGCTGGCCGAGACCTGCAAAAAGGTCACGGTGGTGCAGAATCTAGCCTTCCTCACCGGCGAGCAGAAGATGATCGACCAGGTGCTGGCCCGGCCCAACGTGGAGGTGCTGTATTCCACGGTCTGCGTGGGCTACGAGGGAGAGGATCAGCTCACCGGCCTGCGCCTGCAGAACACCGAAACCGGCGCGGAACAGCAGCTGGCAGTGGACGGAGCCTTCCTGGCCATCGGCACCGAGCCGGAGAACCAGGCCTTCGCCGCCCTGGCCCCCTTGAACGAGGCGGGCTACATCAAGGCCGACGAAAGCTGCGTCACCCCCACGGCCGGGATCTTCGCCGCCGGGGACTGCCGCACCAAGGCCTACCGCCAGGTGGCCACCGCCGTAGCCGACGGCGCAGCCGCGGCCCTGAACGCCTGCAGGTGGCTGGATCGATGAAAATATGCATGAAAAAAGCACGGCAGAAGTCGTGCTTTTTTCATGCGGGCGCACTCGTATGTAGGGGCGGCCAGTGGCCGCCAGCAGGCCGCACCGGTCATCCCAAACGCACCCCGCCGTAGGGACGAGCACCTGTGCCCTTCATGGGTAGTGCTCGTCCGGTTTGCGAAGCAAACAATCGCCCGCCAGGGCGATCCAGCCATGTCCGTTGTTCGAACCCGGTCGCGGCGTCGTGGTGCGGCTGGATTTGCCTTGCGGCAAATTGCGTTCGTTCCGAACGCCGGGGCGTCGTGGGCGCCGCCCCCTACAACCGTACCCTACTGTAGCGCCGGCTATTAGCCGGCATACCGGGTGCGATAATCGGTCCCGGTTGCGGCGATGGGGTGCGGCTGGATTTGCCTTGCGGCAAATTGCGTTCGTTCCGAACGCCGGAGCGATGTGGGCATACTTCGTGACTCTTCGAGTTCGCTCCCTACGGGGACGGGGAACGGCGGGCTAATAGCCCGCGCTACGGTAGGGTGCGCCCCTATATCTGCTCCAGCTTGGCGCGGAAGCTGATGGCCCGGGGGGTGGGGAGGTCGTCGAAGCGGACCAGGTGGGCGGCGCGCCGGTCGTCGATGCCCTCCACGGTGCCCACGCCGAAGACGGCGTGGCGGACCCGGGTGCCCACAGGCAGAGTGGAGGCGGCCCGGTTCTCGGGCAGGCTCCGCTCCAGGGCTGCGATATAGGCCCGGGCCTCGGCGATTAGGCCCTCCGGCCGGGGCTTGGTCAGCTCCAGGTGGGCCTCGTCGATGTCCAGCAGGAAGCGGGAGGGATAGCGGGGGGAGCCGTCATGGTTCCGGCCCTCGGCCTCCGACAGGCAGAGGCTCCGTTCCGCCCGGGTCATGGCCACGAAGCAGAGCCTGCGCTCCTCCTCCATGGCCTCCAGGGTGCCGGTCTTGCGGCTGGGGAAGGCCCCCTCGTTGAGCCCCAGCAGGAACACATGGGGGAATTCCAGGCCCTTGGCCGCGTGGACGGTCATCAGCTTCACCCGGTCGTCATGGGCCTCCAGATCCGTATTCGTATACAGGGCCACATGGGCCAGATAGTGGGGCAGGGTGGCCTCCTCCCCGCAGCCGGTCTCATACTCATAGATGGACTGCTTCAGCTCCGCCAGATTGTCCAGCCGCTCCTGGCTGCCCTCGGTGCGGAGCATTTCCTCATAGCGGCTCTCGTGGAGCAGCTCCGTCAGCAGCTCCGACACAGGCCGCCCCTCCCAGCGGGCGGAGAAGTCCTCCACCAGGCGGACGAAGGCCGCGGCCTTGGTGCCCCGGAAGAGCTCCGTATCCAGGTTCTTCTGCAGGGCCAGAAAGAGGGAGCAGCGGTTTTCCTCCGCCCAGGCCTGCAAGAACTCCATGCGCCGCTTGCCCAGGTTCCGCTTGGGCAGGTTGGCCACCCGCAGGAAGGAGAGGTCGTCCCGGTAGGCCACCAGCCGCAGATAGGACAGGGCGTCCTTGATCTCCGCCCGGCCGTAGAAGGGCACGCCGCTGTAGATGGTGTAGGGGATCTTCTCCCGGTTCAGCACGTCCTCCACGGGGCGGGTGAGATAGTGGGCCCGGTAGAGCAGGGTCACGTCCCGGTAGTCCGTACCGGCGGCATGGAGGGCCTGGATCCGGGAGGCGATCCACTTGGCCTCCGCCTCGGGGGTGTCCGCGTGGTGGCAGAGCACCGTGGGCCCCTCCGGCAGGGTGGGGATCAGCTCCTTTTTCAGCCGGTTTCGGTTCTTGTCGATCAGATCGTTCACCGCCTGGAGGATCTGGGGGGTGGAGCGGTAGTTCCGGTTCATGAAGATCGTCTTCGTGCCGGGGTGCTTCTGGTCGAAGTCCAGCAGATAGCGGATGTTGGCCCCCCGCCAGGTGTAGATGGTCTGATCCGGGTCCCCCACCACAAAGAGGTTCTTGTGGTAGCCGCAGAGCACCTCCATCAGCTCGTACTGGGGCTCGTCGATGTCTTGGAACTCGTCGATCATGATGTATTCCAGCCGCTTCTGCCATTTGAGCCGGAGCTCCTCGTGCTTCCGGAAGATGTACAGGGTGAACTTGATCAGATCGTTGTAGTCCAGGCCGAAGCACTTCTTCTGCTGGTAGAGGTAGCCGTAGAAGATGATGTTCTCCGTGGAGGCAGCCTCGTCGTACTTCTGCCGCAGGGCCTCCAGGGGCAGGTCGATCAGATCCTCGTAGTATTCCGGGTGGAAGCGGAGCTTCTGCATCTCGATCATGTCCCGGGCGTTGGCGAAGGTCATGTCCCGCAGGGTCAGGCCCCGTTCCTCGTAGACGATCCGCAGCATGGCGTCGATGTCGGAATTATCCAGCACCAGGAAGGCCCTGGGATAGCCCACGGCAAAGCTGTCCTCCTGGAGCACCGACACGCAGAAGCCGTGGAAGGTGTTGATGTAGCCGGTGTCGTTGTCCCCGGTGAGATTGTGGATGCGCTGGCGCATCTCGTTGGCGGCCTTGTTGGTGAAGGTGACGCAGAGAATGTTGCCGGGCAGGATGCCCAGCTCCGTCACCAGCCAGGCGAAGCGATGGGTCAGGGCCCGGGTCTTGCCGGAGCCCGCCCCCGCGATCACCCGGACGAAGCCCTCGGTGCTTGTGACAGCCTCCAGCTGTTCGGCGTTGAGTTTTGCGGTTAAATCCATAAAATCCCCTCCTCAGGGGGAGCATAGCACAAAAACGATCCCATAAACGGGATCGTTTTCGTGCTTTTTTCATTTACAGCCCCAGCTTGTCCTCGATGTCGTTGATGACGTAGTAGACCATATTGTCCTCGGGCTTGATATAGAGCTTGCAGGAACGGATCACCGTGGAGGGGTGCTTGGCCTTGAAATCCTCCTTGCAGCGCTCCGCCAGGTCGGCGCAGTCGAACTGCCGGTTGGCGTGCTGAACATAGACCTCCGGCACCAGCGCGGAGATCACCTGCTTGCCCGCGTTCACGGCCGCTTCCAGAACGGGCTCGGCCTTCTTGACGGCGGTGCCCGCCGCGCTCTTTGCCTTGCGAACCACAGGCTCAGTTTTTTCGATGACCTCATCGACGACTTCTTTTACCTTTTTGGATGCCATACTGTTGCGTCTCCTTTTGAACACAGGTTTGTGGGCACAAGTCCTGTACCTGAGTGTACTATACCACATCTGTCAAGTCTTGTATATCACAAGTTTATGAAGTTTTTTGCCTGTTTTCAGCAGTTTTTCCCGAAAAATTGTTTTTTATTCAAAATCTGCCCGGTTTTTTTGTCTGTTTTTCGTCCATATTATATTCGGGCGCTCAAAAAATGAAGTATCTGTTCAGTCGCCCCATGAATCGTAGGGGCGGATGCCTACATCCGCCCTCGTTTCCGGGTCAAAAACGGCCAAAAGGGCCGATGTGGGCATCGGCCCCTACGGGCGACTGAACAGATACAAAATGAAAAGAAAGACGGGAGGGATCGCACATGGGAAGAAGTATCGGGCGCACGGCGGCGGCAGTCTGGCTCGCGCTGCTGCTGAGTCTTCCGGCGCTTGCGGCGGAGCCGGAAAGTCTCGTCCCTGTGGGCAGGACGGTGGGCCTGGAGCTGGAAACGGACGGCGTTTATATCGTGGGCTTCGGCGAGGAGAACGGCAGCTCCCCTGCCCAGGCGGCCGGCTTGGAGATCGGCGACCGGATCCGCGCCGTGAACGGCGTTCCCCTGGACTCTGCGGAGCGGCTGCGGGAGCTGACCGCGGACGCAGGGGGCGCGGCTGTGGTGCTGGACGTGGATCGGGCAGGCAGGGCCGTCCAGACGGCGGTGCAGCCGGTGGATCGGAACGGGCAGCTCCTGCTGGGGCTCCGGGTGCGGGATCGGATCGCCGGGCTGGGCACGGTGACCTTCTACGATCCGGAAAGCGGCCTCTTTGGGGCCCTGGGCCACGGCGTCAGCGGAGGGGGCGGCGCGCCCATGGCCATTCGCGGGGGGCTTGCCACCCAGACCTGCGTCACCGGCATCCGGCGGGGCGAGGCGGGAGCCCCCGGCTCGCTGCTGGGCAAGGCCTCCGGCGGCGCGGCCCTGGGCCGGGTGGAGCAGAACACGGCGCGGGGCCTCTTCGGCCACGCGGCCGGGGAAGCCCTGGAGGGGCAGAGTGTTCCCCTGGCCGCCCGGGAGGAGGTGGCCACGGGCCCGGCGGAGATCTGGTGCAGCGTGGACGGCGGCCAGGTGCTGCGCTATGACGTGGAGATCGAGGCCGTGCGGCTTGACCCGGAGCAGTGCCGGGATCTGCGGATCGTGGTGACGGATCCGCGGCTGCTGGAGCAGACCGGCGGCATCGTCCAGGGCATGAGCGGCTCCCCCATCCTCCAGAACGGCAGGCTGGTGGGGGCGGTGACCCACGTGCTGGTGCGGGATCCCACCCGGGGCTACGGGATCCTGATCGGCCATATGCTGGAGGCAGCGGATCAGGCGGCGAAGGCCGCCTGATCCGTCGGGGAATGCAAAATGCAGAATGCAGAATGCAAAATGACCGGCAAAAGCATTGACTTTTTTCGAAAAAAAGGCTAAAATACGTCTGCAACCGGGCCGGACAGCCGCGCGGGACGGTCGAAAGGCCCACCGTGAGGAAAGTCCGGGCTCCACAGGGCAAGGATAACGGGTAACGCCCGCCGAAGGCGACTTCAGGAAAAGTGCAACAGAGAGATACCGCCCCGCGCAAGCGGAGCAAGGGTGGAAAGGTGAGGTAAGAGCTCACCCGTCGGCTGGAGACTGTCCGACGCTGTAAACTCTATCCGGAGCAACACCGTGGAGGAGACATTGGCTGGCCCGGCCGTCTCCGAGGAGGTGGCACAGAGCGTATCGGCAACGGTACGACAAGATAGATGGCTGTCTAAGACAGAACCCGGCTTACAGACCCGATTGCAAACACAATGCAAAATGCAGAATGCAAAATGCAACATGAATTTGGGACGATCCACCGATTCCGCATTCTGCATTCTGCATTTTGCGTTCCCCTGCCGCATAGGCTGTTTGGGTGATGCCTTTTGCGAATCACGATAACAGCGGGCTTTTTTCTCCTGCCGGGCTGCCTCTGGCTGCTGGGGCGCTGGGGCTTGACGCTGCCCTTTCTCCTGGCCGCGGCCCTCCACGAGGCGGGCCATTTGGCGGCCCTTATGACCTTTCAGATCCCGGTGACGGCGCTGGAGCTCCACGCCGGCGGGGCCGTGATCCGGGCAGCGCTCCCCGGGGGCCGCCGGGAGGCCCTGGCTCTGGCCGCCGGCCCGGGCGTCAATCTCCTGCTGGCGGCAGTCTTCTGGCGGCCCTGGCACATGTTCGCCCTCTGCAACCTGGCCCTGGGGATCGGCAATCTTCTGCCCCTGCCCAAGCGGGACGGGGGAAGGATCGTGCGGGTGCTGCGGAAAAAGCGGCATTTTAGGGAATAGGGAATAGTGAATAGTGAATAGGTGAGGTGTTTTCAAATTGCCATTTGAAAACATGGAAACGTAGGGGCGCACAGTGTGCGCCGCTACGAACTCTGAACCACAAGCCACCACACCCCCATTGAGGTACACACATGAACGAACGAATCGAATCCCTGCTGCCGCGGATCTTGCCGCGGGTGCAGAAGCCCGCCCGGTACGTGGGCGGCGAATACAATCAGACCGTGAAGGATCTTGCGACCGTCGACACCCGGGTGGCCTTCTGCTTCCCGGATACCTACGAGATCGGGATGTCCAACCTGGGCCTGCGGATCCTCTACGGGATCATGAACAATATGCCCGGCGTCTGGTGCGAGCGGGTCTTCACCCCCTGGGGGGACATGGAGGACGAAATGCGCGCCGCCGGGCTCCCTCTCTACGCCCTGGAAAGCCACGACCCCGTGGGCGACTTCGACATGATCGCCTTCTCCGTGGGCTACGAAATGAGCTACACCAACATCCTTACCATGCTGGATCTGGCAGGCGTGCCCCTCCACGCCGCTGAACGGAAGGGTTTACATAATATCGTATTTGCCGGGGGCGCCTGCACCTACAACCCGGAGCCCCTGGCGGACTTCATCGACTTCTTCTCCCTGGGCGAGGGGGAGGAAAGCACAGTGGAGATCGTGAACTGCTACCGGGACGCGAAGAAGCGGGGCCTGTCCAAGGAGGAATTCCTCTGGGAGGTGGGGAAGATCCCCGGGGTCTACGTGCCCTCCCACTACGAGCACAGCTACAACCCGGACGGCACCCTGGCGGCCATCACGCCTCTGCCCGGGGCCCCGGAAAAGGTGACGAAGCGGATCGTCCAGGATCTGGACAAGGCCTGGTATCCCACGGAGCCCATCGTCCCCATGACGGAGATCGTCCACGACCGGATGAACTTAGAGGTCATGCGGGGCTGCATCCGGGGCTGCCGCTTCTGCCAGGCGGGCTACACCTACCGCCCCGTCCGGCCCCGAAAGCCGGAGACCCTGTATGAGCAGGCAGTCCACGCCCTGGAATTCTCCGGGGACAACGAGATCACCCTCTCCAGCCTCTCCACCTCGGACTACAAGTATCTGGAGCCGCTGACGGATCGGATGACGGAATACTGCGCGGCCCGGAACATCAATATGTCGGTGCCCTCCCTGCGGGCGGACAATTTCTCCCGGGATCTGATGCTGAAGCTGCAAAAGGTCCGCAAGAGCGGTCTGACCTTCGCCCCCGAGGCGGGGACCCAGCGGCTCCGGGACGCCATCAACAAGAACGTCACCGAGGAGGACATCCTCAAGACCTGCGAGATCGCCTTTGCGGGGGGCTGGAACAACGTGAAGCTCTACTTCATGCTGGGTCTGCCCACAGAGACCGACGAGGACGTGATCGGCATCGGGGATCTGGTCTACAAGATCTACAACACCTGTAAGGCCTGCGCCTCCAACAAAAAGCGGGGCGTTCGCATCCATGTAGCCACGGCCTTCTTCGTCCCCAAGCCCTTCACCGGCTTCCAGTGGGAGCAGCAGATCGACCCGGAGGAGTATCTGCGCCGCTGCCGTCTGCTGAAGGAGCACATGAACAACAAGAGCGTGGAGTACAACTACCACGAGGCCAAGCTCTCGGAGCTGGAAGCAGTCCTGGCCCGGGGCGACCGGCGTCTGGGCGCGGTGATCGAGGCCTCCTGGCGGCGTGGGGCCAAGCTGGACGGCTGGATGGAGTACTTCGACTACGACAAGTGGATCGCCGCCCTGGACGAGTGCGGCATCGACCGGCACTTCTACACCACCCGGGGCTTCGGCCTCGACGAGCTGCTGCCCTGGGACAGCATCGACCCCGGCGTCCGCAAGGACTTCCTGCGCCGGGAGCGGGAGCGGGCCTACCGCTCCGAGATCACCCCCGACTGCCGCCACGGCTGCGCCGGCTGCGGGGCGAATAAACTCTTGCTTGGAGGCGTTTGCGACCCGTAGCAGTTGATAATTGAAAATGGAAAGTTGAAAGTTTTCGGAGTTTTGCAAATTGCAATTTGCAAAACACATTCATTTTCAATTTTACACTTTCAACTTTCAACTCAGACAACAATACACTTGAAGAGGAAGAAACAATGTTAAGGCTGCTATTTGTAAAGGAGGGCGTCGCAATCTGGTCCTCCCATCTGGACCTGATGCGGGCGCTGATGCGCTCCTTCCGGCGGGCGGGGATCGACTTGAAGCACAGCCAGGGCTTCACGCCCCACCCGGAGCTGTCCATCCTCATGCCCCTGTCCGTGGGGGTGGAGAGCCAGTGCGAGATCGCAGAATTCACCCTGGCCGAGGGCTGCGCCATTCCGGCGGCGGAGATCGCCCCCCGGATGAACCCGGTGCTCCCCGCCGGGCTCCGGGCCCTGGACAGCTACGAAGGCGGCCAGAAGGCCGGCAAGCTGGCCTGGCTGCGGGCGAGGCTGGAGCTAAGCTACAGCCCTGTAGGGGCGGCCAGTGGCCGCCCGCCCGAGGCAGAGGCTGACGGAATGCAAAATGCAAAATGCAAAATGCAAAATGAGGGATCAGGTATCAGGCATCAGGCATCAGGGGACGGGGGGGAACGGATTCTTCGCTGCGCTCAGAATGACGGGAGAGGCGTGGGGGTGGATTCTTCGACTCCGCTTCGCTCCGCCGCGAAGCAAGTCCTTCAGGGCGCTCAGAATGACGGGGTCGTAGGGAGCGATGCCCACATCGCTCCTGCCGCCTCGGAGGGTTGCGCGGAGGCATCTGGGGATGCCTCCCTACGGCGGCTTGAAGATCTGCGGGCGCTCTTTGCACTGCCATCGCTGATCGTGGAAAAGCACAGCAAGAAGGGCGATGTGGAGATGGATATTGCGCCGATGATCCGGGAGATCCATGTAGGGGCGGCCAGTGGCCGCCAGCCCGAGGCAGAGGCTGACGGAATGCAAAATGCAAAATGCAAAATGCAAAATGAGGGATCAGGTATCAGGCATCAGGCATCAGGGGACGAGGGGACGGATTCTTCGACTCCGCTTCGCTCCGCTCAGAATGACGGGCAGGGCACCCTTGTCCTCGAGGCAGTCGTGGCCGCGCAGAACCCCACGCTGAATCCCCTGCTGCTGGTGACGGCCATCGAAAAATATCTGCCGGAGCACAGGCCGGAGCACGTTCTCTGCCGCCGGCTGGAAATCTACGACGCGGATATGAACGTGTTCCGATAAGCAAAAACGGGAAGCACCGAAAAGGCGCTTCCCGTTTTTGCTTCATGGGGGCTCATTCGTCCACGATGATGCACTGGGCGCAGAGATACTTGTCGATCACGTTCCCATCCGTGCGGTAATAAGCCTGCTCCACGCTGCCGTCAGGTTTGGTAAACTTGACCGCGTAAACCTGCCCCTCCTCCATCTTCAGGGGAAAGTAAAAATAGTTTATGGCGGACCAATAGGCCGTGTCCTCATCCGCGTAGGGGCAGTCCGCAAGGTCGTCATAGGCATTCTCCAGCCGCCAATAGTCCATGCGCAGCATCCCGTCGCTCTGTGAATATTCGTCAAAGCCGTAATAGGTGGCGTCGTATTCCTTGCCCCGAACCTCCATTCGATCCGTTCGGAGCAGATCGACGTAGCCGATGATTTCCGCCTGAATGGCGTCGCCGCCATAGGCCAGAAGCTGCTTCGTCATGGTATCCACCTGCCCGGAGCATCGTTTGTCATTGACGGTGTGCGCGGAGCCGTAAATCCCCATGATATTTGCGCCGGACAGCGCTCCGTACTCCCGCAGAAAATTCTCCGCCATACAGGTTTCCCGGTAGACCTTGTCCGCGGAGCCGCTGCCTTCGGAAAGCCGGTATAACTCCTCGCCCTGCTGATTGTTTTCCAAAAGAAGCCGGTATTCCTTCGTGTTTTCCTTTCCGGCTCGCTCCAGCTCCGACTTCAACCGCGCGCCCACCAAATCATAGTCCTGTCCCACGTCCGTTCCGTGAAAGACGGTTTCCGGGTATTTCTGCTTGATCTGACGGTAATAGTCCAGATACGCCGGCGAGTGTGCAGACGTTCCTTCCCAGCAATTGTACAGCCAAGTCAGGAGCTGATCGGAATCCGCCTGCATCCATTGGTTGAGATAGTACGCGTCGGCGTAGCTTGTCTCTTCAAACAGATCCCGCCAGCCCTGCGCGTAGAGTTCATCCCAAAGCGCCAGCTCCGCCGCTATGATGCTTGCGTTGCCGTGCTTCCATTCCCCGCAGAGGTAAACCTGCCCCCATTGGATGTCCTCCGGGGCGAGCGCCGCAAGCGTCTCGGCTGGTTCCGTGCTTGCAGCTGTGCTCTCGGCGCTCGCGACAGCAGGCGCGGTGCTCGTCTGCGCCGACGCTGTGCGTTCCGCCCCGGCGCGCATCGACGTGCTTTCCCGTTCCGCGGCCGCAGTCGTCCCGCCTGTCGCTTCGCCGCATCCGGCAAGGCACAGCCCCATCAGGAGCGCCGCCGCCAGCAGCTTGATTTTTCCCGTTTGTTTCATGTTGCTTTCCTCCGTTTCTTTTGGTCTTACCATTCCGTTAATGTCACCCAACGGAGAAATGTTACAGAACGAAGGTCTAAAATTTTACAATGATTTTCTTGCGATCGACACACGCGGCCGGAATCCCAAAGAGATGGATTTGCTTCATATCCCGAAAGCGGTTGCATGCTCGTCTGCGCCGACGCCGTCCTTTCCGCCCCGGCGCGCATCGACGTGCTTTCCCGTTCCGCGGCCGCGGTCGTCCCGCCTGTCGCTTCGCCGCATCCGGCAAGGCACAGTCCCATCAGGAGCGCCGCCGCCAGCAGGCGGCGTTTTCCTGTTTGTTTCACGTTGTTTTCTTCCGTTTCTCTTGGTTGTGACAATCTGTCAAGTTGGTACACGGGCTTTCATAAACGGTTCTCAGCGACAAATCGTCGCTGAGAACCGTTTCGACCTCATTTATGGAACAAATTCTTGCTCTGATACTTGGGCGTGCAGGTGAGGCGCATACCCAGGCGCTGGTAGGTGGCGGCGTCCTGCTCGCTGAGGATGACGGTGGAGTGGACCTCACACTCGCGAAGTCGGGTGAGCTTCTTCATGGCTTTGGCGGCCTCCTCGTCGGTGGCTGCGGAGATGGCCAGGGCAATCAGGATCTCGTCGGAGTGGAGCCGGGGGTTCCGGCCGCCCAGATACTTGGTCTTCAGACTCTGGATGGGCTCGATGGCCTCCCGCGTGATCAAGTGCCGATGGGCCTCGGTGCGGGCCAGGGACTTCACCGCGTTCAGCAGGGCTGCCGCGGCGGGGCCCATGAGCTCCGACATCCCGCCCACCACCAGCTCACCGTTGGGCAGGTGGATGCAGACGGCGGGTTCGCCGGTCTCCTCCTCCGCCTGGGTGGCCCGGGCCACCACGGGACGGATGGCGGGCGTCACGGAGGCCTGCTTCATCAGCAGCTCCAGCTTGAAAACCGTCTCGTCGGCGCCCACGCCTCTGCGCTGGTCGCAGAGGGCGGCATAGTAGCGGCGGACGATCTCCTGGCGGGAGGCCTCGCAGACCACGTCGTCGTCCACGATGCAGTTGCCCACCATGTTCACGCCCATATCCGTGGGGGATTTATAGGGGCAGCTGCCCATGATCTTCTCGAAGATGGACTGCAGCACCGGGAAGATCTCCACGTCCCGGTTATAGTTCACCGTGGTCTCCCCGTAGGCGGCCAGGTGGAAGGGGTCGATCATATTCACGTCGTTGAGATCGGCGGTGGCGGCCTCGTAGGCCAGGTTCACCGGATGATTCAGCGGCAGATTCCAGATGGGGAAGGTCTCGAACTTGGCGTAGCCGGCGGCCTCGCCCCGCTCGTAGTGGTGGTAGAGCTGAGAAAGGCAGGTGGCCATCTTGCCGGAGCCGGGGCCGGGGGCCGTGACCACCACCAGAGGCTTGGTGGTCTCGATGTACTCGTTCTTTCCGTAGCCCTCGGCGGAGACGATCTTTGCGATGTTGTGGGGGTAGCCCTCGATGGGATAGTGGGTGTAGACCTTGACGCCCAGGTGCTCCAGACGGCGGCGGAAGGCGTCCGCAGCCCCCTGGCCGGCGTATTGGGTGATGACCACGCTGCCCACGTAGAGCTTCTCGGCCCGGAAGGCGTCGATGAGCCGGAGCACGTCTTCATCGTAGGTGATGCCCAGGTCGCCCCGGACCTTGTTCTGCTCGATGGCGGAGGCGTTGATGGGGATCACGATCTCCACATCGTCCCGCAGCTCCAGCAGCATCCGGATCTTGCTGTCCGGCGCGAAGCCCGGCAGGACCCGGGAGGCGTGGTAGTCGTCAAAGAGCTTGCCGCCGAATTCCAAATAGAGCTTGCCGCCGAACTGGGAGATCCGCTCCCGGATCCGGGCGGATTGGGTATCCAGGTACATCTGGTTATCGAAGCCGATCAGTTTCCGCATGGGACGTTCCCTCCTTTTCAACACTCGGTTATTGTACCACAATTCGGCAAAAGAGGCAAGGCTTTTCTTCGCAGTTTTTGGTGGTTTTTGTCCCCTGTTTTGCCTGCGCCGGGGCTTTACAAATTGTTATTTCTATTGTATAATATATTGAAAATTTTACGATTTACAGAGAGAACAACTGCCATGCCTTTCAAATACATTCATATGCATATGCACCAGCATCGGCACACGGATTCCACCCTGCTGACCCGGGGCGACCCGAAGCGGGTCATCACGGCCTTTGCCTTCCCGATCTTTCTGAGCCAGCTCTTCCAGCAGCTCTACAACACTGCGGACGCCTGGATCGTCAGCGAGTATCTGGGAGATTCCGCCTTCGGCGCGGTCAAATCCTCCACCAGCCTCATCTTTCTGATGATCTCCTTCTTCGTGGGGGCCTCCATGGGCGCAGGCGTGGTGATCAGCCGCTATTTCGGCGGCAAGGATCCGGACAAGCTGAGCAAGGCCGTCCACACCGCGGTGCTGGTCTCCCTGCTCTGCGGCGTGACCTTGACTGTGATCGGCGCGATCCTGGCCTCCTACATCCCCATCTGGATGCAGCTGGACGAGAAGCTGCAGCCCTACGCCATCTCCTATCTGCGCTGGTACTTCCTGGGCTCCGTGGCCCTGGTGATGTACAACACCTTCAAGGGGATCATGAACGCCGTGGGCGACAGCAAGCGGCCCCTGTATTTCCTGATCGTGTCCTCCGTCACCAACGTCTTTCTGGACTGGTTCTTCCTGGGGCCTCTGGGGCTGGATATCCGCTGGGCCGCCATCGCCACCACCATTTCCCAGGCCCTCTCCGCCCTGCTCTGCCTGCGGCAGCTGATGAAGAAGGACACGGTCTACGCTCTGTCCCTGCGGAAGCTGCGGATAGACGGAAGCTCCCTGCGGGAGATCCTCCGCTACGGCCTGCCCACCGGCGTGCAGAACTCCGTGATCGGCTTTGCCAACGTGCTGGTGCAGACCAACATCAACACCTTCGGCGACATGGGCACCAACGCCTTCGGCGCCTACGGCACCATCGAGGGCTTCGCCTTCCTGCCCATCACCTCCTTCTCCATGGCGCTGACCACCTACATCGGCCAGAACCTGGGGGCGAAGGAGTACGACCGGGCGAAGCAGGGCGCCCGCTTCGGCATTCTGTCCGCGGTGATCATGGCGGAGCTGATCGGCTTGATCGTCTTCTGCTTTGCAAAGCCCCTGGTGTCGATCTTCATTGACGACCCGGCCTCCATCGAGATCGCCGTGCGCCAGGCCCACATTGAGTCCCTGTTCTTCTGTATGCTGTCCTTCTCCCACTGCATCGCGGGCATCTGCCGGGGCGCGGGCAAGGCCTTTGTGCCCATGTTCATCATGCTGGGGGTCTGGTGCGTGCTCCGGGTGAGCTACATCACCATCGCCATGCAGATCGACCACAACATCACCCTGCTGTTCTGGGCCTACCCCATGACCTGGTTCATCAGCTCGGTGATCTACTTCGTCTACTACACGAAGTCCGACTGGATCCACGGGTTCGAGAAAAAGGCCTGAGCCGTGGCGCACCGGTGTGCGCCGCTACGGAGGCCTGAGCCGTGGCGCACCGGTGTGCACCGCTACGGAGGCCTGAGCCGTGGCGCACCGGTGTGCGCCGCTACGGAGGCCTGAGCCGTGGAATGCGGACAAGCAATACCCATGAAGGGCACAGGTGCTCGTCCCTACATTCTGAATGGGAGGAACGGGAGGTAACTGCAAATGCGGATCGGCTTTCTTACAAGAAAAAATCGCACCACCTCCTCCTTTCAGGTGATCCTGTTCGGCTTTCTGGCCGTGATCCTGCTGGGCGGGCTGATTTTGACCCTGCCCTTCTGCAGCCGGAGCGGGGAGTTTACCCCCTTCTCCGACGCCATCTTCACCTCCGTCTCCGCGGCCTGCGTCACCGGTCTGGTGGTGCAGGACACGGCCACCCACTGGTCCGTCTGGGGCCAGCTGGTGATCCTGGTGCTGATCCAGATCGGCGGCCTGGGGGTCATCACCGTGGCTCTGACCTTCTTCCGGCTCTGGGGCCGCCGCATCAGCCTGGCCCAGCGCAACATGATGCAGCAGTCCATCTCCGCCCCCCAGGTGGGCGGCATCGTCCGGCGGACGGGCTTCATCCTCCGGAGCTCCCTGTGCATCGAGCTGGGAGGCGCCCTGCTGCTGGCCCCGGTGTTCTGCCGGGATCTCGGCTTCTTCAAGGGCCTGTGGTACAGCGTGTTCCACGCGGTTTCCGCCTTCTGCAACGCGGGCTTTGACCTCATGGGGATCCGGGGGCAGTATTCCTCCCTCACCGGCTACCGGGCGGATCCCCTGGTAAACATCGTGATCATGCTGCTGATCGTCATCGGCGGCATCGGCTTCCTGGTCTGGGAGGATCTGCGGAAAAACAAGCTCCGCTTCCACCGCTACCGGCTGCAGACCAAGCTGGTGCTGGTGAGCTCCGCCCTGCTGATCCTGATCCCCGCGGTGCTGAACTATTTCACGGAGTTTCAGGATCTGCCCGCAGGGGAACGAATCCTGGTGGCCCTGTTCCAATCCGTCACCACCCGGACGGCCGGCTTCAACACCGCCGACCTCACCCAGATGTCCTCCGCCGGCATCCTGCGGATGATCATCCTTATGCTCATCGGCGGCTCCCCCGGCTCTACCGCCGGCGGCATGAAGACCACCACCGTGGCTGTGCTGTGTCTGGCGGGCATCACCGTGTTTCGCCGCAGGGACGACGTGGAGTGCTTCCGCCGCCGGATCGGCCAGGACGTGATCCGGAACGCCGGTACGATCATGTTCCTGTATCTGGCCCTGTTCCTCACCGGCGCGGCGGCCCTCTCCCGGGTGGAGGGGATGTCCCTGCTGGCCTGCATGTTTGAGACCAGCTCCGCCGTGGGCACCGTGGGCCTGACCCTGGGCATCACCCCCATGCTGCACCAGAGCTCCCGGGTCATTCTGATGCTGCTGATGTTCCTGGGCCGCGTGGGCGCTCTGACCCTGGTGTACGCCCTGCTCCCCGGCGGGAAGAATCCCCCGGGCAGGATGCCGCTGGAGCCGATCACCGTTGGTTAATGCATAATGCATAATGCATAATTGTGGTACGGGAGAAGCGATGCAATCATTTTGCATTTTGCATTTTGCATTCTAACAAGGAGGTTTGGTTATGAAATCCGTTCTGATCCTGGGGGCCGGGAATTTCGGCACCATGCTGGCCCGGCAGATGTATGAGCAGGGCTACGAGATCATGATCGTGGACGTGCGGGAATCTCTGATCAACGCGGTGATGCCCTACGTCACAGACGCGCAGATCGGCGACTGCACCAGCCCCACCTTTCTGAAGACCCTGGGGGTGGACAACTTTGACATCTGCGTGGTGTCCATCAGCGAAAACTTCCAGACCTCTCTGGAGGCCACCTCCCTGCTGAAGGAGCTGGGGGCCAAGCAGGTCATCTCCCGGGCAAAGAACGAGATCCAGGAGAAATTCCTCCTGCGGAACGGCGCGGACGAGGTGGTCTACCCCGAAAAGCAGATCGCCAAGCGCCTGGCCACCAAGTATTCCTCGGAGAAGATCCTGGACTTCCTGCAGCTGGAGGGGGGCTTCTCCGTCTACGAAATGGCCATTCCCGAGGAGTGGTTCGGCAAGACCCTTGTGGAGCTGGATCTGCGCAGAAAGTACGAGATCAACCTGATCTGCCTGCGCGCCGGCGGAGAGATCAGAGTCCCCCGCCCCGACCGGGCCTTCAAGGCCGGCGACGTGGTTTACGTGGTGGGCGAGCTGCAAAATGTCAGAAAGTGCTTCCGGATCCGCTGAACGTGATCCGTTTTCCCATTGTTTTCCCCGGAGGTATTGAGTAAATTATGAGAATCATTCTTGTTGGCTGCGGAAAGATCGGCGTGTCGCTGATCAGCGCACTGGTGGCCGAGGGCCACGACGTGGTGGCGATGGACAGCCGTCCGGACGTGCTGGAGGAGCTGAACAACCAATACGACGTGATGTGCATGGCCGGCAACGGCGCCGACTGCGAGGCCCTGCTGGAGGCCGGCGTGGAGAAGACCGACCTCTTTATCGCCGTGACCGGCTCGGACGAGCTGAATATGCTGATGTGCTTCCTGGCCAAGCGCCAGGGGGCCCGGCACACCATCGCCCGCATCCGCAACCCCCAATACAACGACAAATCTCTGAGCTTCCTGCGGCAGCAGCTGGATCTTTCCATGGCCATCAACCCGGAGCTGCTCACCGCCCAGGAGATGCACCACATCCTCAAGCTCCCCGCGGCCTCCAAGGTGGAGACCTTCTCCCGGCGGAACTTTGAAATGGTGGAGCTGCTGCTGAAGGAGGACGCCCCCTTCGTGGGCCAGAAGCTGGTGGATCTGCGGGAACGCTTCAAGGCCAAGTTCCTGGTCTGCGTCGTCCAGCGGGGCAGCGAGGTCGTGATCCCCCGCGGCGATTTCGTCCTCCGGGCCGGCGACCGCATCGGCATCACCGCCGACCGGATCGAGCTGTGGAAGCTTTTCAAGGCCACCGGCCTTGCCAAGCGCCAGGCCCGGAACGTCATGCTGCTGGGCGGCAGCCGCATCGCCTTCTATCTCTCCAAGATGCTGCTGAACTCCGGCTCCAACGTGAGCCTGATCGACACCGACCGGGCCACCTGCCACAAGTTCAGCGACTGGCTCCACGGCATCGCCACCTTCTGCGGCGACGGCACCCACCCGGAGCTGCTCCAGGAGGTGGGGCTCCAGGACCAGGACGCCTTCGTCTGCCTCACCGGCATGGACGAGCAGAACATCCTGGCCGCCTACTACGCCAAAGCCCAGCAGGTGGGCAAGGTCATCGCCAAGGTCAACATCGACGAGATGGCGAGAATGGCCGCCCAGATGGGCCTGGAGAACGTGATCTCCCCCAAGACCGTTGTGGTGAACGTGGTGCTGCGCTACGTCCGCGCCCTGCAGTCCTCCATGGGCTCCTCCATCGAGAACCTCTACCAGCTGATGGACGGCAAGGCCGAGGCCCTGGAATTCATCGTCAGCGGCGAGGCAGCCTACACCGGCATCCCCTTCAAGGATCTGCGGCTGAAAAAGAACATTCTGATCGCCGGTCTGCTCCGGGATCGCAAGGCCATCATCCCCGCCGGCGGCGATATGATCCTCCCCGGCGACCGGGTGGTGGTCATCGCCGGACAGCACCGCCTGAACACTCTGGCGGATATTCTGCTGTAGGAGGGCCGTCATGAACCGGAAAATGGTTTTTTTCCTGATCGGGCGGATCCTGCTGCTGGAGGGCGGCCTGCTGCTGCTGCCCCTGTTCGTCTCCGTCTACTACTGGGACGGGGGGCAGATCCCCTTTCTGCTCACCATTGCCCTCTGCCTGGGGCTGGGCCTGCTGCTGTGCAGGCTCTGCCGCACCGACAACCAGGTCATCTACGCCAAGGAGGGCTTTCTAATCACAGCTCTGGCCTGGCTCTGCGTCTCCGCGGTGGGGGCGCTGCCCTTCCTCATCAGCGGGGAGATCCCCAACTTTGTGGACGCCTTCTTTGAGACCGTCTCCGGCTTCACCACCACCGGGGCCTCCATCCTCACCGACGTGGAGGCCATGTCCCGCTCCATGCTGTTCTGGCGGAGCTTCACCCACTGGATCGGCGGCATGGGCGTGCTGGTGCTGATGGTGGCGATCATGCCGAACCTCTCCGGCCGGACGATCCACGTCCTCCGGGCCGAGATGCCCGGCCCCACCATGGGCAAGCTCTCCCCCAAGCTGCGGGACACCGCCAAGACCCTCTACCTGCTCTACATCGTCATGACCGCCCTGGAGCTGGTGCTCCTGGTGGCGGGAGGGATGCCCCTGTTTGACAGCGCCATCCACACCTTCGGCACCGCCGGCACCGGCGGCTTCGGCATGAAGGCCGCCAGCATCGCAAACTACACCCCCTATCAGCAGTGGGTCATCGCCGTGTTTATGATGCTCTTCGGCGTCAACTTTAACCTCTACTTCCTGCTGGCCCTGGGGCGCTTCCGCTCAGCCCTGCGGAGCGAGGAGCTTTGGACCTACCTGGTCATCATCTTCCTGGCTACCGCGCTGATCGCCGTGAACGTCACGCCCCAGATCGGCAGCACGTCGGAGGGGATCCGGGCCGCCTACTTCCAGGTGACCTCCATTTCCTCCACCACAGGCTTCTCCACGGTGGACTTCGACCAATGGCCCACCGTGTCCCGGATGATCCTGGTGGTGCTCATGTTCATCGGCGCCTGCGCCGGCTCCACTGCCGGCGGCCTCAAGGTCTCCCGTCTGGTGCTGCTGTACAAGACCATCCGCCGGGAGATCCGCCACCTGCTCCACCCCCGCTCCGTGACCTCCGTCCGCTTCGAGGGCAAGCCCGTGGACAGCCCCACCCTCATCAGCATCGGCACCTATTTCGCCCTCTATATCGCCCTGTTCGCCATGTTCTGGTTCATCGTATCCTTCCAGCCGGGCTTCGACGGGGTTTCCAACTTCACCGCCGTGGCCGCCTGCTACAACAACATCGGCCCCGGCCTCAATCTGGTGGGCCCCGCCGCCAGCTATGCCGCCTACGGCCCCTTCTTCAAGCTCGTCCTGTCTGTGGCTATGCTGTTCGGGCGGCTGGAGATCTACCCCATGCTGATCTCCCTGTCCCCTTCCACCTGGGCAAAAAATTAAGCGATTGCGGCCCGGAAGCAAGGGCGGATGTGGGCATCCGCCCCTACGCTCCCTGGGAAAAAAACATCGACCTCCGGCTTCCCGTGAGAAGCCGGAGGTCGATATTTTTCGCGCTCAGCGGGCCGCTTTCAGCTCGCCGGTGCGAAGCTGGAGCTGGAGCCGGTCGGCGATCAGGGCGATGAATTCCGAGTTGGTGGGCTTGCCCTTGGTGTTGGATACCGTGTAGCCGAAGAAGCGCTGCAGCGTATCCAGGTCGCCCCGATCCCAGGCCACCTCAATGGCGTGACGGATGGCCCGCTCCACCCGGGAGGGCGTGGTGGCAAAGGTCTTGGCCACCTGGGGATAGAGCACCTTGGTGATGGCGTTGATGACCTCCATGTCGCCCACGGCGATGATGATGGCCTCCCGCAGGTACTGGTAGCCCTTGATATGGGCCGGGACGCCGATCTCGTGGATCACGTTGGTGACCATGGTCTCGATATCCGGCTCCGCGTTCCTGCGGCGGTCGGATTCCCGATCCGTCTTCAGGATCTCCCCCATCCGCTCCGCAACGGTCTGGGGCAGCACCGGCTTCAGCATCAGATAGTCCGCGCCCACCGACGCGGCCACGCCGGCAACGTAATCCGTGGCAAAGGCAGCCAACAGCAGCAGCTTGGGTCGATTCTTCTGTGGAATGCTCTTCAGCACCGTGACGCCGTCCGCCTTGGGCAGCATCAGATCCAGGATCAGCACGTCCGGCTCCGCAGCCCGGAGCTGCTCCAGGGCGGATTGTCCGTCTGTCGCTGTGCCCACCACCTGATATCCACTGTTTTGCAGAGCCTTGGAAAGCTGAATGCAAAACTCCTCGCTTCCGTCCGCAACCAGGACGGTTGTGCGTTTTTCCATTGTTTCCTCTCCTTACTATGTTGGAATTGCTCTGTCTTTCTTTTGCACGGATAACTTACCATAAAATGGCGTATATTTCAAGAAGAAAAATGCGGAAATCCCTTGAATTTTCTACGTTTTTTCGACATTCATTGTCTGAATAAAAAGAATTATGTCGACCAGTGTATAAGCGTGTCGAAGGCTGTCGGGAGGCTGGTCTTCCCTGCCGCGGAGGCTGCGGGCGCAGCCCTCAGAGCATCAGCTCCGCGGCCCCCACAGGCCGGATGCGGCGGCGCTGGCAGGCTCCCCGGCCCAGCACCCGATCCATCTCTGCCCGGAAGGACTCGGCCTGCTCCAGAGGCACATAGGCCTGGGCCGTCCCCGCGAAGCCGCCCCCGTGGACCCGGCAGGCCCCCTGCCCGGCCAGCAGCTTTTCGCACAGGGCCAGGGTCAGGGACATGGGCTGCTCCGCAGCCGCTCCCACAGGGCTGACGTTTTGCAGGAAGCGCCAGGAGGAGAGGCCGGATTCCCGAACCAGGTGCAGGAAGGCGTGGAAGTCGCCCCGGCGCAGGGCGTCCCGCTGGGCGGTGACCCGGCGGTTTTCCTCGTAGATATGCATGGCCCGCAGGACGGCCCGGTCGCCGCAGCTTTTCCGCAGCTCCGGCAGGCGGCTGTAGAACGCCGCCTCGGGGACCTGCTGCAGCACCTGCTTGCCGAAGCAGCCGCAGAGCTGCCGCAGCTCGGCGGGAATGGCCGCGTATTCCCCGGTCAGATCCGCGTGACCGGCTCCGCAGCTGACGATGAACAGCTCGTAGCCCGCGGCCTCCGGATCCAGCTCCAGCTTCTCCACCACAGGGGCGTCCGGGTTTTCAAAGCTCATATAGGTGGCCCCGCCCACGGCGCTGGCGGACTGATCCAGCCGCCCGCTGGGCTTGCCGAACCAATCGTTCTCCACCCGCTGGCCCAGCTCGGCCAGCTTCAGGGGGCTCAGGCTGTCCCCGCACCAGAGGACGTTGAAGATCTCCGCCAGCAGCACCTCAAAGGAGGCGGAGGAGGACAGGCCGCCCCCCGGCAGCACCGTGGAGGAGGCCCGGATGTCCAGCCCCCGGGGGCTGCCCAGCCGGCCGCAGAGCTCTGCCATGCCCTGGAGCAGGGAAAGGGCGCTCTCCTTGGCCGCAGGCGGGTTTTGGGCGGGGTCGACGGAGATCCGGCAGGGCGGGAAGCCCGCAGACCAGAGCCGCAGCAGGCCCAGATCGTTGGGGGCCACGGCGGCAACGGTATCCACGTCCACCGCGGCTGCCAGCACCAGGCCGTGCTGGTGGTCGGTATGGTTGCCGCCCAGCTCCGTTCTGCCCGGAGCGGTGAAGAAACGGATCTCCTCGGGGCGATGGCCGTCGGCCACCAGAGCGTCCCGAAGGGCCAGCAGCCGCTGACGATCCTCCGGCCGGCGGTATACTTGATCGTAACTGTATTTCATTGCAGGTTCCTCCGTTATTTAGCGCAAGCCCGGCTATTCTAACACAAGCGCTTGTGTTTGAAAAGAGGGTTTTTGTGTATTTTTTGTATGTTTTTTTGAATACCGTGAAATCGTTCCTTGCTTTTCGCATGGGGCGCTGCTATAATGTGGAAAAGCACATAAAAGAGGAGGCGTTCGCTTTGCGTCGATTTTTCTGTTTTCTGCTGGTCATTCTGCTGCTGGGGGCGCTGACCGGCTGCAAGGCCGCTCCCGCCGCCCAGGACACAGCCGTTGATCTGCCCATCATCACTCAGAGCAGGCAGAGCGAAGCGCGGCTCGAGACCACCCAAGCCGCGCCGGATACGGAAGCGCCGGTGACGGAAGCGCCGGTGACGGAAGGGCCGGCCACGGAGTCCCCGGCCACAGCCCCCGCCACGGAGCCCCCTGCCACAGCCCCCACCACGGAGCCCGCCGTTCCGGAGACCGAGGCGGCGCCCTCGGTGACGGAGGACGGGGTCTACGACTCCAAGGAGGAGGTGGCCCTCTACATCCATCTGTTCGGCCATCTGCCCTCCAACTACATCACCAAGAAGGAAGCCGAAAAGCTGGGCTGGCCCGGCGGCTCCCTGGAGCCCTACGCCCCCGGCAAGTGCATCGGCGGCAGCCGCTTCGGCAACTACGAGGGCCTGCTCCCCGACGCCAAGGGCCGGGTCTGGACGGAGTGCGACATCGACACCCGGGGGGCAAAATCCCGGGGGGCGAAGCGGATCGTCTTCTCCAACGACGGGCTGATCTACTACACCGGCGACCACTACGAGCACTTTGAGCTGCTCTACGGAGAGGAGGGCTGACCATGCGGGCCACCATCAATGCCAAACGCGTGACGGACAGGGACAGTCTCCACGCGCTGCTGCGGGAAAAACTGAACCTGCCCGCCGACTGTGGGAGCAATCTGGACGCGGTCTATGATCTGCTGACGGAGCCCGGCAAGGATCGGATCATCACCGTGAAGCACGAGGAGCTGCTCCGCCAGCGCCTGGGCGACTATGCGGATCGGCTGCTGCGGATGCTGGACGACGCAGCGGAAAGCGGCCACGTCAAAATCCTGCACAAATGATCGGGCTGCAGCCGTAGCTCGCCCCGACCCGGCCCCGATCAGAAGTAGTCATCATCCGAATTTCGCCGTTTATCCGAGGGCGGGGAATAGATCTTGGTGATCTCTGACAGCTTCACCCTGGGGGGCGAGGCAATGAGCTTTCCGGTGGTCACGGGCTTGGAAAGGGAATACTTTGCTTTCTTGTAGACCGTGTTATGGGACTTGTTGAACACGGTCAGAACCGCCGTCAGCAGGCCCATCATCAGGGCGATGGTCGCGCAGCTGAGGGGCTCCGCAGGCTCGGAGATCGCGCCCCTGCTCTGCTGGGCGCTCTCTGCGCCGCCCTGCTGCTGGGTCGTCGCCTGGATGCGCTCCTCCCGCAGCCTGTAGGCCTGGTGGGAGGAAGTCAGCATCCCCAGCAGCAGACCCAGGGTCAACACCAGCATGGCAACTGTCTGGCTGAGCCCTTCCCTGCCGCTGCGCTCTCCGTGGGAGAGGATCAGGGTTCTGGCCAGCGCGGTGAGGATCACGGCGCCGAACATGATCAGACTATCTCTCATCGGATGCTGCCCCCTTTCGGTTGAAATGCCGCGGACGGCGGCGGGCGATGGCAAGCTGGAACTGGATGTACTCATAAATAAACCAGCAGAACAGCCCCGCCAGCACCACGCAGAACCCGCAGCAGAGCCAGACCTTGGTATGGAAGAACAGGCGGAGCAGCACCCCGATCACAATGCCCGCGGCGCCGCTGAGCACCCGCCATTTTGTTTTATCCTGGTAGCGCTGGCTCGGGGCGGAGAAGAGCAGGGCTCTGCTCTGATCCGTGGTGTCCCGGAAGGCGTTCTCCAGGAAATACAGGCCGCCGGAATAGAGGGCGGCGGAGATCATGGCTGCGCTGCCCGCCTGAATGGAGGTGGCGAACAGCAGCAGCAGGAAAAACAGCACCGCCAGACCCACGCCGAAGGCCAGCACCTTCGGCAGGCTGGTCGGGAAATCCGCAAAGACCTTGCCCGTCTGCCCGTTGACAGCGGCGTAGGTCAGCTGATCTCCCTGGCGGTAGCTCATAAACCAGACCGGGTAGAGACAGCGCTCGGCGTCAAGGATCTCGGAGGGGGCATAGGCGCGCCCCATCTGCGGGGTCAATTTTTTTGCGCGCATTTCCAGCCCCAGCGCCGTGTCCGGCTCCATCAGCTTACGCAGCACGTCCTGCTTCGCGGCTTCCTCCACCCAGGCGTCCAGCTTCTCCCGGGGCTTATCCCCCACGATGGTATAGAAGCCGGAGAGAAAGCCGGGGGCAAAGGGCTGCCGGGCCTCCGGGTGGAAGGGCTCCAGATTCTGGCTGATCCGGTCGTCAAAGGCGGAGGAGGCGTCGTGGGCGTAGCCGTCCGACTCCATGTCGATCTCGCCCTCGAGCTCATAGTGCCCGGTGACCAGGTAATCCCCCTCCCGTCTTTGCGGGGTGTCGGCGGGGATGTAATAGGTGCCGCGATGCCGCAGGCGGTACGTCCAATAGGGCATATAGATCCCCCGGAAGCTTTCCAGCAGCTGGGGATCCTTATAGCGCCCGGAAACAAACAGACGCTTTTTCGCAGCGGCCAGATAGGCCGCTTTGCATTGCTCCTTGGTGACGGAAAAGGGGATGACGGACTTGGGCCGCCAGCGCTTGCGGATCCGGTCGGCAAGCAGGGACGCGCCGCCGCAGTAGGGGCAGAAGCCCATGGCGTCGGTCTCATCCACCGTTTCCAGCTGACCGCCGCAGGAGGGGCAGGTCCAGACGAAGGTGTCAAAGCTCTGCTCCTGCTTTGCGCCGCCCTTTTCGGAATCGAAGGAATAGGGGTCAAAGCCCGCGCCGCAGTAATCGCAGTGCATCTGCTGGGATTCCACGTCGAAGCGCAGGCCCTGCCCGCAGCCGGGACAGGAAATCATATCGGTTTTCTCCCTTCTTGTACGGAATAAGAACAGGGCCGACAAACCGTCGGCCCTGAACAGTTATCTGGCAAGCAGATTGACAGCGTCCTCCAGATCGCCGGTATCGACGCTCTCGGCCTCGCCGGCGTCCATAAAGGCGGCCACGTCGGGGTCGATGGGCAGGCGGGCCAGGACAGGCAGGTCGTACTTGGCGGCCATCTCCTCCACATGGGACTTGCCGAAGACCTCGATCTTCCTGCCGCAGTCGGGGCAGGTCAGCCAGGCATAGTTCTCCACGATGCCGAAGATGGGCAGGTGCATCAGCTTGGCCATCTCCACAGCCTTGGCCACGATCATGGAAACCAGATCCTGGGGGGTGGTCACCAGAATGATGCCGTCGATGGGCAGGCTCTGGAACACCGTCAGGGGCACGTCGCCGGTGCCGGGAGGCATATCCACGAACATATAGTCCACGTTATCCCAATACACGTCCGTCCAGAACTGCTTCACCGCGCCGGCCAGCACAGGGCCGCGCCAGACCACGGGGGCCGTCTCGTTCTCCAGCAGGAGGTTCAGAGACATGACCTGGATGCCGGTGCGGGTCATGGCCGGGGCCAGCAGGCCGTCCTCGTAGGCGTCGGTGGAGTCCAGGGCAAAGGCCTTGGGGATGGAGGGGCCGGTGATGTCGGCGTCCAGAATGGCCGTCCGGTGGCCCCGCTTCTGCATGGCAACAGCCAGCATGGAGGTGACGGTGGACTTGCCCACGCCGCCCTTGCCGGAGACCACGGCGTAGACCTTGCGAACCTTGGACTTGGGATTCAGTTGAGCCAGCAGGCTCTCCTCGGTGCGGGAGGCGCAGTCCTGCCCGCAGGTGGAACAATCATGTGTGCATTCGCTCATTTGTAATTACCTCACCAGAAAAAAGTAGATTATAATAATAAGGCCTAACACAATGCGATACCATCCGAACAGCTCGAAGCCGTGCTTGCGGATGTAGTTCATCAAAAAGCGGATCACCGCCAGGGAGACCAGGAAGGCCACGGCCATGCCCACCAGCAGGATCAGCAGCTCCTGCCCGGCAAAGTGGAAGCCGAATTTCAGCAGCTTCAAAAAGCTCAGGCCGAACATGACAGGCACCGCCAGATGGAAGGTAAAGCCGGCAGCCGCGGGCCGGGCCACCCCCAGGATCAGGGCGCCGATGATGCAGGCGCCGGAGCGGGAGGTGCCGGGGATGATGGACAGCACCTGGAACAGGCCGATGCCCAGGGCCAGGGGGTATGTAATGTCCTCCACCTGCTCAACCTTGGGCTTCCTGCCCCGGTTCCAGCGCTCCACCGCCAGGAAGCCCACGCCGTAGAGGATCAGCGCCCCCGCGATGACGGTGGGGGTGGAGAGATGGGCGTCGATGTAGTCGTCCAGCAGCAGGGCCGCGACGGTGCCGGGGATACAGGCCACGATCACCTTGAGCCAGAGGGAGACCGTCTTCTGCTTCAGCATAACGCCCCCCTGGGGCTTTCTGGCAAAGGGCCAGAGCTGGTTCCAGAACAGAAGCACCACAGCCAGGATGGCACCCAGCTGGATGACGACAAAAAACATCTCCTTGAACGCGTCGGAGGCGTCCAGCCGGAGGAATTCGTCCACCAGCAGCATATGGCCCGTGGAGCTCACGGGCAGCCATTCGGTGATCCCCTCCACAATGCCGAGAAAAATCACCTTCAGCAGTTCGAGCATAGGAAGCCCCCTTCAAATACCGTGTTTGTTCATTATAGCACAGATATTCAGAATTTACAACCGTTTTTATTGCATTCCCCGGGGAACTATTTATTGCATTCCCCGGGGAACTATGTTATGATAACAGAAAAAACGGAGGAAGCTGCGATGAAATTCATCTCCTGGAACGTCAACGGCCTGCGGGCCTGTATGGAAAAGGGCTTTCTGGACGCGTTTCGCACCCTGGACGCGGATTTCTTCTCCCTGCAGGAGACGAAAATGCAGCCCGGGCAGCTCACCCTGGAGCTGCCGGGATACACGCAATACTGGTACTCCGCCGAAAAGAAGGGCTACTCCGGCACGGCGGTCTTTACGAAGCACGAGCCCCTCTCCGTCCGCTACGGCGTAGGCACGGAGGAGCTGGATCACGAGGGTCGGCTCATCACCCTGGAATACCCGGACTTCTACCTGCTGACCTGCTACACCCCCAACGCCCAGGACGGGCTGAAGCGCATCGACTTCCGGATGCAGTGGGAGGACGCCCTGCGGGCCTATATGCAGAAGCTGGACGCAGCCAAGCCCGTAATCTACTGCGGGGATCTGAACGTGGCCCACCAGGAGATCGACCTGAAAAACCCCAAGCAGAACCGGGGCAACGCAGGCTTCTCCGACGAGGAGCGGGGCAAATTCTCCGAGCTGCTGGCGGCGGGCTTCACGGACAGCTGGCGCTTCCAGCACCCGGACGCGGTGGATCAGTACTCCTGGTGGAGCTACCGGATGCGGGCCCGGGAAAAGAACGTGGGCTGGCGCATCGACTATTTCGTGATCTCCGACCGTCTGCGGGAAAAGCTGCTCTCCACGGACATCCACCAGGAGATCCTCGGCTCAGACCACTGCCCCGTAGAGCTGGTGCTGGACATATAGGCTGTAGGGGGCGGCGCCCTCGACGCCCCGCGCCGGCGTTACGAAACGCAGAACGCAAAACGAAAAACGAATAACTGTGGTATTCCTCAAATTGCCATTTGAGGAATGAAAATCAATTCGGGGCGTCGAGGGCGCCGCCCCCTACGGTTTCTTCCGGCGGCCAATTCAGGATCAGGCAGCTGCGGCCGTCCAGTTCGGCTTCCTGCATCTCCGACACCCGCTCGGCCAGGGGGACGGGGCCCTCGGGCGGGGCGAAGATGGCAAGGGTATGGGTGCCGTCGGCGTTTGCCCGCAGCATGGCGTCCGGGAGCTCCTGCTCCTCCACGACGCCCCGCCAGGGCCGGAAGCCCTCGCTCTCCCGGCCCAGGATGAAGGCCCGGGGCAGCTCCGGCCAGCTTCGGCGGGAGACCCGCCTTTCCAGGGCCAGGCCCTCCCCCCCCGGGACGCAGACCCCCAGACAGCGGCTCTCCCGGCCCAGGCAGCCCCAGAGCCGCCAGATCCCCCGATCCGGCTCGGCGCAGCAGGCGGAAAGGCGATAATAGAGCCCGTCCTCCGCAAGATCGGCCTGCCCGATCTGCGTACCCTGATAGTAAATCGGATATTGCAAATAAAACACTCCCTTTCGCATTCAGTCTATGCGGAAGGGAGTGTTGGTTATTCCGGCAGGGACGCCCCTCAACCGTCAGCGCCGCGGCGGGACACCTTCCCCCAGAGGGAAGGCTTGGTTTACGGATGCTCCAGGCCGAAGGAGACGGCGATGGCGGTATCCACCTTAGACATCTGCTCGTCTGAGAGCCTGCCCATGTGCTCCCGCAGGCGGCGCTTATCCAGGGTGCGGATCTGCTCCAGGAGGATCACAGAGTCCTTCGCCAGCCCTGCCTCCCGGCCCGGGACGGTGATATGGGTGGGAAGACGGGCTTTGCCCAGCTGGCTGGTGATGGCCGCGGCGATCACCGTGGGGGAATGGCGGTTGCCGGTGTCGTTCTGCACGATCAGCACAGGCCGGGTCCCCCCCTGCTCGCTGCCCACCACCGGGCTCAGATCCGCGTAATAGATATCGCCCCGTCTGACATTGCTTTCCATACGACTCACGCTCCGGTTTTTGTTCTTGCCCATATTCTTCCACAGAGCAATCGGAATTATACTTCCATTCCAATTTATGCGTGAGTGTCGATTTTTGTCAAACGATGTACTGCAAGACCTCCATCCTCTGCTCGCCGCTCCATTGCCTTCCCCTTGAGGGGAAGGTGGACTCCGGCGTCTCACGGAAGCCGGAGGACGGATGAGGTGGGCTTCCGATCAGCTGTCGGCTTCATTCAACCGCTCCGTGCAATCGGCTCCACCTCATCCGCCCCAGTGTGCGCACTGGGGCACCTTCCCCTCAAGGGGAAGGCTTTCGGCTGCGGTCAAACGATGTACTGCAGCACCTCCATGCGCTGTTCGCCGTCCAGGTAGAAGCGGGGGGTGCGTTTGTTGATGGAGCACAGGGTCTCGTAGGGGATCGTCCCGGTGAGGCGGGCCAGGTCGTCCACGGGGATGGAGGCCTCGCCGTCGGTGCCGAAGACCGTCACCACGTCCCCCACGGCAGCCTCCGGCACGTCGGTGACATCCACCATGCACATATCCATGCAGATCCGGCCCACCACCGGGACCCGCTTTTCATGCAGCAGGAAGCTGGCCCGGTTGGACAGGCTGCGGGGCAGCCCGTCGGCGTAGCCGATGGACAGCACCGCCAGGGTTCGCTCCCCGGGGGTGGTATAGACCCGGCCATAGCTCACCCCCACGTCGGGCCGGAAGGGCCGGATCTGGGAGACCGTGGTCCGCAGGCTCATCAAGGGCCGCAGGTCAAAGCGGCCCGCCAGCTCCTCGCTGGGGCTGATGCCGTAGGTGGCGATGCCGGGCCGAACCATATCCAGGGCGTACTCCGGATGCAGCAGGGTGGCCGCGGAATTGCAGCAGTGCCGCAGCTTGAACTGCACCCCCTGGGCCGCCAGCGCGTCCACCACGGCGGTGAACTCCGCAAACTGCTTCGCTGTGAAGGCCTGATCCTCCGGGGCCAGGGAATCCGCCACGGAAAAGTGGGTGAAAATGCCCTCCGGGACAAGGCCCTCCATGGCGGATATCCGCTTGATCTGCTCCACGGTGTTGGGATCATCGGCAAAGAAGCCCAGGCGGGACATACCGGTATCCAGCTTGATATGGATCTTCAGCCGCTTCCCGGAGCCGGCCAGGGCCTCGGAGAGCTGGCAGGCGTATTCCAGAGAATGCACCTCCTGCCGGATGCCCATGTCCACCATATCCTCGGCATAGAAGGCCGGGGTGTAGCCCAGGATCAGAATGGGCAGACGGATATAGCTCCGCCGGAGCTGCACCGCCTCCTCCATATTGGACACGGCCAGATAGTCCGCCCCCAGGTCTACCAGCTGGCGGCTGACGGGCACAGCCCCGTGGCCGTAGGCGTCGGCCTTGACCACACCCAGGAAACGGCAGTCCGACGGGATCGCCCCCCGCAGCAGGTGATAGTTGTGGCTGAGATTGTCCATGGAAATGTCAGCCCAGGTTCGTTTCAGCAGTTTCATAGTCGTCTACATCTTTCCAAGTAAAGTTTTTGATTTTTCCTGTAAAGCGCACCCGTCCGTCTGTTTCCAGCTCCGCCCGGGTGGGGAGCCCTTCGGCGTCGAACCAGCTCCGGACGCTCAGGTCTCCGTCCTGGAAGCAGGCGAAGAGCCCCTCCTCCTCGGGGCCCGCCGAGGCGATCCAGGCCTGGGCCCAGGCCCGAACCAGCTGCCCGGGGGCCTGGGCCGGAGACAGCTCCGTACCGGGCAGGGTGCCCAGCCCCAGAGAAAGCTCCGCATAGCGCAGGCTTGCGCCCCCGTCTTCGCTGACAGCGCTGATCCCGGCAATGCTCTCCGGGGCCAGGACCGTGACGGTTCCGTTGCCCCCGGCGTCCAGTTCGCAGGCCAGGGTCAGCTCCCAGAGCAGGGCCCCGGTGTCCGCCCGGGCCTCCAGCTCAAAGGCGCAGCCCCCGTGGCCCAGCAGGGCCGCCCGGAAATCCATCGGCACCTGCAACGGTTCCTTTTCCTTGCCGCCGCAGGCACAGAGCAGGCAAAGGGTCGTCATTAGTACGGCTAAGAGAATCCTTCGCCGCACGTGGGTTCACTCCTTGTTCGATTTTTGCACAACGCGGACGGCAAAGTGCCATCCCTACGGACGGCAAAGTGCCGTCCCTACTTCAGATACAAATGCAGGTTTGCGATCATGTCCGTGGGGGTCATGCCCCGCTGGCCCCAGGCCTCGGCACAGTAATCGCCCACCGCGCCGTGGATCCAGGCTGCCGCGGCGGCGGCCTCCGTGGGGGCCAGACCCTGGCCCAGCAGGGCCAGCAGGATCCCCGCCAGCACGTCTCCGCTGCCGCCGGTGGCCATGCCGGGGTTGCCGGTGGTGTTCAGGTAGGTCTTCTCCGGGCTGACGATCAGCGTCCGGTGACCCTTGAGCAGGACGGTGACGCCCCAGGTCCGGGCCAGGCCCTTGACGCTCTCATAGCGGCAGGCAGGGCTGGGGTCGCCCCCCAGACGGCGGAACTCCCCGTCGTGGGGCGTCAGGATCACGGGGCAGGACGCCTGTCCCAGGACATCTATATGCCCCTCCAGGCAGTTTATGCCGTCGGCGTCCAGGATCACGGGGCATTTGGCGTGGGACAGCACAGCGCTCACCACGTCCAGGATCGCCGGGCTCCGGCCCAGGCCGGGCCCCACCAGGCAGGCGTCGCAGTTCTCCAGCCGGCGCACCAGCTCCGGGACGGCCCGGGTGTTCAGCCGCCCGGCCCCGTCGCAGGGCAGGGGGAAGGCCATGGGCTCATCCAGCTTCTGGGCCACGATGGGATAGACCGCCTCCGGCACGCCGGTGAAGATCAGCCCGGCCCCGCTTCGCAGGGCGGCGTTGGCCGCCAGCACCGGGGCCCCGGTGTAGCCCACGGATCCCGCCACGATCAGCACCCGGCCAAAGTCCCCCTTGTGGGCGTTGGGATCCCGCTGGGGCAGCAGGCTGTCCACCAGCTCCTCCGTGGTGATCACGCAGCCGTCCCGGTGCATGGCCTGCATACGCTTTAAAGCAGCGTTCATATTTGTAAGCATCGTTTTTTCCCCTTTCGGTTTTAACTGCGCCTGCGCCGTCGGGACTCCCCCTCATCCGCCCCAGTGTGCGCACTGGGGCACCTTCCCCCCAGGGGGAAGGCTTTGGCGCAGGCGTCAACGGAAGCGGTTCGCGTAGCCGCAGCGTTTACATAATTCTTCGACCGCCTCGCCGCGACGAAAGCCGTCCAGGATGGCTTTGGCGCGCGGGCGCTCCAAAATATCGGCCAGTTCCTCGGTCAACAAATTGCCCAGCGCGAGTGCGCCGTCGCGGTCGAGGCAACAGGGCACGACCGTCCCGTCCACCAGCACGCCGATCTGATCCCGCAGGCCGTAGCAGGAGTGGGCGGCGTTTTCCCCCTCCGCCGATCCGTCCGGCCAGTCGAAGATCTCGGCCCGATCCAGGAAGACCCGGTCCGCCAGCCGCTTCCCGGTGCGGCTGGGGCTCCAGGGCCGGGGGAAGACCCGGGCCAGCAGCTCGAGAATGCGGGCGTTTTCCGCGTTCCAGCCCGTGCGGGCGGCGCTGTCCCCGTTCCAGAGCCGGAGGTTCACCAGCACGCCCCGGGCCGCCGCTTCCCTGCCGAAGTTAGCGCATAAGTTTACATAATTTTCCAGCTCCGTGCCCCCGTTGGCCTCGAAGGAGTGGAGGGACAGGTTGAGCTTGTGCAGGGCGGGGGCCGCCAGCAGCACGGGGCCCACCCGATCCAGGAGGGTGCCGTTGGTGGTGAGGATCACCCGGAAGCCCCGCTCCCCCGCCAGGGCCAGGAAGCGTTCCAGCTCCGGGTGGAGCAGGGGCTCCCCCATCAGGTGGAAGTAGACATAATCTGTCCATAGTCGGAGCTTGTCCAGCAGGCGCAGGAAATCCGCCTCCGCCAGAAAGCCGGGCGCCCGCTTCGTCTTGGGGCAAAAGGCGCAGTCCCGGTTGCAGACGTTGGTGATCTCCAGATAGACTTTTTTGAATCTCGGCATCTCGTTCTCCTTCTGCCTGCGGACTACCGCGGACGGCAGGGTGCCGTCCCTACGCGCCCCTCCCCCGCTCTGATGCCCGTAGGGGCGGATGCCTACATCCGTCCTCGATATCGATGCGCGGCAGGGCCGATGTGGGCATCGGCCCCTACGAAGCTACTTGATAATGATCGCTAAAAATGCCAAGGGCTCGTCGCTGTCATTGGCAATGCCGTGGGTGTGGCCGCCGGTGCAGTATTCCGCGTCCCCGGGGCCCAGAAGAAAGTCCTGCCCGTCCTCGGTAACGGTGGCCTGGCCCTGCAGGATAATATACGCCTCGCCCTCGGTGGTATGCGGGTGGACGCCGATCGAGCTGCCGGGGGGCAGGGTGTTCACGGCAAAGAGCGTGGTCTTGTCGCACTCGGCGGCGGTGAAAATATGAGTGGAATCGTAGCCGCCCCGGCCGCCCTTGACCTCAAAGCGGGGCTCCACGGTCATTTCCTGTCTGCGTTTGATCATGGCTTTTTCCTCCTGTCTCGGATGGCGCACCGGTGTGCGCCGCTACGTGGTGGATGGCGCACCGGTGTGCGCCGCTACGTGGTGGATGGCGCACCGGTGTGCGCCGCTACATGGTTTCCAGGATGCGGTGCATCAGTTTGCCGAAGGATTCCTCGCTGGCCGCGCCGGTCTCCAAGACCTCCTCCTCGGTGAGGGGCTGATCCAGGATCCCGGCGGCCATATTGGAGGCCAGGGAGAAGCCCAGGATCTCCATGCCGCAGTGCCGGGCGGCGATGACCTCGGGCACGGTGCTCATGCCCACGGCATCCGCCCCCAGGGTCCGGGCGGCCCGGATCTCCGCCGGGGTCTCATACTGGGGGCCGGGGAAGTACATATAGACGCCCTCGTTCAGATGCACGCCCACTTCCTCGGCTGCCTGCCGGGCCAGCTCCCGCAGGGCGGGTGTGTAGGCCGTAGACATATCCGGAAAGCGGACGCCGAACTGCTCGTCGTTGCAGCCGGTCAGCGGCGTCATGGGGAAGAGCAGGATATGGTCGGAGATCAGCATGATCTGCCCGGGCTTGTAGGCCAGGTTGACGGCCCCGCCGGCGTTGGTGACGATCATGGTCTTCACCCCCAGCAGCTTCATGACCCGGACACCGTAGACGGCCTCCTCGGGGGTGTAGCCCTCGTAGAGGTGGACGCGGCCCTGCATCACTGCCACCCGCTTGCCGGCGATCGTCCCGAAGACGAAGCGGCCCCTGTGGCCGGGCGCAGTGGAGTGGCGGAAGTGGGGGATCTCGGAATAGGGCACATAGATGGGGCAGTCCACCAGCTCGCCGAACTGGCCCAGCCCGGAGCCCAGGATCATCAGGATCTCCGGCTGGAAGTCGCCGATCTGTTCACGGAGATAAGCCGCGCTCTGTTCGTAGTGCTCGAAGGGGATCATGGGGGTACCTCCTGTCGTTTTTAGTTTATCGTTTATGGTTTATAGAGTATAGGTCATAGTTCATAGCATGCAGGGACAAGCACCTGTGCCCTTCATGGGTATTGCTTGTCCGCCGTCACGGGGCGGGGCGCAGGAGATGGGTCAGATCCCGGACGGCCCGGGCGGGCATGTCGCTGAGGATCTCCCAGACGGGCTCGGCCGAGGCTTCGCCCCGGAAATATCGCTCCGCCGCGGCAATGGCCGCATCGAGGTCAAGCCGCTCAATTGCGTCGTAGGCCTCGTCGTAGACGCTCATATCCCGGCGCTGGGGGGCTTCGTCCGCGACCTCGATCTCATAGAGGCGGACCTTCGCCTGTTCCTCCGGCTCTTCCTCGCCCCAGTCCTCCTCGTAGAGCCGTTTGCTGTCGGCCAGGTCGTCGTAGTAGTACACGCAGTTCAGGCGGCTGACCGCCTCCGGGAAGGAACGGCGGCGGACGTACTCAAAGAGGCCCTCCGTAGCCCACTTGGCATAGTCGGCCCACTCCCGCAGGCCGGAGCGGTTCATGACGGCGAACAGGTATTTTCCGTTGAGCAGCATGGCGATAAAGCAGTCCGGCCCTCGCTCCAGCCCCTGGATGAAGGGCTCCGCCAGGTCCGTAAATTTCTGGTTTCCCGGCCTCAGCTCGTCGCCGAGGCGCAGGGTTTGGCTGATGTGGTAGAGTGTCATGGTTTCTCCTTTCGGGAGGCTGCTGCCTCGGGCGGGCAGCCGATGGCCGCCCCTACGGCATAAACGTACCGTTTTTGTCATTCTGAGCGAAGCAAAGAATCCGCATCCCCCGTCTCTTCTAATCACGAATCGCTGACCACTAACCACTCGTCAGGCGGGCAGATTGCCCGCGCTACAAGCGGAGGACAGTGGGATGGGAAACCCGTCCTCTTCGGGCGGGCGGACAAGCAATACCCATGAAGGGCACAGGTGGCCTCCCCTACGGACCGATTCCTTTTCGAGACGCCACCTCATCCGCCCCAGTGTGCGCACTGGGGCACCTTCCCCTCAAGGGGAAGGCTTTTACGGGCGGTGCTGTTCCAGCCAGACCATGAGGACGGCGACGTCGGCGGGGCTGACGCCGGAGATTCTCGACGCCTGGCCGATGCTGACGGGGCGAATATTGTTCAGCTTCTCCCGGGCCTCGGCTTTCAGGGCGGGGATGGCGTCGTAGTCGATGTCCGGGGGCAGGCGGCGGGCTTCCGCCTTGCGGAAGGCCTCGACCTGCTGCTCCTGCCGGGCGATATAGCCCGCGTATTTGATCTGGATCTCCACCTGCTCCCCCACTGCAGCGGGAAGGGACGGGCGCTCCGGATCGAAGGGAGCGATGGCCTCGTAGCCCAGCTCCGGGCGGCGAACCAGATCCGCCAGTCGGGCGGAGCTGTCCACCGGGGAAGAGCCGCGAGCCTTCAGGAACTCGTTCAGGGCCTGGGAGGCGGCCACGCCGCTGTGCTCCAGGCGTTTGATTTCCCGGGCCACGGCGGCGTATTTTTCCTCCACGGCGGCCAGGCGCTCGTCAGAGATCAGACCGATCCGGTGGCCGATGGGGCTGAGGCGCTGATCCGCGTTGTCCTGGCGGTGCAGGAGGCGGTACTCGCTGCGAGAGGTCATGATCCGGTAGGGCTCCTCGGTGCCCTTGGTCACCAGGTCGTCGATCAGCGCGCCGATATAGCCGTCGGAGCGCTTCAAGATCAAGGGCTCCTCCCCTTTAAGCTTCAAGGCGGCGTTGACCCCCGCCACGAAGCCCTGGACAGCGGCCTCCTCGTAGCCGGAGGAGCCGTTGAACTGCCCCGCCCCGTAGAGGCCGGGGACCTTTTTGCATTCCAGGGTGGGCAGCAGCGACCTGGGATCCACACAGTCGTACTCGATGGCGTAGGCGGGGCGCATCATTTCAGCCCGTTCCAGGCCGGGAACGGAGTGGAGCATTTCCAGCTGCACGTCCTCGGGCAGAGAGGAGGAAAAGCCCTGCAAATACAGCTCCTCGGTGTTCAGCCCCGTGGGCTCCACGAACAGCTGGTGCCGGGGCTTGTCCGCAAAGCGGACGATCTTGGTCTCGATGGAGGGGCAGTAGCGGGGCCCCACCCCGGTGATGGAGCCGTCGTAGATGGGGCTGCGGGAGAGGTTTTTGCGGATAATTTCGTGGGTGGTCTCATTGGTGTAGGTCAGCCAGCAGACGGCTTGGTTCCGTGGCACGCTCTCATTTTGCATTTTGCATTTTGCATTTTGCATTCCGTAAGCCTCTGCGGGTTGCTGGCGGCCAATGGCCGCCCCTACGGGGGTTGTAAAGGAAAAGGGCTCTATCTTCTCGTCTCCGGGTTGGAGCTCCATTTGGGAGAAGTCCACGCTGCGGGCGTTGATCCGTGGCGGGGTGCCGGTCTTGAAGCGGCGCAGGTGCAGGCCCAACTCCCGCAGGCAGTCGGAGAGGCCCAGGGCCGCATGCATCCCGTCAGGGCCGGAGGAGATGCTGGTCTCGCCGATGATGATGTGGCTGTCCAGGAAGGTGCCGGTAGCCAGGATCACGGCCTTCGCCTCGTAGTAGGCCCCCAGGCGGGTGACCACGCCCCGGACGGTTCCGTCCGCCGTTTCCAGCCGGACGATCTCCGCCTGCTTCAGATCCAGCTTCTCCTGGGTCTCCAGCACGTGCTTCATATATTCCTGGTAGCGGCGGCGGTCGGCCTGGGCCCGGAGGGAGTGGACGGCGGGGCCCTTGCCGCGGTTCAGCATCCGGTACTGGATGCAGCAGTGATCCGCGGCGATGCCCATCTGCCCGCCCAGGGCGTCCAGCTCCCGGACCAGATGGCCCTTGCCGGTGCCGCCGATGGCGGGATTGCAGGGCATATTGCCCACGGCGTCCAGGTTGATGGTGAACACCACCGTCCGAAGCCCCAGCCGCGCTGCAGCCAGGCCCGCTTCGATCCCGGCGTGTCCCGCGCCGATCACGGCCACATCATAGCTTCCGGCATAATAACTCATACTTTGCCCCTCGTTGGAAGATTCTTTCCCCTTATTATACCGAATGATTCCGCGATTCGCAAGATTTTCTTTCCGTTTCGTTGACATTAAGCGGAAAACATGATACTATATGGGGCGAACGAAACCGGAAACAGGAGGCGTACCATGCCGCAACTGATAAATGAAGAAAGGCTTCGGGGAGAAATATTCCTGGAGCCGGATGAAAAGCTGCTCTGCGTGGTGGGAAGCAAACAGCTGGAGGCCTATCTGGAAAGAGGAAGTCGCAGAAAATGCTTTGCCGTGCTCTCCGATCGGGCAGTCTACTGCAAGGGCAAATGCACCGTCAGCCGGGATCGCCGCTACTATCAGACCGGGCAGACGGATTTCCGCCTGGATCTGGAGGAATTCAAGGATCTCAAATACCTGCAGAAGAAAAACAAGGTTCTGCTTTCACTGACCTTCTTCTTCCTGCTCCTGGGCCCCGTGCTCCTGCTGCTGGACAAGATCACCAACTACGGAGACGGCATTGCCTTCAATCCGATCCTGGACGCCGTGATCAGCCTGCTCTTTGCCGGCGTGTTCTTCCTGCTCTACAGCATCCACCAGCGGACGCTCCTGGAGCTGCTGCACACCAACGGAAGCATCAGTCTCGACCAGCGCTGGCTGCCCCGCAAGGAAGAACGGCTGCTGATCCGCTATCTCCGGGCCTTCCTCAAGAGCCGCGAGGAGCCCGAGCCGGCGGAGGAAGAGTTTGACCTGGATTCGCTTGATTTATCCTTGTAACTACCCTTATACCGTTCTATGATAGCTTCCCGAAACAGGGATGAACATACCCCCCGGCACAATTTCTTTCGGAAATTGTGCCGGGGGGTATGAAAAAGCTCCGATCGTAAGATCGGAGCTTTCTTGTGTGTTGGCGTTATCTATTTTCACATGTAGGCAGACTATCGTCCTTTTGCGTCCGCAAACAGTCCGGTGGACTGTTTGCAGCAAAAGAAAAGAGACCATCAAAAGATGATCTCTTAGATGTTGGCGTTATCTATTTTCACATGCAGTCACCCGCATACTATCGTCGACGAACTTGAGCTTAACTTCTGTGTTCGGGATGGGAACAGGTGGACCCTCAAGCCAATCAACACCAACTATTCAAGGTTTGTACCCTGAAAACTGAACACAGCTTCCGCAATCATGTTTCAAAGGTCTTTAGAGCCTGCTGTTATAGGTCAAGCCCTCGGCATATTAGTATCGGTCAGCTGAACACGTTACCGTGCTTACACCTCCGACCTATCAACGTCATAGTCTACGACGTGCCTTACTCCTTTCGGATGGGAGATCTTATCTTAGGG